>Ga0315284_10005622_pt1 | contig 17830 bp, 19 predicted proteins | sample YL17G09_16_MG_FD_203696 | JGI IMG/M metagenome (GOLD analysis project Ga0315284, IMG submission 203696) | Sediment microbial communities from Yellowstone Lake, YNP, Wyoming, USA - YL17G09_16 | ecosystem: Environmental > Aquatic > Freshwater > Lake > Sediment | place: USA: Wyoming | collected...
GAAGTGGCCAACCTGATCTGCCCGTCCGAGAGGTCGAAGCTGGCGTTGGCCCCTGCGATGTGGAAGCCATCGGTGATCTCTAGGATCTCGCCCCGGGGGTTGACGCCGTAGGGTCCTAGGGCCTGGAGGATGAAGCCGTGGATCCTTGGGGCCCAGAACTCCACGAAGGAGTTCCACTCCGGCGCGAAGATGCGGCAGACGAACGGTTGCCCCTGGGCGTCAGTGGACGCTTGGCGGAGCATGCGCTGCACATCGTCTGGAAAAGTGGGGGCCATCCCCTATGCAATGACAAAAGAACTTTTGAGAAACCCTGGGTATGCCGAACAACATGCCCGACACCGCCTCCATCTTGAGCCCCACCGGGGCCATCTTTGCCCCGAACTGGACCTTGACAGGGGTCAACGGGACGAACTCAAGTCCGGGATTCGTCTTCCCAGACCTTCCTGGGAAAGCTTTTGGCAACGGGGGGCAAGGCGAGTACATGGTTTCGGGTGTGTCCGGTAGGCAGGGCACCCTCCAGATCAATCTTACTACAGGTGCAGCGGGTAGTGCGCGGGCAGTAGCCTTCCTTTGGGTGTCCGCGACCGTTCTGCTGGGTGTCGCCCTAGACTCCAGTAACCGTCCCTATGCGATCTTGAAGAATATGTACGGTGCCACGGTCGGGCAATCCGCTGTGAGCCCTGTGGCGATTGGCGCGGGTGTTCCTCTAGAGATCATCCTGTCTTGGGACTCCCAGGGCATGGTGTTTGCGGGTAGGCAAGCCGGGATGATGATCAATGGTTCCTTGGTCGATTGGTCAACTTCTCCGACAGCGCCTTGGTCCTTCCTAGTCCCCTCGAAGGTTTTGATTGGGACTTCCTTGGCTGCCTTGGGGCTGAACGACTTTGTTGTTGGGGTGATCGGTAGCGTTCAGATCGGGAATCAGGTTGTCTTTACGCCCTCCGCAAACGCGCCTGTCGCAGAAGGTTTGGCGGCTGGTGCGGCGTTGGTGGGTAACTCGACAGTCACCCCTTCTGCCCGTGTGACCTACGCTGCGGATGCAACGATGAGTGGTTCATCCTCTGTGGGTGCAGATGCGAATCTTGTGGGAGAATAAGGGTGCGATGGTGTGCGCCAACAATTAATTCAAAATTCGACACGACCCCGCTTGCAGGTTTCTTTTGTAGGGTGTACTTAGATAGGACTTGGAGCTTGGGTTCATAGCCCGGCTCCACCAAGACCGCCGAAGACTGCCTCCAAAAACACGAAGCACTCCGATCATGATGACCTCACTCACAGCCTGTCCAATGACCAAGCAAGGAAAACTTGTTGGGTCGTGGTGTGCCCTGAGTGCGGTGTCGTATCTCGGTAGCTTGCCAACGACCCATGTCGAAGCCTCCGTGTTTGCACGCCAAATTCAGAACGGCAACCCGGAGGCAGATACATAGGCGGATTCAGTCCCATACTCATTTGAGTAACACTGAAGACCGCCTCCGAAAAGGAAGCGGTCTTTTTGCGTTTCTGTGCCTTGCGACGAAAGTTCACGACGATGTTCAAGCCAATCAAACCACTGCACGAAAGCTATCGACGCTCACTCTCCATCAATCCATTTGGAGGTGAATTAGCGTGCGGAACACGCGGGCCGACTTAAATCGGCCGCCGCTCAGCGGCTGGGAGTTCGATTCTCTCCGCCTCCACCAGGGGAGTAACCCGGTGGTCGGGAAGTTGACTGTAAATCAGCGGTGCTTGCACATTGAAGGTTCGACTCCTTCTGCTCCCACAAGGACAAGGTAACCATGAAGAGACTCAAACGAAGCTACGTTCTCCAGTGATCTGGGGGTAGCACCTGATGGCCGGGTACCGTCCTTTTAAGTCGGCTTGTGCGGGTTCGATTCCCGCTGCCCCCACCAGATAATCAAGCAAGGGTTGCTAGTACAATGGTCGTACAGCCGGTTCTTACCCGGTCAATCGCAGTTCGATTCTGCGGCAACCCACCAGACGTGCGGAAGTCCCCTTGAATGCGGACAACTTCCAAATACGAAGCGTCTGAGTCTTTGACAACTGAATAGGAATTTCGGAAGGCGCTATGCGGCTTCGCGTGTATCTGTGCTTCGGCACCGGTCTACAGTGAAGGGTATGGCGTCCGTTCAGGCGGGGCTCTGCGGCTCCTAAGGCCATAGGGCCCCGCCAGGACAACTTTTCCAGAGTACGTCACGTTGGTTAGACGGCCTGACTGTTAATCAGGTGCTCGCTGGTTCGATTCCAGCCTCTGGAGCCAAGAGCGTTCAATCCGTCTGGCATACACGCAATAGCTCATCGGTAGAGCATTTGGCACGAAACCAAACTGAGTGGGTTCAACTCCCGCTTGCACAAAATCTGCCTGACACCTCGAACGCTCTTGATCATAGGTCAGAGGCTAAGGTAGCCGGTGAGCCTCCAAAACTCACGTCGAGAGGGTTCGATTCCCTACTGACCTGCTGCTTGGTCGCATCGTCTGTACGGCGATCTGTTGTAAGAGGCCCCGAAGGCTCGCCAAGCTTTGTCCCTATCGTCTAGTTGGCCAGGACGTTACCCTCTCAAGGTAAAAACCCGGGTTCAAATCCCGGTAGGGACGCCATATCGGACAGCTCTCGTAGAGAGCTGGCAGCCCCGGTGGTTTAGTGCTACAGCCAACCATGCAGCGTCATATCGAAGCAGGGCGTCTAGGCTACGCTAAGGTAGCCGTACAATCCGAGGAAATGCGGGAACGTCAGCGGCAAGCCTCTCTAAAAAGATACGTCGAAGAGGCTAAATGCTGTGTCGGCTGTGGGGTTCGGATCTCTTACGAAGGTAGGCGTAACCATTTCTGTAGTCAGTCTTGTTCCGCTAGGTACTACAATCGAAAGAGGCCGAGAAAAGTTCTCTGCAAACTGTGCGGTGCCTACGACAACGGAAAGCCTCGGTGTAGAAGCTGTCGAGAACAGCAAGCCTCCACTTTTGATACCGCGAGATCTGATTCTTTGCGGAAGAAGCACTTACTCAAAGAGCGTGGGCACATCTGTGAGTCCTGTAAAGGCACAGCATGGCAAGGCCGCCCTATTCCGCTAGAGCTAGACCATACAGATGGTAATTCAGATAACAACGATCGTAACAACTTGCGGTTGATCTGCCCAAACTGTCACGCACTCACCCCAACGTATAAGGGCCGTAACATAGGACGTGCCGGTACCAGAGGGAAAAAGCGTTCAGCTAAGTTACGCGGCACCATCGTCTAAAGGGAAGGACGCGGCCCTTTCAAGGCCATAATGCTCGGTTCGATTCCGGCTGGTGTCACTCGTTTTTCGGTTCGATTGGACCTCAAGCTAACCTAGTGGAAGCGGCCCGCTGAAAACGGGCAGGGCTGGGGGCAGAACCCAGGGGGTCCACCACTAAACCAGGGAGCGATCAACTCACCCTGGACCGAGCGGAGATAAGGCCGCCGCTCAACCTGAACACCTTGTGTGGGCGTGTTTCACGACCATCACGGTAGCACCCGCTAGGGGGTGTGGGTGGAATCCTAGACCTTTTATCGGGGCATAGCTTAGCCTGGCTAAACCAGAGGATTGGAGTTCGATTCTCCATGGGATCACCATGCCCTTGCCACCCTGCTGTTCGCGGTGGGGCCGGTTCAAGGCATGTTTGGGTCGTGAGCTAGTTTGGTAATTCAGCGACCGCCTGAAGAGCGGTAGAACTCAGTTCGATTCTGAGACGACCCACTAGGTGTAAGCACAAAGTATGCGTAACACAATATCTCCGTCCAAGTACCACCTGATGGCACCCCGTGACCTAACAACCGCAGATAAAGGACGCATAGCTGAGGCCGCAGTATTGTTTCGACTCAGTTTACTGGGCTACAGCCCTCTGCGTCCCATGTTTGAAGGTGCTGCGTACGATTGGTCCGTTGATGTTGGATCGGGTCGCCTGGTTCGCCTACAGGTGAAATGCGCGTTCCAAGGTAAACACGGAGCACCCCTGATACAGCTTACTCGTAGCAGGAAAGTTGGGCGTAAACGTTACTCAGAGAAAGACTTGGACTTTTTTATTGGGTACTCTCTGCTGTTGGATGAGGCCCACGTTTTCTCTTGGGGTGATGTCGTGGAGCACAGATCTGCGGTAGCTTTTCAAGCTTCCTCACGTGAAGCTTGGCACAAAATAACAGGGTGAGGGCCTGAGGTAGGCCGCAAGTCTGGGGACTTGAAATAGCAGGTTCGACTCCTGTCACCCTGCCCTCATGCGTGTGTAGCCTAGGGGTAAGGCGTTTCGTTGCCAACGAAAATCTCGCGGGTTCGAGTCCCGCCACACGCTCCAAGATCCGGTGTATACTGGGTCTAGCCAATGGGAAGCTGTTGGTGCTGCAAAGGGGCCAGTGTTCTACCGGGTGCCTCCTGTCTCCCGGCCAGACGACCCTCAGCAGTCAGGGACAGGATTTCGGGGCTTTTGGCAGGTGGCTGCCAAACTGATCGGCTCTCAACACTCGCATCCGCAAGGACGCAACCCCGAGTGCCTACAAGTACCTTTCTGGTTCGACTCCAGGAAGCCCCGCTGTTATGTTTCATGCCGTCTTACAGGGGATCGGTTCCCCGCCAGCCACATAAGCTGGAGCGAAAGCTCTACTACCAGAATTGCACCTCGCCCTTGAAAGAGGGCACCCAGCGATTCTCACAAGACAACCTGTTCGACTCAGGGAGACGGCACTAGATGATGTAGGTATGGTGCCCGAACGCAAATGGTTAGCGACACGGTTGTGGTCCGTGTGTAGCGGGTTCGATTCCCGTCGGGTACCCTGATGATGCGGGGTGGTGTAGGGTGCACACGTGGCTCATAACCACGAGGGCCGTGTTCAACTCCGGCGACCGCAACCAGTTGATATGCTCGGGTGGCGTAATGGCAGCCGCGTTGCGTTTAGGCCGCAATGGTCGTGAGACCGTGCAGGTTCAATTCCTGTCCCGAGTACCCTATGCGTTCTGGTCTAGCCCTAGCTCTGCACTACCTCATGTGGCAGAACATCTTGGCAGACAAGAACAAGCTGTTGTGGCGGCTGTCCTTCCCCCCGTTACCCAGGCGTAGGTACTGATCAACTTATGCCTCGTCTTTGGCATGACCTTGACCACAAAAAAGAAGATCCTTCTAGCTGGTGTGCTTGGCCTGGGCTTGCTGGGCGCTTCTGTGGCGTACAAGCCGGTGGCCTCGACGGCAAAACCTGCATGCAAAGACCTACCCTCATGCCAAGCAAGTTGTAGCAGTCCTTGTTTTTGCAACAGGTCCTGCTTCATCACGTGGTGCTGGGGGCCTTGGTACTGTCAGTGCGGTTCCTGACAGGTTCCCCTTGAGTGTGTCAATCTCTCGTTGAGTTGCGGTGACTCGATCGGTGGTCAATCGGTCCCCGAGCCTATGGGCTTCTTCGACTGACTCCGGTTTCAACCGGCCTCCCAGGGCTTGTAGGACAAGCCTGAGGTCGTGGGGCGTGAGTTCAAGGGTCCAGGTTGGGATCATTTTGAGTTGGCTCATACTCTTTAGGAGACGGGCCGGGTGTTTCGTACGTTTGCCTCGGAGGTTCCCTGGTGGGAACGGCGGCTTGTCAAGCCGTAGTGGGCGAGTCCGATTCTCGTTCGAGGCGCTGTAGTTCGGGGCCATAGCTCAGTTGGGAGAGCGCCTGGCTGGCAGTCAGGAGGTTGTCGGTTCGATCCCGACTGGCTCCACCGATTCACATGCGGGGTTAGCTCATCCGGTAGAGCGGGGCTTTTACACGGCTCAGGTAGTCGGTTCGATCCCGGCACCCCGTACCAATTTGGGACTGTAGCTCACTTGGGAGAGCGCTCCCCCCGCACGGGAGAGGTAGAGGGTTCGACTCCCTTCAGTTCCACCTTGCTGGAATGTCGTAATTGGCAAACGAGCTGCGCTCAGAACGCAGTGGTGGTAACACCGTGCGGGTTCGAGTCCCGCTTCCAGCACAAGTTGCTTTGGCTAGCCAGGTACGCTATACGGTTGTTCGATCGGGAGTCGTTCAATGGTAGGACGGCAGCCTTTGGAGCTGCTCACCGGGGTTCGATTCCCTGCTCCCGAACCAAGTCGTTCAGCAGATCGGTATCCCCTTCCGAGGGAGGGGCGGAGTTGCAGTACCGGTCGCAGGAACAGATCGCGCACCTCTTGGGGTTGCGTCCTGTGCTCTCGTTGAAGTGGTGTGCCCAAGGGTGCCCACATAGACACGTCGCTAGTTCCATACCAGGGACTCCGTAAAGGTTGACTATTTGGAGAGGATCCGAATGGAAAGGAGCTTGCTTGGAATGCAAGTACGGCCGCAAGGCTCTGCGGGTTCGAGTCCCGCTCTCTCCGCTGTTTTGTGGGATCACGCGGGTATCGTCTAAAGGTAAGATCACTGCCTTCCAAGCAGATAATGAGGGTTCGATTCCCTCTACCCGCTCTATGTCTCGGTACTCAAGTGGTAAGAGGGTAGCCTGCAAAACTACTATGCGTTGGTTCGATTCCAACCCGAGACTCCACGCCCTTACTTGAACCGTTGGTGTTTGGAAGGGCTAGCCCCACTTCGGTGGGGCGGATCTGGAAGGACGGCGAAGTATTGGCGAGTCGCGCTCGTTTGCTAAATGAGTGGGTGTAACAGCCCTGGGAGTTCGATTCTCCCTCTTTCCGCTAAGATTTTCGGCATATAGGCTAAAGGCTAGTCACACCGTTTGGGGCGGTGATCATGTAGGTTCGAGTCCTACTATGCCGACTACTGTTTTGGGATTCGTGGTATATTCTATTCCATGTCAAAGAATAACTTTAGACCCGTCGCATAGTGGTAATGCAGCAGCCCGATAAGCTGCCTATGTGAGTTCGATTCTCACCGGGTCTACCATGCTGCGCGAACGCAAATGGTTAGCGGTCAGATTGTGGATCTGATGTAGCGGGTCCGATTCCCGTCGCGTAGCCCAATGTCTCTGTAGCCTAGAGGACAGGCACTCGTTTCGACATTGAATGAACGGCACTGTCACCTAATGGTAGGGTCCTGGCCTGACGCGCCGGGTGAGATGGTTCGATTCCATCCAGTGTCACTACTAGAGCAGCAAGGTCATGGCGTTGTTATGGACTTGCGGCGCGAGTCCGTTCGTTGGTTCGATTCCAGCCTGCTTTAGTTTCGGGGATGTAGTGTTCAACGGGAGCACGTCTGGCTTGCAACCAGAAAGTCAGGGTTCGATTCCCTGCATTTCCACCAAGCCAGGAGAGGCCAGTACCGTAGGCCTCATACTACGGTGTGCTGCCTGGCGATTTGCCGATGACTTGCCTCCGTAGTTGACTGGTACAACACTGTGCTCGTATCACAGAGAAGCGCGTTCGATTCGCGCCGGAGGCTCCTGATGGATCATCACGGCTCGTTCGGGAGGCTGTGCCTTGGCGCGACAGCAAGCTTAGGTCCTTGTAATCAAGACTAAGTGAGTTCGACTCTCACCATCGGCTCCATGCCCTCATAGTACAATGGCAGTACCCCGCTTTGGTAAGGCGGAGATCGCAGTTCAATCCTGCGTGAGGGCTCTACGCTGGCGTGGCTCAACGGTAGAGCACCTGTTTTGTAAGCAGGCGGTTGCAGGTTCAATTCCTGTCGTCAGCTCTGGTTGTGGTGCTTGACACGCACTGTCAACCCAAGTTAGGGTAGTGTGAACAAGGGGTCAACGGGTTTCGACAGGGATGTGATTCGAGCAGTAGCGTGTCTGGGTTGGTCAGCGGGCCCAGTAAAAAGCCGACCAAACGTAAGTGCAAACGACAACGCACACGCTGACGTAGCTCTCAAGGCTGCGTAAGCCGTTGAACCGGGAAGGTGCCAGTAGTACCCGGTTCGGCGTCATGCACACTGGACAGCGCCTTGGTTTTCTTAGCGGGACCAAGGACAGTACGCTCGACAACTAAGTGGTGGAGGGCAACGTCGAAAGACCGCGCCCAAAGCATGGAGGCCAGGACATCGGGTTGCTCAAATACTCGGAACTCTGGCTACACACGTAGATGCTGATCGATAGGATTTCTGGACGGGGGTTCAACTCCCCCTGACTCCAAGGGCATCAGAGGTAGGAACCTGCGCGCGGTATGCCCTGCACGCCAAGAAGTAGTGGTGACCAATGCCTACCAAGAATGTGACTGTTGTCAAAAATCATTAACTGTGCCAGGGGCTTTATACTTCAGCGCTCCGGATCAGGATAATAGGGTCATAAAGCGTCACGTATGCGTTAATTGTGTGCAAAGAATAGAGACATTATTTGCCTCACCTTTGGATGTATGAATCATATGTTCTTCCCAAATACAACTAGAGCGCGTCTTTGTCCTGATTGTGGTGGCCGTAAAATAGATCGTAGGAATCGTAAATTCCCGTGTCGTGTTTGTAGAGGGGATGGGATGCGCGAATGTTGTAATGTTTGCTTGGAGGCTATGCCTTGTTCTGGACGTCCCGACGGATTAATGGAGTGCACTAATCCATCTAAGGTGCCAATAAAAAATCCTATGCACGACTATGACTAATCTATTGGTTGTAAGAAAAATTTGTTTGTTCCCGAAGCTCAACTGGACGAGCGCTGAGTTTCTACCTCAGATGGTGTCAGTTCGACTCTGACCGGGGACGCCAAGGAGTGATGAAGAAACCAGTACAGCTATGGCACAACAACGAGGTCCAGTTCGCGAGACTGTTATGTGAGATCGTCGCGACACAAGATACTCTCGACTTCCGCCCACTGAAAGAGTCAATGGATATCTCGGAGTCAGACCTTCAAGAACTGTTCGATCGTGCTCACGATGTCTGGGAGAAATCCAAATCGCAGTTGTCTGCTGAACTGCGTGATGGACCGATAGCTCAACTAGGGGTGTGCCCTGTTTGTCAGGAGCCACAGTTCTTGTGTCCAAGCGGGCGAGTCTGCAAGAACGGGCACGGATTCTGAGAAGATGGGAATGCTAACCAATGATCACGCTGCTCGACTGGACGAGCGCTGGCCTCCGAAGCCAGTTGATGCAGGTTCGACTCCTGTCGTGATCGCCAAGGTGGTCGTCGCCACCGATTGAGCACGTTTTCAGGCTACGATAGCGAAACTAGTCCTGTCCGTGTTCTCAATGAGTCTGTCAGCGGATCGTTACTACTGACAAACAAGACCGCGCTCGCAGTAGGTAGGATTCTTGCAAGATCTCCTACAGCGAGCCGTATGTCCCTGAAGTTCAATTGGATGAACGCCAGACTACGGATCTGGATGCTGTTGGTTCGACTCCAACCGGGGACGCTGATTTTGCGAGTGTGGCGTAATTGGCAAACGCGGCGGTTTCAAAAACCGTTGTCTTCGGACGTGCGGGTTCGAGTCCCGCCACTCGCACCGGTAACTTCTTATATTGGCTAGAGAGGCAGAGTTAGAGAAAGCAGAGAAGCGGCTAGAGCGGACTGAGCTTCGTGATCGACAGACGATGCGTCCTGGGTTACGCAGCCGCCAGGACACGCAGAACGTCAAGCGTACCATACGCAAGTTAGAGACAGACATCGAGAGCGGTAAGCTCGACGAGCGGGAACTCTACGATGCGATCATGAACCTGCACCTTCTCAAGTACAGACTTGAGGGGCAGAAGAGCGCAGCGAGGTTCCCTGTCAAAGCGTTTGAGCATGTCCTCTTGGTTCATCGGCTTGTAAATCGTTTTCAATGCTCCCGAAGCTCAAATGGATGAGCGGTCCGCTTCTATCGAATTGGGTACAGGTTCGAGTCCTGTCGGGAGCGCCCACTTTGGTCGAGTTTTGGTGTAGCCTCCGCTGGTAACTCAAAAACCAGGAGGTGCCCATGGCACAGAAGAAGAAGGCAGCTAAGGTCAAGGCCCCGGCGAAGCCCGTCAAGACCAAGCCTGCGAAGAAGAAGTAAGAGAAGTGGCCCGGCGGTATACCCAACGGGGCTTGCCGCCGGGCCTGCTTTCTCTCTTGTCTGGCAGTACCCTACGGGTTAGGACGGGGCTTTCATAAGGCCTTCGGCTGAGGTTCAAGTCCTCTTACTGCTACCTTGGAAAGTGTGAGCGGAATGGTCTGCTACCGGCCTCGAAAACCGGGTGACCCTTGGGTCCGTGGTTCGATTCCACCTCTTTCCGCCAGGCACTCATACAGCGAGTCGCTAACGTTGCATCGGTGTTTAGCCCCACTTCGGTGGGGCGGATCTGGAAGAAGCGGTGGTAAAGGTCGCCACGCCGGTTTTGAACACCGGTAGCCCTTCACTGGGCCGGGTTCGATTCCTACTTCTTCCGCCAAGTATGCCTTTCGTTGTCCACATGAAGCGCGACCGCTATGACGTCTACGTCGGACGTCCGACTCTGTGGGGTAACAAGTTCGAGATTGGGAAGGACGGTACCCGTGAGGAAGTCATCGCGAAGTACGAGCAGTGGGTACGGGATCGTCCGGGGTTCGTTGAAATGGTGAAGCGCGAACTTCGTGGTAAGGTGCTTGGGTGTTGGTGCTCACCTAAGGCTTGTCACGGGGATGTTTTGGCGAGAATTGCGAATGAGTGATCGGGTGTCGTCTAAAGGCAGGACGCGGGATTCTGGTTCCCGCTATGGGGGTTCGAGTCCTCCCGCCCGAACCACAGAAATAGTATCGACAACGAAGTCGTAGGAGTTGCTGCAAAGACTCTGGGCTGGGTGTGAGCAACCCTCTTTAACGAGAAGGAATCCCAGGGGTACCGGGTGAGAAGCCGGTGGCTATTTCTGTGAGTGATCGGGATTCGTCCAGTGATAGGACAGTAGTTTCTGACACTATTAACGGTGGTTCGATCCCATCATCCCGAACAACCCCGTGCGAAGGGGGCCACATAAACCGAGCGGTAAAAGCCGTAATGGTGGCGAACGTACGCAGACCTGGTAAAACAGGCAAGTCCGGTGAAAGTCCGGGCAACAACTACGCGGGTTAATCCATTCGGGTACGTCTAACGGTAGGCCCCAAGCCAGAGGTCAGTATGAAGATCATCGTGAACGCTCAAGCGCTGGACGTATCGGAGACGGTGCTGTCATTCGAGGACGTAGTGCGGCTTGCTAAGCAGCCTTCCTATGCTTCGGTGACTTATTGTCGGGCAGCGGATACGAAGTCTGAGGGTATCCTGTCGAATGGGCAGGTAGTGGAGATCAAGGATGGTACGATTTTTTGTGCTGTCGTGACCGACAATGCTTAGGTGAATGATCGGGAGTCGTCTAATGGCAGGACGGTAGCCTCTGGAGCTGCTTATCGGGGTTCGAGTCCCTGCTCCCGAACTCGGTTGAACATAGCGGGATGGAGCAGCGGCAGCGGTGGTTCGATTCCACCTCCCGCTACCAAAAAACGGAGAATGTCCAATGACCTACCTTCAGAAATTGGAAGAGTGGTACCAACAGGAACGGTCCAAGGGTGACTTGGTGGACCTCAAGTTCTTCCCTGTCGAAGAGCCCGGAACCACCGAACGCATTGAGGCGATGGCGGAAGCCGTTTTCAAGGTCGTGACGGGGGGAACACCCTGTGAACCGCTGGACATTTCTAGCCTGTAAGATGAGCACGAGTGGCGGAAAGGCAGACGCGCTAGACTATTTGTACAATATGTCTACCATGGGGAAGCATCGCGTATACACATGCGGAATACTTGAGTCTGCTGTTAGTCGTAGCGTTTCTGTGGCGGGTGTCCTTCGAGAGTTAGGACTACGTCCCTCTGGTGCGCTGCTAGCGCAGTTGGCGACCGTGCGACCGTGACGTTGGAGCGGGACGAACGCGAAGCCGCCCGAGCCGAGGCTGCGAAGCTGGATGGCCCGTCAATGTTTTTCGTCAATCTCATCTGCTGCGGGCGTGATGACGGCAGGTTCGGGCCAGCGACGTGGGACAAGTGCGAGGCGCTCAGGGTTGCCTATGTCACATCGACTCACCACGGCGACCACGACCGCAGCGCTGTGATTGTGACTGCTGTTTTTCAGCTACCCACAGCGCCGCCAGACGTTGTTGATCACGTCGCCACGGGACGGAGAGACTGGCGGTTCGAGTCCGCCTACCTTGACAAGTTTGACGGTATCTCAGTAGTTTGGCGTCAATCCGTGAGGGTCGCGACACCCTTGCCTTACGGGGTTGCCTTCAGGTTGTGTCGGACTTGATGGCGAACATTGGCTCGTAGCTCAGAGGTAGAGCAATCGCTTGATAAGCGAGAGACCGTCGGTTCGATCCCGACCGAGCCAACCAGTGTAGCGGGGCATCGGTACACAGCTAGCCGTGCTTGTCATGTGTAGGTTTGGTGTCGCAACACACCATTGATTTTGCGCGTATCGTCCAAAGGCAGGACGTTCGGCCGATTACCGAACAATGAAGGTTCGCTTCCTTCTGCGCGTACCCAGCGTACTAGAACGGGCTCTCGAAAGCCTCTCGGATGAACTTGGCCAGCAGCAGGTTGACGGCGTTCGTTTGGGTACCTCGAAGCATACCCTTTACGTGATTGCGTATGGTGTTGAGGCTCAGGCCAAGACGGGTGGCGACGGTTTCTGGGGTCAGGCCTTCAAGGAATAGGTTGAGCACCTCAGCCTCTCGTGGGGTCATGTTGTACTTGGCCGCAAAGAGGCGACTGGCTTCGGTTAGCTTTGTGTTCAACATAGGTTGGTATCCCAAGCGTTCCCATCAGTTCTTGCTCAAATTCCTACTGTGGTCTTGCTCAGTGATCCAACGCGGCTCGGACAGAATCTACGCTCATGGTACCTTGAGGGCCTTCGATCACGCCGTCCTGCATGGGCCAATGCTTCTGGAATGAGAGTCGTTCCAGGTCGCGGTTCCTGATCACGGCATCCGCGATGTCTTCGGCGGCCCCTCGACTGATCCCTGTCTTTTCCCGGATGAGCCGCATGAGTCGGTCCACTTTGGACTGCTTGGATTCCTTGGGCTCGTACTTGAAGGCCAGGAATCGACGGTAAACGGCTTCGGTGATCGGGTTCACCCTGTAGTGGACGTATCGAAACTTTGACTTTCGGTGTAATAAGGCACCGTGGGGTTCCAGTGCTTCCCTATCCAAGCACTCAGATAGATCGGATGGACAACATGGAAAAGAATGCACTCGGACCGGCGGAGCTAATCCTCCAGACGGTCCTCTCGTATTCCGACCACTGCGTCCACAACCGTGCTGGCATTGTAGTTCCCGATGCTAGTTCTGTAGTGGGCGTGAAGTGGTTGCCGGTGACTCACGTGGTCGAGGAAGGCGAGAAGGTCGTCTACGAACTGCGTAAGGTCGGTAAGAAGAGCGAGAAGTTCAAGCTTGGCAAGCTCAAGGACGACGGTCGCGTCAAGGATGGGAACCGCGTCATCGGGCGGTACCAGCCTGCTGGCCTCTACCCGGAGGTTGCGGTTTGGATGTACCGTCAGGTTGCGGAGGTATGGAAGCTCGACAACGAGTTCTCGGCCAAGTGGGCCAGCTACGCCTTCACGCAAGAGCACCGCGACCTCAAGACCATCTTGGCGGCGTTCCTGCTCGTGCAGGCCCGCAAGGGTGATCCCGTGTTGGACGGTGGTAAGGTAGCCTTCTTCGACGAAGACTACCGTGATGTGGGTGAGGCAATGCTTCTGCTCGGGCGTAAGGACGGCTTGGGTGGTGCCAAGCCTGCTCAGGCGGCTCCGAAGGCCAAGGGCCGGGGTAAGAAGGCCCCCAAGGCCGCGAAGAAGGAAGACGGTAACAGGGACTTCAACCCGAAGCTCTTGCTCCGTGTTCACGACATCTTGTGCCTGCCGGGCGTTGCGGAGATCAACCGTGAGCTTGGGTTCGGTAAGTCGGCTCGTCACCCGTTCTTGGGTCGTTGGTCCAAGGCTGTGGGGAAGTGGTTGCTTTACCGTGAGGAGAACCCGAAGATGCTGGACGGGCTCATCAAGGCGGGCTTCCGGCGTACGGTGATGGACCTGGCTCGTCGGGTTGGGTACAAGCCGTCAACGCCCAGGTTCTTCGAGGTGCTTCGCTGGAAGCAGACTCAGGCGGATGATGGTCGTCGGACCCTGGCCATTGGTCAGGCTGTGGCGGCTGCTGAGTCCTGGGAAGGCTTCACCGAGGAACAGATCTGCGAGGTCATCGTCAAGACTCGGCCGAACCAAAAGCGTATCGTAGGTCTTCTGCCAAAGGGTCAGGGGCTCACAAGAGCGATTGTTGCGGCGGCAATCGAGGCGGGAAGCTTCTCGGACAAGGACCTGATCATCGCGACCCCCACGCTCGAAGACCTTGGGCTTCTTGGAGTCCCAGGTATCAAGGAGCGTTGGGAGCTGGCCATCAAGGGTGCTGAGGACATGCGGGCCGCGAACATCGCGACTCGTGTTCGGTCCAAGGCGACCCAAGAGAAGTTGGTCGAGGCGGCGGACAATGCGGTCAAGAAGGCCGTTGAGGAGGTCACCAAGGGCTTGAGGGTCTACTTCATCGTGGACATCTCAGGCTCTATGGAGAACGCCATCGCTCAGGCGAAGGTGTACCTTGCCAAGTTCCTTCAGGGGTTCCCGGCAGATCAGCTTCACGTCGCGGTGTTCAACACATCGGGTCGTGAGGTTGAGATCAAGCACCACTCCGCAGCGGGGGTTGAGAACGCTTTCCGTGGCATTCATGCGGGTGGCGGGACTGACTACGGCTCGGGTGTCAGGGTGTTGCAGGGCCACAAGCCCAAGGCGGATGAGGACTCGATTCTCATCTTCGTGGGTGACGAAGAGGCTCCATCCTTCGAGACTGCTGTACGTGCGTCGGGCCTTAACCCGATCGCGTTCGGCTTCTTGAAGGTCCGTAGCTCTCCGGGTTACTCGGCGGTCACGACCACGGCGGCTCAATTGGGCATTCCGTGCTTCATGATTGACGAGCGGATCTTCTCTGATCCGTATGCAATCCCGCGTACCATCCGTGCGTTGGTTGCAGCTACCCCGGTTGGTAAGACGGCTACGGTAACTGCGGTACCCCGTGTCACCTTGGTCGATACCATCCTCGCAACGAAGTTGCTCCAGAAGCCCGCTTGGGCCGCTTGATCAACTCGGAACGGTGTAGTAGTTAGAACCATGGGCTGGAGAGATCTACTTCCTAATGACGAGGGTGAGACTTTGGTTTCGCCTTGGCTTGGGGGTAGGTCTCTCCGGTCGGGTTCGCGTCATTGGCACATTGAGGGTCCTCTGCCGAGAGAGCAGGGTTGGGCCAAGTTTTCATTGACTGGGCGTATCGCTCGGTTCGTAACTGATGCCCAGGCTGAAGCGTTGGGACACACGGTTGTGGGTTACCTGGTTGGGGATCGCCTGGTCCCATCGGGTGTGAGGGTGGACCCTGACCCAAAGAACATCGCGTCTTGTTCCGAGCGCGTGAACCTGATCGACCCTGGTCTAGATCGCTTTGTATTGGTCAAGGCGGGCAGGGTCAGTGAGGATGGCCCGTTGGTCTTCCTCCAGCAGGAGATGCCTCTGGGGCCCGAACAGGAGGTCCAGACGGCCTTCCTGGATGACAAGCTCTCTGTCCAGGATATCCCGGGGGTTCCCCCGGCCTTGGATGCGGCGTTCCGTATGGAGCGGTGGCAGCGGGTTGAGGCGGCCCGTAGGCGTCGGGAGCTTGAGGAACGTCTCCGTAAGGAAGCTGAGGAACGGGCTCGGGAGGCTCGTCGTCAAGAGCTGGTTCAGAAGCTCGGGGATGGGGCGGGTCGTCGGGAGATGGCTCAGCACGACTTTGAGGCGGCGGCCAGGGCAGCTCTTGCTGTGGGCGGCGCTGAGTTCCTGGATCACCGGCCTGCGGTTCGCAGGAACGAGATGGCCGTGAGGTTCCGGCTTCGCAATCGGCGGTACGAGTGTACCTGTGACAGGCTGACCCTACAGATCATTGACGCGGGTATCTGCTTGACAGCCCATGGCGGTGACGACGACTATGAGGACGGCACGAAGGGCGACTCCTTCTTCTCACTGGAGAGTCTGCCCGGTGTAATTCTTGAAGCGGACCGCAAGGGTAAACTTGTGGTGTTTCGCCATGTGGGTTGAAAACATGCCAACCGTGTACAACTACAGAAATCCTTTCAACCCTCAGGACGATCCCCCGAGTTGCCCTCAATGCGGGGGTATGCTTTCCGGATCTCCGGGTCGGCTTGGGTGTGTCTCAGCCGAAATCCCAGAGACACCCCCAGGTTGTGGGTGGAGTGAGGAGTTGATCAATGAGCATTGAAGCAGGGGTCTTGGTGGACCTTGATTGCGAGCCTATCTACTGGCACTTGCCAGAGAACCGTAGTGGCGGTTCCCTACCCGATAGTCGTCCCTTGTGGGATGTCATCTGGAAAAACCGGGAGAACCTTTTGGGATTCGCTCACAGTCATCCTGGCCGTGGGCTTCCGGGTCCTTCGCATGAAGACGTGACTACCTTTGCCGCGATTGAAGCTGCACTTGGTGAGCGTTTAATTTGGTGGATCGTGAGCGAGGATTCGTGGACTGAATTCTGTTGGATCGGTCCGGGTCGGCTCGGGTACAGGATGGGGCCTAACGTGTGGCAGCCACCGTGGGTAGAACGACTCCGTGTGGAGTCTGGTTATCAAATCAAATCAGAGGGGAAGGTGCTGTATGGAAGCGAATGAAGCGAGGGTGAATGTTACGTATTCCGGATCGAACGGGGACCTTCCGGACCCTGTGTCGTTCGACGCTGCCGACGAGGATGTGAAGACTTGGATTGCAGAAGCCCTTAGGGGTGGAGGCATCCCGGGTATCACCGTCAACGGGGCGGTGGACTTGACCGCCTTCGTGGTGGACCGCTTTGCGGCTACCGATGTTCGTCCGTATGCGCTAATTCAGTTACGCCCCAAGACCCCTTTCGGGTCTTCGTCGGGGCACTTGGGTCCCATCTACGATGGACGCCGCTGCGTTAAAGCATGGTGTCTCTAAATCGAAAGTGTGGCAGCTATGGCAAAGCATGTGACTATCGTTGGGGTAGGGGCCTTGGGCTCGCATGTTTCATTGTTCCTACGTAACGAGGCGGATCTGAAAATTGTGGATCACGATCGTGTTGAGCAGAGGAATGTGCTGGCGCAGTTTCATGGCAAGCCCAGCGTCGGCAAGAACAAGGTGCAGGCGCTCCAGCAAGCGATGCAGTTCATGTTCGGGCTCAAGCTCGCGGGTGTCCCCCACAAGCTCACTGCTGACAACGTGGGTGAGCTACTTAGTGGTGCGGACCTGATCATCGATTGCCTGGACAACGCTCAGGCTCGGTTGCTGGTTCAGGGGTTTGCCCGCAAGAACAAGGTCCCGTGCCTGCACGGGGCTCTGGCGGCCGATGGTACCTTTGGACGGGTGGTTTGGACGGAGAACTTCGTGATCGACTCGGAGAACGTTCAGGGGGCCCCCACCTGCGAAGGCGGCGAGCACTTGCCTTTCATCGGGACGGTTTCAGCGCTTCTTGCGAAGGCGGCTCAGGAATTCGTCACCAAGGGCAAGAAAATCGGGTTCGAGGTGCACCCAGGCGGTGTAACTAGGACTTGACGACAACATCAGGCTCGGTAAGATGAGCCTGACACAACAGGGTATACAGGGGATCGGTTCCCCATCTTTTAACAGATAAAGACAAAAAACCAGGATCGCACTCTCGGCTCTGCAAGGAGCCTCCAAGTGGTCCGCACAAGTTAACTGGTTCGACTCCAGGTACCCTGACTAACTCGCACCCACCTTCTGATCCTTACACGCAAAACGTTGGTTCGACTCCAACTTTCCCTCTGGGGAAATAGCCTAACGGTCTGCGTCTCCCATGCGCCGGTTTCGGTACGGTTACGATCTACCGTGATGACGCTGGGGTTTTGAAATGTGACAACGAGGCGATGAGCTTGAGGTTCGTGAAGGAGGTGTTCGCGAAGTTCCTTGAAGGCCTCGGGATTG
>Ga0315284_10005624_pt1 | contig 17827 bp, 12 predicted proteins | sample YL17G09_16_MG_FD_203696 | JGI IMG/M metagenome (GOLD analysis project Ga0315284, IMG submission 203696) | Sediment microbial communities from Yellowstone Lake, YNP, Wyoming, USA - YL17G09_16 | ecosystem: Environmental > Aquatic > Freshwater > Lake > Sediment | place: USA: Wyoming | collected...
ATTGGCAGGTAGCGATTTCATTCCAATCCCCAAACATAAAAAAATTAAGTATATTGGATTCGTTACTGAAAGTGAAAAAGAGGCCTTGTTGACAAATGCGGAAATTTTAATCATGCCCTCTCCGTATGAGAGTCTATCCCTGGTTACATTAGAAGCAATGGCAGGAGGTGTACCAGTCCTGGTCAATGGAGATTGTGATGTGCTGAAAGGACATTGCGTGAGAAGCAATGCCGGATTATGGTATCAAAATTATGAGGAATTTCGAGAATGCATTTTATTTCTGTTGAGTGAATCGACTATCAGGAAAACAATGGGGATTTGTGGTAAGAAATATATAGAAGATAATTATTCTTGGGACATTATAACCGGGAAGTATAGAAAAAATTTAGCAGATATCCTTGAGCTAAAAAACAATGCAGGTAGAGAGATTTGTCATAATTCAGGAACTCTGAAAAATCGGGTTGGGAATTTGAATTCTCTGTTTGGTGAGCCGCATAATATGCTGGAATACATGCTTCCTAATGTGGTCTCAATTTTTAAGTGTCCAAAATGTTTCAATAAAGAATTGAATTTTACACCAAAGGGGCTACTTTGTTCAAATTGTCATGTCAGTTATCCAATATCTAATGATGTTATAGATTTTTTATTGTTAAATAAAACAGAAAGTATTAATGAAAATAATTCATTCGTATCCGACGACGTAGTGCATAAAACAATGGAATACTTATCTCTCCCAAAAACGGAAATTATGTTTGATAAAGTTAAAAATGTTTATCTGAATTCAAAAAAATATGATGATGATAATGCATTGAATTCTGAAATTAGAGATATTTCAGATCGATTGGGATTTATTGAAGACGATGGAAAAATAATATTACCGAAAACTTTTTTTTCAAATAATAAACATAACTATTGCATCCTTTTTGAAAAACATTATTTTTTAGACTCCTTGCCACCCAATCAGACGGTATTTAGAAATATTAGAATAAAAAATCTGGGGGAAAGCCCCCTATCCTCAAGGAGTAAAACCCCTCTTTATATTAGTTATCATCTTTACGACTGCAATAACAATCTAATTGTTCGGGATGGGGAAAGGACCAAACTTCCTATCGATATTGAACCAAATCGTTCAATGACGATTCCTCTTAAAGTAAAAACTCCGGGTGAAAAGGGAACCTATATCCTCCATATTTGTTTTGTTGAGGAAAATGTCCGATGGTTCGATGAAATATCAATACGCATCCCTCTATATATCGATAACAAAACTAACCTTCCACCAGGATATTTTGAAAAAATTAAATTTTCTGAAAATCAGAATAATTATGAAGATGACCACAAATTGGCGTGGAACATACTAAATGAGTATATAATTAAAAATTATAATACCAGAATATTGCTACTCGAAATCGGAGGGGGTATTCATCCTCAATCCGCGTTTTTAGATAACTGTGATGTTATTAATTTGGATATTTGTCCCCCTCTTCTTGAATTAAGTAGTTTATATTTTAAATCTGGTAAGAAATACAATGTTTTAAATGTCTGCGCAGATGCGAATTTCCTCCCCCTAAACGATGATTTATTTCATGGTGTTGTTATTTTTAGTTCACTTCATCATTTTACAGACCCGGAAATAATGCTAAAAAAATTACAATGTGTCCTTCAAAAAGAGGGATTTGTTGGGATATTCTGTGAACCGGTTTCGAACACACTAGAGAATGAAATTACAAAAAGAGACCTATTAAAAGGAATTAATGAACAAGTTTTTTCTATCGAAGAATATTTACATATATTTTTGAAAGCTGGATATGAACCTATAACAATTCAAGTCGATGGAGGCTCTTTAAAGGCAATATTGAAGAAGAGAAAAAGTGCCAATCCTGAAACAATTTCTTATTGATCTAGATTATGAAAACCTGAATGTCTTAGTGATTCACCAACCAAAAATTCCAAAGCCGAGGATAGATGTGTTAGGTAATCTTTCCCAGATGTAAGTTCCGGAGATTCAAGATTATAGAAACCAGGTTGCTGAAAGGTCGTTTATTGTACTAGGGTGACGTTACATTGCAATATTGAAGGTAAAATAATCAGTAACTTTCAAATGTAGACGACTCAATAATTAAAATTATTGAGAACCTGGAGGATGACGTATCAAAAAATTTAATTGGTTTTGAGAGAATCTTCAGAATATTCGTTATTCAGGTTTTTGGTTAGCTGGGTAAGAACTTCCTTATTTAATGTTAAAACCAATTCTTATAAAATAATTAGCAGAGTTATAGAGTACGTAAATGTACCTTGAAGAAATTGTGCAAATAAGGGTGGATTAATTGGACAATAATCGAGCAAAAGAAGTTTCGTATTATATTATCTCACTTATTCTCTGTCTTGGTTTTTTAGTATGGGTAATGCAATTATGGTCAGCAACTCTGACGATTCCTTTTTCATATACCTGGGATGCAATTTTTTCTGGAGAATCCATTAAGGGAATGATTGACACCGGGTGGATTTTTCAGAATCCCTTCATTGGGATACCCACAGGTTTTTTTTCGTATGATTATCCGACAAACAGTTTGCTTGATCCTATTATTATGAAATTAATTTCATTAATTTTTCCGAACTGGGCATTGACAATGAATATTTTTTTCCTTTTAACTTTTCCTTTGACAACAATTACAGCCTTTTTTGTATTCAGACAATTAAATGTTTCACCAGTACCCGCCATTGCAGGTAGTCTGTTATTTACCTTTGTTCCTTTTCATTTTTTGCGGGGAGAAGGACATCTTGTGTTATCCTCCTATTTTCTCATTCCCCTGATAGTGCTCGTACTCTTCTGGATTTTTGATGATGATTTTCTCTTAAGTAATATTAAGAAAGGATCAAAGAATCTTAAATCATTGTTGTTGAATAAAAAAACACTGATTAGTATTTTTATCTGTTTTGGGATTGCTTTGGAATTCGTTTATTATCCGTTTTTTTCTTGTTTTTTCCTTTTGATTGCAGGTTTTTATGCCACCATATCCAGAAAAAAATGGAGTCCCTTATTAAATGCAGGATTATTAATTGGAATAATAGTTTTGTGCATCTTTTTGTCAAATCTTCCGACAAACCTTTATCAACAAGCTAATGGAAAAAATATGGAGGTTGCAATACGAAGCCCTGCAGAATCCGAATTTTTAGGATTGAAAATAATCCAACTCTTACTTCCTGTTCCGGGACATCGAATAGAACCTTTTTCTCAGTTTTCTTTATATTATGGATCAACAGCTCCCCTGATGAATGAAAACAGCGAGGCATTAGGCATAATTGGGGCAATAGGTTTCATCATACTTATATTCTGGATTTTTTATCAGATGTTTAATAAGAATTCTTCGATGTACAATGAAACATTTAATAAAATAACCCAAATTAGTGCCCTAAATCTTTCTGCAATACTATTAGCAACCATTGGTGGTTTCAGCTCAATAATAGCATACTCAACTTTTTCACAGATAAGAGCTTATAATCGGATAAGTATATTTATTGCATTCTTTTGTATTGCAGCTATAGTGCTATTGTTGGATTTTATACTACAGAAGTATTCATCCTCAAAAACAAAGAAATGGGCAGTTATTGGATGTATTGTCATAATTTTATTCGTTGGATTATATGATCAAACAACAGAAAATTTTGTTCCAGATTATAAAAATACCAAAACAACATTCCTCAGTGATCAAGAGTTTATCCAAAATATTGAGAAAACCTTTCCTAATGACACCTTGATATTCCAGCTTCCCTACGTACCTTTTCCCGAAAATCCTCCGGTAAATCAAATGGTAGATTACGATCACTTTCGTGCGTATCTTCATTCAAAAAATATTCACTGGAGTTATGGAGCGATGAAAGGGCGTGAAGGAGATTTTTGGCAAAAAGAGATCACTAGTAAATCATTGAACGACATGGTGGATAATTTGTCAATTGCAGGGTTTGATGGCCTCTATGTAGATAGTTATGGCTATGCAGATAAGGGAAATGAAATGATATCTTCGCTCACTTCAATACTTCAAACGACTCCAATCGTTAGTGATAACAAAAGATTATATTTCTTCGATATGACGAAATATAACAACCAATTGAAATCTCAATGGGCCCCAAAAGAATTTGCAAAACAAAAAGAAAGAATTTTACATCCTCTGCGACTTGAATGGTATGATGGTTTTTCCGGCATAGAAAGGAATAGCGGTCAAAACTGGAGATGGGCTTCGTCGGAAGGAACGCTGATTTTAACGAACCCTTCAGATGAAAACAGAACATTTTTAATAAATACAACATTCTCAACCGGAAATTCCAATTTTTCCCGATTAAAAATTGAAGGCGCAACTATTTTAGAAAATCTTTACGTGAATAACCAGGGATACCATTATCAGAAAAAAATTGATCTTCCTCCTGGAAAATCAATGATCAAATTCCGGAGTGATGCGCAGAGAGTATATGCACCTGACGATTCTCGATATCTGGTGTTTCGCGTAGATAATTTTCAGATAACTGAGCTTGAAGGAAGCAAAGAACCGAATTGACATTGCCACTCCTGCAGGAGAAATCCGCGATTTTCCGAATCCTACTAAGTATTGACATAAGTCAGATGAAAAGCCAGTTTATTGGTTTTTAACCAAAGGTAATATCCATAGAAATAAAATAAGAGATTATTGCTCATTTATTCATGCCAGTTTCTCCAGACAAAAATCATGATAATTCAAACAGATTCGCTTTAAATAATTCAAATTCTTAATTGTACTGGGATATTTCATGAAGGTCGTAATCTTGGCCGGAGGTTTAGGAACAAGACTGAGGGAAGAGACTGAATATCGTCCCAAACCTATGGTCCAGATCGGAACAAAACCTATTTTATGGCACATAATGAAAATCTACGATTATTACGGTTTTCACGATTTTGTGATCTGCCTTGGATATAAAGGCAACATGATTAAGGATTATTTTTTAAATTACGAAATCATGAACAGCGATTTTACCGTCAACCTGGGAAATCGATGTAACATTACACTCCATAGCGATCATGAAGAATGCCACTGGAATGTTACTCTTGCTGAGACTGGCGAAAAAACTCAGACAGGTTCGCGGTTAAAAAAGATTGAAAAATATATCGATGGCGAAACGTTCATGCTGACGTACGGCGATGCTGTTGCGGACATTAATATTAACAAACTCCTTGCATTTCACCAGTCCCATGGAAAGATCGGGACAGTAACAGGAATACATCCAGCGTCACGGTTTGGCGAACTATGTACTGATTCTCACTGTGTAAAACGATTCAGTGAGAAGCCTCAAACCCAGGGGGGTTTTGTCAGCGGAGGTTTCTTTGTTTTCAAGAGGGACTTCTTTTCTTATCTGGATGACCGTGATACTTGTATTCTTGAGAAGGAACCCATCGAAAATTTGGCAGCGGATAATGAACTCATGATGTACCCTCATGAAGGATTCTGGCAATGCTGTGACACCTACCGGGAGCTGGAGATCCTCAATGCTTTATGGATTTCACCGGGCCCTCCGTGGAAGGTATGGTAGTAAATGGATAACGGCATAACTTCTCCCAAGGAGTTAAAAGTCGACAGTTTTTTTGAAAGGATTCTATCAGTATTCAAAACTTTGCCCCGGGATCCTGTATCCCAAATACAAATAATCAAATTTTGTGTTGTAGGGATACTCAATACGATTGTTGGTTACGGGGTATTTTTCCTGTTAGTGAATTACATGTATTACTTACAGGCATTATTTATTGCCCATATTGTTGGAGTGACAAATAGTTTTATCTGGAATAAATATTGGATCTTCAAATCGAAAAACCTCCTTTTACTCGAGTATGTAAAATTTAATTTGATCTATGCAATCGTTTTCATTGCAAATGCAATTGCACTTTTTGTGTGCGTAGATCTTATTCATGCAGATCCAAGACTTGCCCAATTGATCTTATTGCCAATAATTACACTGGTGAGTTTTTTTGGTCAGAAATTATGGACATTTAAAGATAAAATTGATACTTCAAAAAGTCAAATATGAAACAGGTTTTAATCAATATGTCGAAAGAAACGTTCTGGGTTGATAAAAACGTTTTAATTACTGGTTGTACCGGCTTACTTGGTTCCTGGCTTACTGAATCTTTGGTCTCGAAGAATTCAAATGTTATTGGATTGGTACGTGACTCAGTTCCAAAATCTAAGTTTTATCAGCCTGAAATTTTTAATCATGTAGTAGTAGTTCGCGGTGAAATTGAAAATTATGCCTTATTGGAAAGAGTTTTAAACGAATATGAAATTGACACGGTATTTCATCTGGCAGCCCAGACAATTGTGACCCTGGCTAACAGGAATCCGGTTTCCACGTTCAAATCGAATATTGAAGGAACCTGGAATATTCTTGAAGCATGCCGGAGAGCCCCCCTGGTTTCACAAATCGTTGTTGCATCCAGTGATAAAGCGTATGGGGATCAACCGGCATTACCCTATGATGAAAAAACACCTCTTGAAGGAAGACATCCATATGATGTATCAAAAAGCTGCGCGGATTTGATCTGTCGGAGTTACTATGACACATATAATCTTCCGGTATGCGTAACCCGATGTGGGAATTTCTATGGTGGCGGGGATCTGAATTTCAACCGGATTATTCCTGGAACAATCCAATCAATAGTTCAACATAAACGACCGGTTATCAGAAGTAACGGCTCCCCGCTCCGAGATTATTTTTATATAAGGGATGGGGTTGCTGCATATGAATTACTGGCTGAAAAGATGGAAAATAAAAAAATTCATGGAGAAGCATTCAATTTCAGTACAGAAAAACCACATTCTGTTTTAGAGATTGTTCAAAAAATCGTTGACCTCATGGGGAGTGATCTAAAACCAGAAATCCTGAATCATGCTACAAATGAAATTCAAGATCAGTATTTATCCGCACAAAAAGCAAAGAAATTATTGAACTGGAGTTCTCAATATACTCTTGACCAGGGATTGAAAGAAACCATTCAGTGGTATACCCGTTTTTTCAAAAATTATTAGCACGTGGGAAGTCTATGAAGAAATTGATCAGTATCGTTATTCCAGCATATAATGAAGAAGATGTCGTAGAAGAATTGAAAAAACGATTGCAGAATGTAATGAATTTATGCCCTGATTATAATTTTGAAGTGATTATTGTTGAAAACGGATCACATGACAATACCTATAATAAATTAATATCTGTTCATGATGAGGATAATCGATTTAAAGTTATTCGGTTGTCGAGGAATTTTGGATCTGATGGGGGTATACTTGCCGGATTAAAGTATAGTCGTGGTGCCGCAGTAATTATAATGTGTGCCGATTTACAGGATCCCCCTGAATTAATTATCGACTTTCTTAAAAAATGGGAAGAGGGTTACGATATTGTATATGGGATCATCAAAACGCGGGAAGGGGTATCCGTCACAAGAAAATTTAATTCAATCGTCGCATATAAGCTGATTAATGTTCTTTCAAAAAATCAAATCCCTGAAAATGTCAGTGAGTTTCGGTTAATTGATAAAAAAGTATTGACCGCATTCAATTCACTCGAAGAGAAAAATAAGTATATCCGGGGATTAATGGCTTGGACCGGATTTAAACAAACGGGAATAATTTTTGAACGTCCCCCACGGTTTGCCGGGGAATCAAAAGCGGATTTTGTTAATACCGTTAAGTTTGCATTAAATGGGATATTTTCATTTTCGAATTTTCCATTGTATATTGCAGCAATATTAGGTTTTATTCTATCTATCGCTGCTGGAATTCTGATAATCTATGAATTGTCTTTATATATTGAATATGGCAGGGTTGTACCTGGGTTCACATCCCTTATTGTTGTAATGCTTTTTTTATTTAGCATGTTATTTTTAGTCGTGGGTATTTTAGGGATATATATTGCAAGAATCTATGAAGAAGTGATGCATAGGCCAGATTATATTGTGAACAATGATCTTGGATTTGAATAAATGTCATATCCCAAATTATTCAGATATGGAAAGAATACCTCATGTAGCCATGCAATGACCTGAAATATAATTTCAGCATAATGAACTGATACAATGATCGAGGAATTGGAATGTCAAATATAAAGCACCGAAGAAAACTTATCAGTGAGAATGAAAGTTTGGATTTATTAATGTGAAGGTCGTGAAAATATGAAAATCCGAGTTGCTGATTATATTACCTCAAAATTATATGATGAAGGGGGAGAATGTGTTTTTTTAATTACCGGTGGAATGATAATGCATTTAACGGATGCATTACTCCAGCACGGAGAGCAAAAATATGTTTGTTGCCATCATGAGCAATCAGCGGTGATGGCTGCTGAGGCATATGGCAGAGCTACGGGGAAATTGGGAGTTGCATACGTTACTGCAGGACCCGGCGCACTTAATACCCTGAACAGTATTACAGGGGCTTACGTTGATTCATCTCCGTGTATTGTTGTAGCTGGCCAGTCAAAGGTATCGCTTGCAAAAATTAAAGGGCCGCGACAATTTGCACTTCAGGGTTTCAATACTTTACCAATCTTTCAGAATGTTACAAAATATGCCGTTATGCTTGAAGACGTATCACGGGTAAAATACGAAGTAGAAAAATGTATTCATATTGCAAAATCTCCCCGGGTCGGGCCAGTATGGATCGAATGTCCCATTGATATTCAAGGTGCATCATTTGATCCTGAAGAATATGAAGGATTTACTCCTCCAAAAATACCTTCTACTGCAGGATCGGATCTCAAAAAACAAATCAAAGAAATTGCAGAAAATATCCGAAATAGTCGCAGACCCTGCATTCTTGTCGGTGCCGGTATCCGTTTAGCTGATGCAATCAGTGAATTTCATACGTTCGTAAATCATGTAAAAATTCCGGTGATGACTTCCCGACTTGGGATGGATCTGATTGATCATCAACATCCTCTTTTTGTCGGGCGACCTGGAACGTATGGGGATAGAGCCAGCAATTTTACTATCCAGAATTCAGATCTTTTTTTAAGTGTTGGGTGCAGATTGGCAATTGGTCTGGTAAGTTATCAGTATGAAAATTTTGCACAACATGCAAAAAAAATAATTATTGATATCGATGAAAAAGAACTTACTAAACCATCCGTCATTCCTGACATTGCAATTCGTGCGGATGCGAAAGAATTTTTAATCGAATTGAACAGGGAATTATATGATTTCCAATTCGGTAATAAAAAGTGGATTGATCAAACACAACTGTGGAAAAATAAATATCCTGTTGATTTACCTGAGTATGAATATGAAAAACAAGGAATAAATTCCTATCATTTTTATAGAGTACTCTCAGAAAAAGCACCGGATAATGCACTCTTCCTGGTAGACACAGGATCGTGTTTCCATGCCTATGCACAGGCTTTTCAGGTTAAATTCGGACAGCGACATATCATCACCGGAGGGCTTTCAACAATGGGATACATGCCTGCGGCAATTGGTATGGCTTCTGCATATCCAGGAAACGATGTATATTGTATTACAGGGGATGGATCCTTCCAGATGAATATTCAGGAACTTCAGACAATTGTACACAATAATCTTCCGATAAAATTGTTGGTTTTAAATAACAACGGATATCTCCTTATCCGGTTAACCCAGGATAATTTTCTGAGTGGCCGGCATATTGGTACTGATAAGGATACAGGAGTCAGTTTTCCCAATTTAGAGAAAGTGGCGAGGGCATATGGAATTAAATATTTACAATTGAATCATTCAGATGATTGGAAATCGAAAGTAAATCAGATATTCACTGAACCAGGTCCAATGATTTGCGAAGTGATCAGTCCGTCGGATCAAATATTAATTCCAAGGGTTGCTTCCAAGAGCCTTGAGGATGGAAGCATGATCTCGATGCCTTATGATGATATGTTTCCTTTTCTACCGAGGGATGAATATTCTGAGAATACTGTTCGGGAAAGGAACCTCTGATATTTTGTTTGACTTGATTGTATGACATAACCACCGAAGAAAATGAAAAAATATAAAGTTGCAATTATCGGTTCGGGCAACATTGGTACCGATTTACTGATGAAGATAATGCGTTCGCCCTATCTTGAATGTTCATTGTTTATCGGACGCCATTTAAATTCTCCAGGAATGAATAAAGCCAGCAGTCTTGGAGTGAAAACTTCTGATCTAAGCATTGAAGCCATTGAGAGAGATCCTGATTGTTGTCAGTTAGTCTTTGATGCAACATCAGCCCTCGATCATAAAAAACATTGGCCAATATTAAAAAAATTAAACAAAAAAGTTATTGATCTTACCCCGTCCGGTATTGGGGAGATGTGTGTTCCTGCAATAAATATGGAACACTGCTCACATCTTGATAATGTAAATATGATCACATGCGGAGGACAAGCTTCAATTCCGCTTACATATATTATTGGGAAAACTCAACCAAACGTTACTTATATTGAGGTCGTGTCTACTATTGCTTCGAGAAGCGCAGGACCGGCAACACGAATAAATTTGGACGAATATGTTGAAACTACCGAAAAAGGGATAAAAAAATTTTCTGGGTGTAACAAAGTCAAGGCTATTTTAACGTTAAGTCCTGCTCAGCCACCGATGGATATGCAAACCACGATCTTTGCAAAAATTGACAAACCCGAAATGATTATGCTTAAAAAGGAAATAGACAAAATGATTTTTAGAATTCAACAATATGTCCCAGGATATACATTATTGATACCTCCCACGATAGAATCAGAGAGAATTCTGATGATGGTAAAAGTACAAGGACTGGGGGATTATTTACCAAAATATGCAGGAAATATGGATATCATCAATTGCGCTGCGATTGCGATGGCAGAAGAATATGCAAGAAACTTCAGAAAAACGCTGAATGGGGCTACTTCATGAAAAAAATTTTCATTAATGATGTTACCTTACGAGATGGCAATCATGCAATCAGTCATCAAATGACAACCAATCAAATAGCAGTTTATACAGCTGCGGCTGATGCAGCAGGAATTCCCATTGTGGAGGTTGGGCACGGAAATGGTTTGGGTGCGTCTTCTTTACAAGTTGGAGTGAGTGCGATTACCGATGATGAGATGTTAAGCGTTGCCAAAAAAAATTTACCCCATTCCAAACTGGGAATACATGTTATACCTGGATTTGCAACAATTAACAAAGATTTAAAACAAGCATTGGATATCGGCGTGGACGTTGTCAGAATAGCAGCTCATTGTACGGAAGCAGACATTACTCAACGACATATTAATTATGTCCGGGATAGAGGAAAAGAAGCTTATGGGGTTCTTATGATGAGTCATATGGCCTCAAAAGAGACATTGGTTGAAGAATGTCAAAAAATGGAGTCCTATGGTGCTGAAGGGGTAATGGTATTCGATTCCGCAGGAGCATATCTGCCTCACCAGGTTAACCAGTTAGTCAGTGAACTCGTTGGCAGACTAAATATTCCGGTGGGTTTTCATGCCCATAACAATCTTGGATTGGGAATTGCTAACTCCGTCGCGGCTGCAGAGGCGGGAGCAACTATACTCGATGGTTCTGCGAGAGGTTTTGGTGCAGGTGCTGGAAATGCCCAGATTGAAGTATTAGTTGCAGTTCTGGAGAAGATGGGATATTCCACAGGAATTGATCTTTATAAAATTCTTGATGCGTCAGATATTGCAGAGAGAGAACTGTTAAAAGAAATTCCGAGAATCAGGTCATTGAGTATTGTTAGTGGACTTTCCGGGGTATTTTCTGGTTTTTCAAAACCAGTGGAACGAATATCCAAAGAGTATGATGTGGATGCAAGAGATGTTTTTTTTGAACTTGGGCGGCGTCAGGCTGTTGCGGGTCAGGAAGATCTCATTATGGAAGTCGTTACAAAATTGGCATCGAAAAACAAAGAGAGAGATGTATGATACAAACTCAAAAAGAAATAATCAATGATGATTGTAAACGGGTCACTTCAGATCTTTTTTCACGGTTAGATGCTCTAAAAAATGAAAAATTATTAATAACCGGTGGAACAGGTTTCATGGGAACCTGGCTATCAGAAATTGTTACTTTTTTAAATGATAATTACGGATTTAATATTCATTTATACTTACTCTCAACAAGAGCTCTCGCTTTTAAGGAGAGAGTTCCCCACCTGGCATCTCGTCATGATGTATCACTGATAGAACGGGATATACGGAATTTAAATGATATTCCGAATGATGCGTCATGGATTATTCATGCCGCCGCAAACCCGGATAGCAGGGTACATGCATCAGATCCATTGAGGACCATTGAAGTCATTGTAAATGGTACTAATTCAGTGCTCGAATACGCAACGAGGTTATCAGAAATTAAAAAAATATTGAATATTAGTTCTGGACAGATATATGGTTCTCAACCATGGGAATTAGAGGGTATTCCTGAAAGTTTTATTGGTGGACTAGACTGTAGCGCACTCAATTCTACCTATCCCGAATCGAAAAGAATTGCAGAAACAATTTGTTCGGTCTATCGAAATCAACAAAGGCTTCCGATTGTTAATGCACGACCTTTTGCATTTATCGGTCCGTATCAAGGTTTAGATCGGCCTTGGGCAATCAATAATTTTATTCGTGATAGTCTGTTAGGAGGACCGATTCGTATTCTTGGGGATGGACAAACTGTTCGGAGTTATATGTATCCTTCCGACATGGCTTGGTGGATATTAAATATACTTGTACATGGAACGGTGGGTATGAGTTATAATGTGGGAAGCCCAGAATCAATTACATTGCAGGAATTAGCTGAAAAAATTGCAGTCCAGGTTCCCAAACCTCCAAAAATCAGATGTGGTATATCTGATGATAAATCATTAAAGAGCTCCAGATTTGTTCCTAATGTTGATTTGGCAAAACGGAGTCTTGGTTTGAAAATCACGACTGATCTGGAAACTTCAATAAAACGAACAATCTTGTGGAATCAATTAGCGATGCAATGAAAATCTACAAAAAATTAAGATTAAATCCAAAAAAGGATGCAAAGAGAAATTTTTTGCATCAAAGAAGTTTCAAAAACACTTTTTAAGGGGTGAGATTGATTTTGCAATTCGCTGTGCCAGATTATGAGGATATACAAAAACCTGAAAACGGCAGAAATCATTAAAAAACACGGAGTGTTTTTAATCTTTCAGAAAATCAAGATAATTTACAAGCTTGATCAATCCGGGATCGGGAGCACCAGAATCCAGTGGAAATTGTGCGAAAACCTTGGAACATATATATCTCTTGAAAGAAAGTGAACTATTGAAAAAAGCAATTGTAATATACGTGAGGCAAATGGTGAATATTGGATGAATTCTGCATTTATTAAGGATGATTTAAAATATATAACAGATTCTGATATACCGTGGAATGATTTGGAGGGTAAAAATATCCTTATTACCGGGGCAAATGGGATGTTACCCTCTTACATTGTTGAGACCATCCTATTTTTAAATGATACGAAATTTAAAAACAAAGCCAAAATATTTGCAGTCGTAAGGAGTATTGAGAAAGCACAACGTCGGTTCAGAGAATATCTTAATCGTGTGGATTTGATTTTTATTATCCAGGATATCATAATTCCTCTTGCGATACCGGAAAAAATAGATTATATGGTTCATGCCGCAAGCAACGCAAGTCCAAAATTTTATGGGACAGATCCAGTTGGCACTTTGCTTCCAAATATTATCGGAACATATAATTGTCTTGAATTTGCAAGAAAAAATGACATAAATTCTTTTTTATTTTTCAGCAGTGGGGAAGTGTATGGGGCAGTTGATAATATCGATAAACCCATTCGTGAGGATGCATTCGGGATTATTGATCCCACAATCGTGAGATCCTGTTACTCCGAAAGTAAACGTATGGGTGAAACAATGTGTATTGCATGGCATAAACAATATGGAGTTCCCGCTAAAATCATTCGTCCATTTCATACCTATGGTCCTAATATGCAATTGGATGATGGGAGAGTATTTGCAGATTTTGTATCAAATGTTGTTCATAAGAAAAATATACTGTTAAAGAGTGATGGGAGTGCAAAAAGAACATTTTGCTATTTGTCTGATGCCACGATTGCATTCTTTATTGTATTATTACAAGGAAAAGCCGGTGAAGCGTATAATATCGGGGGCAATGAAAAATTTGAAATGAGTATTCTGGACCTTGCACAGACACTAGTGGACATGTTTCCTGAATATAATTTAAAAATAATTAAAAATGAGAATTTTTCTGATCAAGGTTATGTAAAAAGCAAGATTGACCGATTAATTCCGGATATTTCCAAAATCCAAAAATTGGGGTGGACACCGAAAATATCTATTGCTGATGGTTTCAAAAGAACCATCGGGAGTTTTTTATGAAATTAGCTGAGTTAAAATCGAGATATTATGACGGATTGATGGAAAAACAGAATTATATTAAAGAAATGCATCTGAAACATCAAATCCTGTTTGAATATGCGAAATTTATTCATGGGACTGATATCAAATCGATAGTGATTTCAGATGATAATGTAACGATGACCTCCCGTTCAATGGATATAAAAATTATATGTGATCCTATTGATGAAAGGATTGCACCAATCGAGATATTGAATTTTAACAATTATGAAAAAACAGATTTGGAAATGGTTTTTAAATTAATTAAAGATGATATGACAATATTTGATATAGGAGCAAATATTGGATGGTATACCATTAACATAGGTAAAAAATTCCCCAATGCCCATATATATTCATTCGAACCGATTCCCAAAACCTTTAACTACTTAAATAAAAACGTTTTGCTTAATGAAATATCAAATGTATCATTATCAAATTTCGGCTTTTCGGATAGGGAGGAAAATATTGAATTTTATTATTATCCCGAAGGTTCCGGAAATGCATCTTTGCGTAATTTGTCAGCATCTGATAATGTTGAAATCGTAATCAGTCAGGTGCGAAAATTGGATGCGTTTATTAAAGAAAAAAAATTACATCTGGATTTTATTAAGTGTGATGTTGAAGGTGCAGAATTATTCGTTTTTAAAGGAGGAATTACAGCAATTAATAGAGACAGACCAATTGTTTTTACAGAATTATTAAGAAAGTGGTGTGCGAAATTCAATTATCATCCTAATGAATTGATTAACCTTTTAAAAAATTTGGGATATCGGTGTTTTAACGCAAAAGAAGGTAAATTAATAGAATTTTTTTCAATAACCGAAGAAACGGCTGAGAATACATTTTTTTTCCTTCATACCATAAACCACAAAGATCTTATTGATAAATATTTTATTTAATTTCAATATCTTCAGAAAAAATCTCGCTTAAATTTGCAGGTTATACATTCAAGTATTGGAGGTACAGGGAAAAATGAAAACTGATGATGAACTTCGCTTGGAAATATTCGACAAAATAAAACAATTATATGACCTAAAAAGCCATGATAAGTTTATCCCCGGTACATCCTTTATCCCCTATGCCGGGCGGGTCTATGACGACAAAGAACTTATCAGCCTTGTTGACGCATCTCTCGATTTCTGGCTCACTCCGGGACGCTACGCCAGACAGTTCGAAAAAGAGCTCGCGGAATTTCTTGGAGTGAAATTCTGCCTTCTGACCAATTCCGGCTCTTCAGCAAATCTTCTTGCAGTTTCAGCTCTTACGTCTCCGGATCTGGGGGAAAAACGTCTGAAAGCCGGAGATGAGGTCATTACAACTGCATGTGGCTTTCCCACAACGCTCAACCCGATTCTCCAGAATAATCTCGTCCCGGTCTTTCTGGACGTGGATCTTGGAACATACAATATTCAGGCAGACCACATCGAAGCGGCAATTTCTGATAAATCGAAAGCGATTATGATTCCCCATACTCTTGGAAATTGTGCCGATCTTGATGCTATTGTGAAAATTGTCAAAAAATATGATCTTTGGTTTATTGAGGATAACTGTGATGCACTTGGATCCCGATACCGTCAGAAATATACCGGGACATTCGGGCATATCTCCACGTGCAGTTTCTATCCGGCACACCATATCACCATGGGTGAGGGAGGGGCAGTTCTGACCAATGATCCGCTGCTTAAAAAGATTATTGCATCCTTCCGTGACTGGGGAAGAGACTGCTGGTGTGACACAGGCTGTGATAATTCCTGCAAAAAACGCTTTGACTGGCAGCTTGGAGATCTTCCAAAAGGATATGATCACAAGTACATATATTCACATATCGGTTACAATCTGAAGGTTACCGATATGCAGGCTGCAATCGGGGTTGAACAGCTGAAAAAATTACCTGGTTTCATTGACAAACGAAAAAAGAATTTCAGGTTCCTGTACGAGGGGTTGAAAAAATTTGAAACCGTTTTACTCCTTCCCCGCCCGGCCCCCAACAGCGATCCTAGTTGGTTTGGATTTCCGGTCTTTGTAAAAGAAAATTCTCCCTTCACCCGGGATGAAATTGTACAATATCTTGAAAAACAAAAAATCGCGACAAGGATGCTTTTCGGAGGGAATCTGATCAAACAACCTGCTTATTCAGGAATAAGATACCGTATTTCAGGTTCTCTTGAGAATACGGATCTTGTTATGAAAAACCTGTTTTGGATAGGAGTTTATCCAGGATTAGAAAGGGAGATGCTGGAATATATCATCAATTCATTTAGCACTTTTATTTATGGATATACTGAAGACTAAAAAAAAAAATTACGTAAAAATTTGGGAAAATTAAGTCCATTTCCCTACAACTGCATTCCAGCCGGCCACGCCGAAAATATCCACTTTGTCAATGCCGGCATCCCATGCTCCGTTTCCATTATAATCAAGGTACCACGTGCCATCCATGTAGACACCGATCTTGGTGCCGGTCGCATCGCCATTCCAGTTGCCAATGATGGGTGTCCAGCCAAGCGTTCCGAACATGTTAGCCCGGTCCCCGGCATTCCATGTCCCGGAACCGTCGTTGTCAAGATACCAGGCTCCATCCTTGTAGATTCCGATCTTGTCCCCGGTCGCAGCGCCATTCCAGTTGCCTGCTACCGGTGTATAGCCGACCGTTCCGAAGATATCCGCTTTGTCAATGCCGGCGTCCCATACGCCGTTACCGTTATAATCGAGGTACCAGGCTCCATCCTTGTAGATTCCGATCTTTGTACCGGTCGCGTCCCCGTTCCAGTTGCCTACTACCAGTGTCCAGCCAGGGGCTCCGAACACGTTAGCCCGGTCTCCGGCATTCCATGTCCCGGAACCGTCGTTGTCAAGATACCAGGCGCCATCCATATAGACACCGATCTTGTCCCCGGTCGCAGCGCCATTCCAGTTGCCTACTACCGGTGTCCAGCCGACTGTTCCGAAGATATCCGCCTTGTCAATGCCGGCATCCCATACTCCGTTTCCATTATAATCAAGGTACCAGGCGCCGTCCTTGTAAATTCCTTCCTCGGTCTTACCGTCTCCATTCCAGTCACCTAACACTGACGTCCAGCCAGGCGCTCCGAACACATTAGCCTGGTCTCCGGTATTCCATGTACCGGAACCGTCTTTGTCAAGATACCAGGTTCCATTCTGGTAGATCCCTATCTTAGTTGTCCGATTAATCGCTGTTACATTGATATAATTGACCCGGGTCATTACATTGGTTCCTCCGAGATTCGTCGCTGTCAATGAGACCGTGTAATTACCTCCGGCCAAGTACGTGTGCGTCGCGTTCTTCACGGAAGAGAATGTCCCGTCGCCAAAGTTCCATCTCCATGTCGCCCATTGTGGGGGGGTGCTTGTTGATGCATCCGCATTAAAGGTGACCGTGAGAGGTGCAATACCCTCTCTAG
>Ga0315284_10005625_pt1 | contig 17826 bp, 12 predicted proteins | sample YL17G09_16_MG_FD_203696 | JGI IMG/M metagenome (GOLD analysis project Ga0315284, IMG submission 203696) | Sediment microbial communities from Yellowstone Lake, YNP, Wyoming, USA - YL17G09_16 | ecosystem: Environmental > Aquatic > Freshwater > Lake > Sediment | place: USA: Wyoming | collected...
CCGACGATGCTGCGGCTGTCGTTGCGTGATCTGGAGAAGCAATTCAAGCGAGCGGGGTTTTAGGGCCGCGGCTCAGCAGGAGCTTCGCCCTCCCGTGCCAAGATCGCTGGCCGCGTCCGTGGAAACATCTCGACGCAGCCGGCCCTTTACCTGATTCCCAGAGCCTCGTACGATATCGGCAACATGCAATCCCCCCCCCCCGCCGTCATCGGGCGGCTTATTGGTGCGCGCGCGATGAAGGACCTGGCTGAACTGTTGCGTCGCGGCAACGCGGTCACCGCTTCCGGCCTCTGGGGTTCCTCCGTTGCAGCCGTCACCGCGGCTCTGGAGAACGAGCTTCATCGCCCCATTCTCCTCGTCTGCGGTCACATCGACGAAGCTGACGACCTTGCTGACGACATGGAGCTTTTCCACGGCCGCCGGCCGGATGTGCTGCCGGCGCTGGAGCTGGCCGGATCGCTGGGTCAGGTCTCCGAGGAACAGGCCTCCAACCGGCTTCAACTGATCGGCCGGCTCTGCACAGTTCCTGAGGCGCAGTCGCCGTCGCGCCCTGCGTCGCTGCTGGTGGGCGCGATCCAGGCGCTGATGCAGTCGGTTCCCTCGCGCCAGCAGCTTGGCGAACTGATGCGGACGGTGCGTGTGGGCCAGGAACTGGAACCGGAGAAGTTGATCGTCTGGCTGTCCGAACACGGCTACAACCGGCTGGACCAGGTCGAGGTTCCGGGGGACTTCGCGGTACGCGGGGGGATCATCGATGTTTACCTCCCCGGGGACTTCGAGCAGTCCGGCGAGCAGGTGGGCCTGGCCGTCCGCATGGACTTCTTCGGCGACCAGATCGAATCGCTGCGGACCTTCGACCTTGATTCACTCGGCTCGCGTACGCCGCTGCAATCCGTGGAGCTGATGGACCTGAAAGGCCAGCTGCCGGAGACCGGTGAATCGACCCATCTCCTGTCCTATCTGGCGCCTGCCACGATCATCATCCTCTGGGCGCCGCTGGAGATTGCCGAGCAAGCGAAGAGTTACCTCAATCGCCTGCCGGAAGTGAAAGGCATCTACCCTCTCAGCGCCATCCTGCAGTTGGCCAGCGGTTTCGCTCGCCTGGAGCTGAGCCAGTTCGAGCAGGGCGCTGTGTCGATGCCGAGCCTGGTGGGAGGCCGAGAGGTGCCCCACGTGCAGCTTCCCGTCGGTTCGCTGCAGAAGTTTGAAACCGACGCCGCCAAGGCCATCAAGGAACTGGGCGAGCTGGCCGAGGCGCATGACGTCACCGTGTTCTGTGAGAACGTTGGGGAATACGAGCGTTTCTGTGAACTGATCGAGCAGGGCCACCCCGGCCTGCGGACGAGGATCGACCTACCGATCGCGTACCTTCACCACGGCTTTGTGTGGGACGAAGGGCGTGTGGGGGGGCAGGCGGAGGGGGCGGAGGGGAGGTCCGCTCGGCCGATGGCGTTGTTGGGGCACCATGAGCTGTTTCATCGCTACGAGCAGCGTCGGCGGGTCAGGAAGGTCATCGCCTCCCGCCCGGTCGATTCGTTTCTCGACCTGAAGGTGGGCGATTATGTCGTTCACGTGGCGCATGGGATCGCGAAGTTCATGGGCATGCAGACGGTCAACAAGGACGGTCGCTCCGAGGAATACCTTTCGCTACGTTTCGCTGACCGCGCCGCGCTGCTGGTGCCGGCCAGCCGGATCAACCTGGTCCAGAAATACGTGGGCGGATTCCACGGGCACCCTAAGCTGTCTCGGCTGGGATCGGGCGCGTGGGAGAAGGAGAAGGCGAAGATCTCGGAAGCCGTCATGGACATGGCGGCGGAGCTTCTGGAGATCCAGGCGGCGCGGAGCGCCGAAACCGGCGTTCCGTATCCTCCGGACACGGACTGGCAGCGGGAATTCGACGCGGAATTTCCGTACGACCCGACGCCCGATCAGCTCCAGGGCGCCGAGGAGATCAAGCAGGACATGCAGAAGGCGCGTCCGATGGACCGGCTCCTCTGCGGTGACGTAGGTTACGGCAAGACCGAGTTGGCGATGCGCGCGGCGTTCAAGGCGGTCGAATCCGGCAAACAGGTTGCGGTTCTGGTGCCCACCACGGTGCTGGCGGAACAACACTACCGCTCCTTCAAGGAGCGCATGGTCAACTATCCGTTCAACATCGAGTGCATCAGCCGCTTCAAGACGGGCAAGCAGCAAACGGGCATCGTCAAACAGCTCGCTCTGGGCCAGATCGACATCCTCATCGGGACGCACCGCCTGGTCAGCAAGGACGTCAAGTTCGCGGACCTGGGCCTGGTCGTGATTGACGAGGAGCAGCGATTCGGCGTGACGCACAAAGAGCGTCTCAAACAGATGCGTCGGACCGTCGATGTTCTGACGATGTCGGCCACACCGATTCCTCGGACACTGCACATGGGCATGCTCGGGCTGCGCGACATATCATCGCTGACGACGGCGCCGCAGGACCGCCGTTCGGTCGTCACCGAGGTAATCCCCTTTGACAAGGAGCGTATTCGGCAGGCCATCCTCCGGGAGCTCAACCGCGACGGGCAGGTCTATTTCGTACACAACCGCGTCCATAGCATCATAGAGATGGCCGAGCAGATACAGCATTTGGTGCCGGACGCGCGCATCCTTGTGGGGCATGGCCAGATGCACGAGCACGAGCTGGAGAGGGTGATGCTCGCTTTCGTCCGCCACGAGGCGGATGTGCTAGTGTGCACGACGATCATCGAGTCGGGCCTGGATATTCCGAACGTGAACACGATCTTCATCAACCAGGCGGACCGTTTCGGTCTTTCGGAGTTGCACCAGCTCCGCGGGCGGGTGGGGCGATGGAAACACCGCGCGTACTGCTATCTGTTGTTGCCGGCGGATCGGCCCGTGACACCGACGGCCGCGACGCGTCTGAAGGCCATCGAGGAATACTCGCACCTGGGCGCGGGCTTCAAGATCGCGATGCGCGACCTGGAGATCCGCGGCGCCGGGAACATTCTAGGGCCCGAGCAATCGGGCCACATCGCGACGGTCGGCTACGAGATGTATTGCCGGCTCCTGGAAGAAGCCACCAGGCAGCTCAAGAATGAGCCCAGGCCTGTGCGGCCGGACGCGCACGTGGAGATCGGCCTGACGGCCTTCATTCCCAAGCAATACATACCTAGCGACCGGCAGCGGATGGACGCGTACCGCCGGCTGTCACGATGCACGGACCTGGAGATGGTCAACGAGCTGTCGCAGGACTTCAAAGACGCATACGGCGAGTTCCCTCGGCAGCTCATTCTCCTGATCGCGCTGACCGAGTTGCGGCTTCTGGCGGGTCACTACGCTATCGAGTCGATGATCAAGCAGGCGCCGGACGTGGTTCTGAAGATGCGTGAGGCCCAGCGCGTACAGAGGGCGCTGGTGGGCGCGCCCGGGTCGCTGCGTATCGTGGACGAGACGACGCTGTATTTCCGTCCGCCTGAGGCGTACCTGGAGCCTGAGGTGTTGCTGATGACTCTGCGCAACCTCATGCACGCCGCCTACCAGCGCGAGCTCAAAGGCGAGCCGGACCCGATTCCCCGGGCGGCGGCTTCGGCATCGCGGCCCGCTCCCCCCGATGCGTCCAAGCCTCGTCCCGCCAAGCTCCCCTCGACTGGGGAGGCGCTTGCCGCCAAGCCGCGCATCCCCGAGTTAGAGAAGCTCGTGTCCCTGCGCGAGCAGGGCGTCCTGACGGAAGAGGAATTCCAGGCTGCCAGAAAACGGTTGGCAGCGAGAGCGTGATGTGCGAGGCCACAGGCTTGTGCGGCTTCTCGATGATGCTCGGTCCTGAATACAGACCGTCGGCGGTCACTTCCTCAGGAACAGGTACACATAGCCTGTCAGCTCCGGCTTTGGGCCGGTCGTTTGTTCGCAATTGCCGACCAGGAGATCCAGCTTCCCGTCGTTGTTCCAGTCCGCCACCGCCAGGCGAGCACGGAACCCTGGCACCATGTTTTTCGTTTTCCCTAGCATGACCGGCACCGGCGCCTCGAAGGTCCGCGCGTTGCCTGTCGTAGGCTTGATGCCCCGGAAGGACCCGACGCCGCCGGAGTCGTCGCCGCTGAGGATGTCGAGGACACCGTCGCCGTCCCAATCGACGCACAGGGGGTCCGACTTGCTGGCGGCGACCTTCATCGGCTTGCCCGCAGCCATCAGCGGCACGCGCTGGCCGAACTTGAACTGCTTGGGCGTTCCCTCGTTGATGTTGATGAAGATATCCCCGAAGACGCTGCCGATGAGCATGTCCAAGTCGCCATCGCCGTCCCAGTCCACGAACGAGGCGGTCGACTGCGCGAACTTCATGTCATTGGTCTTGGCCTGCTCGACGCCCACTTCCGGGATGACCGCGCCCTTCTTCAGGCCGGTCTGCGATCCCTCGAAGAACGTGACGATTCCCGGCCAGTACTGCCCGGAGGTGACATCCGCGATGCCGTCGCCATTGAGATCCACAACCTGTGGATCAAACCCGATGCATCAGCTCGGCGGCACGGCCGCGTCGGCGCCATTGGCCTGCAGCCATGTGAATCTGTCGAACCTGGGCGTGGCGTCGGCGCCGACGTTCAGGTAGACGCGGCACTTTCCTCCGCCGAACTGTCCTACCAGAAGGTCTTTCTTCCCATCCTTGTTCCAGTCCACGACGAAGGGCATGGCGTGCCCGACCTCGACGGCGATCGGCTTGTCGGCCGCCATGATCTTTACGGGCGGCGCCAGCACAGGCAATTTTCGGCCTGCCTCTCCCGCGCGGGCCGTATCCCCCAGCATCGCCGCACACAACAGAGCCGGTATGAGTAGGCGCATAGCTGGCCTCCGTGAGAACGCCAGGCATAATACCACTTTCCGGGCCATGCCGGAAGCTGCCGGGGGCTGCTTATTGCACAATCGCGTCCGTGCTCGCTATGATGAGTACACCTCGGAGAAAGGATGGGTCTGGCTCATGAAGAGACACCGGCAAGTGTCCGCGTGGAATTCGTCACATTTCGCTCATCGGAAGAACAGGAGCCGCCGCGGTCTTGTGTGCGGGCTTCTGGAGGGATTGGAGCAGCGCCGTCTCCTATCCGGCGACCCCCCCGTAGCCGTCGATGATGCCTTCGGCGGATTGGAGGATACGCCGCTGAGCGTCGACGTCGCGGGTCTGCTGGGCAAGGGCGTGCTGGCCAACGACACCGACGGCGAAAGTGATCCGCTGACGGCGGTGAAGGTGACCGATCCGGCCAACGGGACCCTCGCGCTCAACGCGGATGGCTCGTTCCTCTACACCCCCAATGCCAACTTCAACGGCGTCGATACGTTCACGTACCAGGCCAACGACGGCACCGGGGACAGCAACGTCGCGACCGTGACGATTACCATCACGGCGGTGAACGACGTTCCGAGCTTCACGAAGGGCGCGGATGAGACGGTTCTGGAGGACGCCGGGGCGCAGACGGCGGCGGGGTGGGCGACGGCGATGTCCGCCGGGCCGGCCAACGAGGCGGCGCAGGTGCTGGACTTCATTGTGACGAACGACAACAACCCGTTGTTCGCGGCTCAGCCGGCGATTAACGCGGCGAGCGGCGACCTGACGTACACACTGGCGGGGGACGCCAACGGCGTGGCGATCGTGACGGTGCGGTTGCACGATGACGGCGGGACGGCCGACGGCGGGGTAGACACATCTGCGGCGCAGACGTTCACGATCACGGTGACGGCGGTGAATGACGTTCCAAGCTTCACGAAGGGCGCGGATCAGATGGTTCTGAGGAATGCCGGAGCGCAGACCGTGGCTGGCTGGGCCACAACGATATCGGCCGGTCCCGTCGACGAGGCCACCCAGGCACTCGATTTCATCGTCAGCACTGACAACGACGCCCTCTTCTCTGTGCTGCCGGGGATCGACCCGGCCACCGGCAATCTGACTTTCACCCCTGCTGTCGACCTCGTTGGCAGCGCACTCGTGACGGTTCAACTGCACGATGACGGCGGCACAGCCAACGGTGGCGTGGATACTACCGCGGCACAGACCTTCACGATCTCCGTCATCGACGCGAACCAGGCCCCGAGCTTCACGAAGGGCGCCGATCAGAGCGTTCTTGAGGATGCCGCAGCGCAGACCGTGGCTGGCTGGGCGACCGCGATCTCGCCCGGCCCTCCCGCTGAAGTCGCCCAGGTCCTCAACTTCATCGTCACGAACGACAAGAACGCCATGTTCGGCGTCCAGCCGGCCATCAACGCCGCCACTGGCAATCTTACCTACACGCTCGCGGCCAACGCCAACGGCGTGGGCACCGTCACCGTGCAGCTTCACGACGACGGGGGCACAGCCCTGGGCGGCGTGGATACCTCCGCGGCGCAGACATTCACCATCACAGTCACCGCCGTGAACGACGTCCCCAGCTTCACCAAGGGCGCGAACCCGACAGTAGTCGAAGACGCCGCCGCGCAGACCGTCGCCGGCTGGGCGACCGGGATCTCCGCGGGGCCAGCCGATGAATCCGCGCAAGTGCTGAACTTCATTGTCACCAACAACAAGAACGCCATGTTCTCCGTCCAGCCGGCCATCAACGCCGCCACTGGCGATCTCACGTACACGCTCGCGGCCAACGCCAACGGGGTGGCCACCGTCACCGTGCAGCTTCACGACAACGGCGGGATTGCCAACGGCGGCGTGGACACGTCGGCGGCGCAGACGTTCACGATCACGGTCACTGGCGTCAACGATGCGCCGGTGGCCAACGATGATGAATACACCGCCAACGAGGACACGCCCCGCACCATCAGCGGACCCGGGATTCTGGCGAACGACACGGATGCCGACGGCAACGCCCTCAGCGCCGTCGTCGTCGCCGAGCCGGCCCATGGCACCTTGGCGCTGGGGGCTGACGGCTCCTTCACCTATGCTCCCGACGCCAACTACAATGGCAGCGACAGTTTCACCTACAAAGTCAACGATGGCACCGCCAACAGCAACACCGCGACCGTGACCATCGACGTCACCTCCGTGAGCGATGTCCCGATAGCCAGGAAACTGCGGATGAAGACGGCGCCGGGCGGGTCGGCGACGTTCAAGGTCGTGGCCCGCGCCATCAACGTGGACGGCGATCCCCTCACCATCACATTGCTGAGCGAACCCAAGCACGGCTGGGCTGCCGTCGATGACAACGGCACGCCGTCGAATCCGTCGGACGACGTGATCGTCTATGAACCGAATCCTGGCTCATACAGCAGCGACTCGTTCTGGTATGAGCTGTCCGATGGCCATGGCGGCAAGAGCATGGCAAGGGCGATCGTCCGCGTGCGCGGCGCCGGACTCATGGCTGATTCCCAAGGTTTGGCCGCGGACCTGGTGGTCGTCGGCACGAAGGGGAACGACGTGATCCTCCTGCAGCGGGCGGAGAACCGCGGGGTGAGCGTCATCGTCAACGGCGAGTCGCTGGGCGTTTTCAATCCTTCCGGGCGCGTGATTGCCGACGGGCTGGTTGGCGACGACGTGATCGACGCCAGCGCGATGCCACGGCGGGTATGGCTGTACGGCGGGTATGGGAGGGACCGGCTGATCGGGGGCGTGAGCCGGGATGTGCTCACGGGCGGCCCGGACAGGGATACCGTGGTTGGCGGAGGCGGGCGGGATGACTTCGGCGGCGCGTCCCAGATCGACACCATGATCGACTGACGCCCGCAGCGGCAGCCCGATATCAGACACCGGACCTCCCTGAGCCACGGGGAGGCTCCTGGTGCTTATGCGGCGACTCTGGCCGCAGCATGCCGGCTTGCGAGACCTGAAAGAGTGCCCAATCGTCCACGCCCGGCAGCGTAAGTCAGGCAACGGTGCGGGCGCTCGTCGGCGCCCAAGGAGCCGTGTTACATGTTGTTGCCTGTCGATAAGGCCTTCGCCTATTGACGTTCCCGCCGTGCATCGCTACGTTGCTGGTCGTGGGCAAGGCTTCGTCAGCGTTCAGCAGCGCGCATCCGGGCAACCGGAGCAGCTCTTTGCGCGGACAAATCTGTCACAGACGGTCAACGGCGTCGTCTTTCTATGACGAAGCACCCAGGTGGATGGATTTTGCAAGTCGTCAAAGAAAGGAAGGAAGGTTCCCATGAGTCAACTCCGCTCTGTCTTAAGAGGCCGACCATCACGTCTGCATGGCGGCAAACCCCGTATCGCTCAGCGTCCCGGCAGGTGCCTGCTGGAGTTTCTGGAATTGCGGCGGCTACTGACAGGCCTGGCTCCGGTGGCTGTCGACGATGCCTACGGCGTTCTGGAGGACATTCCCCTGATCGAGAACACGGCGGGGCTTCTGGGGAACGGCGTCCTGAGCAATGACACCGACGTCGAAAGTGATCATCTGACGGCGGTGAAGGTGACCGATCCGGCCAACGGGACCCTCGCGCTCGACCCGGATGGCTCGTTTCTCTACACCCCCAATGCCAACTTCAACGGCGTCGATACGTTCACGTACAAGGCCAACGACGGCACCGGGGACAGCAACGTCGCGACGGTGACGATTACGGTGATGGCGGTGAACGACGTTCCGAGCTTCACGAAGGGCGCGGATCAGACGGTTCTGGAGGGGCCGTGGGAGCTGACGGTTGGGGGGTGGGCGACGGCGATTTCTGCGGGGCCGGCGGATGAAGCGGGGCAGGCGCTGGACTTCATTGTCACGAATGACAACAACGCGTTGTTTGCGGTTCAGCCGGCGATTAATGCGGCAGGGCGCCTGACGTTTACCCTAGCGGGGAACGGCAACGGCCTGGCGACGGTAACGGTGCGGTTGCATGATGATGGCGGGACGGCGAATGGCGGGGTGGATACATCGGCGGCGCAGACGTTTACGATCACGGTCACGGCGGTGAACGATGCGCCGAGCTTCACGAAGGGGGCGGATCAGACGGTACTCGAAGACGCGGGGGCACAGACGGTTGGGGGGTGGGCGACGGCGATTTCTGCGGGGCCGGCCGACGAGGCGGCGCAGGTGTTGGATTTCATTGTGACGAACGACAACAACACGTTGTTCGCGGCGCAGCCGGCGGTTGACGCGGCGAGCGGCGACCTGACGTACACACTGGCGGGGGACGCCAACGGCGTGGCGATCGTGACGGTGCGGTTGCACGACGATGGCGGGACGGCCAACGGCGGCGTGAGTACCTCGGCGGCGCAGACGTTCACAGTCAGCGTCACCGCAGTGAACGACGGCCCCAGCTTCACCAAGGGCGCTGATCAGACGGTGCTCGAAGACGCTGAGGCACAGACGGTCGCTGGTTGGGCCACAGCGATCTCAAAAGGGCCAGCCGACGAATCCGGGCAGGTTCTGAGCTTCACCGTCACGAACACCTTCAATTCGTTGTTTTATGTGCAGCCGGCCATCGACGCCACCGGCACCCTGACGTATACCCTCGCGCCACACATCAATGGCGTCCCGACTGGCCCTGCGCAGGTGAACGTGTGGTTGCACGATGACGGTGGCACGGCCAACGGCGGGGTGGACACGTCGGCGGCGCAGACGTTCACGATCACGGTGACGGCGGTGAACGACGTTCCGAGCTTCACGAAGGGTGCGAATCAGACGGTTCTCGAAGGCGCCGCGGCACAAACGGTCGCGGAGTGGGCGACGGCGATGTCCGCCGGCCCGGCCGATGAAGCGGCTCAGGTGTTGATTTTCATCGTCACGAACGACAACGACGCGATGTTCGCGGTTCAGCCGGCGATCAGCGCAGCCGGCGGCCTGACGTATACCTTGGCGGCGGACGCCAACGGCCTGGCGACGGTAACGGTGCGGTTGCATGATGATGGCGAGACGGCCAATGGTGGGGTGGACACGTCGGCGGCGCAGACGTTTACGATCACGGTGACGGCGGTGAACGACGTTCCGAGCTTCACGAAAGGTCTCGGCCGGACCGTTCTTGAAGATGCCGTTGGGGACAACATGGTCACTGGCTGGGCGACGGACATTGCCGCCGGTCCTGCCAACGAGTCCGCGCAGGTCGTGGACTTCATCGTCACCAACAACAAGAATTCCCTGTTTTCGGTTCAGCCTGCCATCGACATCGGCGGCGATCTGACGTACACCCTCGCGGCCAATGCCAACGGCGTGGCGACGGTTACCGTGAAGATCCACGACAATGGCGGGACGGCCAACGGCGGTGTGGACACTTCGGCGGCGCAGACGTTCACGATCACCGTCACGCCGGTCAATGACGTTCCTGTTGCCACGAATAACACCTATACGGTCGCCGAGGACACCGAACTGACGGTCGGTCCTATCGGCGTTTTGGCGAACGATGTCGACGTTGACCATGATGCGCTGCACGCGGTTTTCTTTGAGGGGCCAACCCACGGCGAGCTGGTGCTCAATGACGATGGCTCATTCACGTACCAGCCGGACGCGGGCTTCGTCGGCACGGACACCTTTATGTACAAGGCCAACGACGGCACGGTTGACAGCGCCGTGGCCACCGTCACGATCAACGTCATTCACGTGAACGAGGCCCCGCTCGCCAAGAGGATCAACGTTCGCAACGCGCCAGGTCAGATGGCGGCGATCGATGTTCTGGCGCGCTCGTCCGACCCGGAAGGTGACGATCTGGTGGCCGGCGTCCTCTATGCCCCACGTCATGGGAGGGCGGAGGTGGACGACAACGGCACTCCCGGAGATCCCAGTGACGATGTGATCGTGTACAGGCCGGACCGCGGCTACTATGGCGGGGACCATTTCTTCTACGAGGTTGACGACGGGAATGGCGGGACGGCTTTCGCGAGGATCACGATTCGCACGCAGGGCGCGGGGCTGGTTCCAGGCGGCGGCACGCGCACGGATCTGATGGTGCTGGGAACGGCCGGGAACGACGTGATCGTCCTTGGGCGAGCCCCCAACAACGGCGTGACCGTGATGCTGAATGGCAGGGCACTGGGCGTCTTTAACCCCACCGGCAAGATTACGGCCGATGGAATGGCTGGCAACGATGTCATCGACGCCAGCGCCATGGCCCGCCGAGTCATGCTGTATGGCGGGGACGGCAACGATGAGCTTCTGGGCGGCGTCAGTCGCGACTCGCTTTTCGGCGGCAACGGCAATGACGTGTTGCGCGGCAGCGGCCGGGATTACCTGTATGGCGGCGCCGGGAAGGATAAGATCTTCCGCGGGTAGGGATCTGAGGCAAGCCGATCAGGCGAAGTGCATGAAAGGAGCCTCCCCGGAAGTCGGGGAGGCTTTTCTTGAATGCCGCAACAGTACCGGGCAGGTGCGGGTACTGCAGTGATTCACAGCACGCGGAGTCTCATCCGACCATGCTGAGCGGTTCACCCAGAGATGCCCAGTTCCTCCTTCAGCCACTCATCATCGACCGCCATGGGATAGACCACGCCCAGGTCGCAGTGCCGCTTCATGCGGAAGCTGTCCCCTAGCAGCGGGTGGACATAGTACATCAGGTTCTTGTTGAATGGTATATAGTCTTCGGTCAGGTACTCAAACGACGCCACGCAGAAGCCGGCTCGTGCGTAAATGTCCGGGTCGATCTTCCCGATAAGACCCGCCCTCATGAGCAGCGTCACGAAATCCTCGGGAGTGGTATTCGCGACGGGTCCGAGGTCGTACATGGCTGAGGCGAATCGCCTGAGTTCGTGCATGGTCATGACTCGAGGATGACCGGTGAATGCGGAGCGAGCGCGATCAACGATCCCGTCCAGGTAGCCTTCGAACGGCGACAGCGTGTCGCGCAGCAGGGTGCGGAGGGTCTGGTCGGCATGAATGCCGTCCACAATGCTGCGGTCGGAAAGCCGTGGAAGCTCGCTCTAATCGTAGGCATGCCGTATCGCCTGATTGAGGATGAAGATCAGCTCGCGCGGCCGTCTCTGGGTGTGCCGAAGGAGATATGCGAACGTGTCTTCCCGTATCCCCAAGGCGTCCACGATCTTTTCCGGCAACAGGCCCTGCCCGTAGCAGAAATCGTCTCGGAGGTTCTGTCGTTTTGCACGTTGGCTTGTGGATTCCGAGCAGGCTAACAAAGACGCCTTGAGTCGCGACATAACCGGCGCGCCGACGAGGCCGGTGCGTTCCAGCATGGCATAGTACCTGGTCGACAGCATCCAGAGCAGGTCCCCGAACTTCCATCTGAGAAAAACGGTGCTGCTCCCGACCTTCGCCGGTATCTCCTGTGCGACATCCTCGTATATCTCCGCCGGGGTGAAGAGGCGGATGCCGATTTGCTGAAGGTCGGGATCGGCGGTCACCTCCTTGATGGCTTTCACAATGCCCTGAAGTCCCTGCTTCATGGCGTAATTGTGTATCTTGTAAGACTCCAGGGAGTCCAGGATGATGAGGACCCGCTCCCGGTGGATGAGTTGGGCAATGTCCCTCTTGCACAGCAGGTATGTGGGCTCTTCGGCAAGCCGCAGCAGCGCGCCGAGGATCTCCAGGGCATCCGCGCCCGCGTCAAGTCTTGTTGTCGCTGACGCGGCCAGTGTGAGGAGTATGGTGCCGATGCTCTGGTTGCGGAACCCTTTGGCGGCGAGGAATCGCCGAATGGAGTTTGCGGCCTCATTGGTGCCTCTGCCCATCTTCTCGCAGTACTTGAGGACCACCTGGAGCACGACAACCGGGAGAACGTACGGCCAGAGTGCGGCGACGAACCGCTTCACATCGATTTCGACGCCACGATCGCCCATGCTCACGAGAGACTGAACTACATCGATGTATGCGCCGTATTGCGAGCTTTCCCCCCTGATCGGGACGCAGTGATCCTATCCTGGGGCTTTCTAGGACATGATGGCGATAGCGGACTTCCCCGAGCCCCGCCGCCCGGCGAGGAAACAGCGGTCGCGTTCCGCCAGTTCATGGTACTGTGCTATGGGCACGAAGACGTGGCCGATGTTGGATTTATCATCGCCCCAGGCGTCTAGACCTCCGATCAAGCAGTCCTCGACGGAGAGCCCTTTGTTAGGCATGAGGGGAAACCTCCCTGGTGCAGAGCACCGGGGAGGAGTGTACCCAATGCGGGCGTCGCAGTCTATATGCACTGAATCACGCAGTTGCGCGGTCTCGCATGGCTCGTCGGCAACCGATGTGGAAGACATGCTCCGCGCACGCCCGGCAGGGGTGCGAGGATCCCGAAGCCATGGTCTCCATGCCTGGTGGGCGGGCGACCGCAGCTCCGCCGCATGTTGCGGCGCGGTTAACCCTAGATTCTGAAGCTCTTCCCCGCCGCCTCCCAGTTCACCAGGTTCCAGAAGCCTTCGACGTATTTGGCGCGCGCGTTGCGGTAGTCGATGTAATAGGCGTGCTCCCAGACGTCACAGGTGAGCAGAGGGGTGTCGCCGGATGTCATCGGGTTGGCGGCGTTGCTCGTCTGGACGATCGCCAGCGAGCCGTCTTTCTTTTTCACGAGCCACGCCCATCCGGAGCCGAAGAGGCCGACCGCCGCCTGGGTGAATTGCTGGCGGAAGGTGGTAAAGGAGCCGTAAGCCTGAGTGATGGCGGCCGCGAGCGCTCCGGCGGGCTCTCCTCCGCCTTTGGGTTTCAGGCCGTTCCAGTAGAACGTGTGGTTCCACACTTGGGCGGCGTTGTTGAAGATGGGGCCTTGGGCCTTGAAGACGATCTCCTCCAGGGGCAGGTCGGCGAACTCCGTCCCCACGATGAGCTTGTTGAGATTGTCCACGTACGTCTGATGGTGTTTGCCGTAGTGGAACTCCAGCGTTTCGGCCGAAATCACGGGCGTCAAAGCATCCTTGGCAAACGGCAACGGCGGCAGTATATGCGTCATGATGTCTCCTTCGATGTTGGTCTGCGGACAATATAGCGGCTCGCCCGCAAGTTGAGAGGGGAGAAAATGGGCGCCAAGGCGCGGAATCGCGGGTATACGACCCGCTGCGGAACGGGGGCCCTGAGCATCCAAGGGTTGCCGCGGCGCCGGACCGCTCCTGGTCAAGGCCCCCCCACCGCCGGCCGCAGTCCCGGCGCGCGGCCAGCGCGGACTTCCGGCCATGTGTTTCCTGTGGTCCGGAACCACTGTAGAATCCACATCATGCGTGATCCACGATACGAGAAATTGGCCGGGATACTGGTTGACTACAGTGTCGGAGTGAAGAAGGACCAGCTTGTGCGGATCAGCGGGCCATCGGTCGCGGGGCCGCTGATCGCGGAGGTGTATCGCAAGGTCATTGATGCGGGCGGGCATCCGATGGTGCGTATCTCGCTGGACGAGCTTCAGGAGGTTTTCCTCAAGACAGCGGCCGACCATCAGCTCGCGTACGTGAATCCTGTTACGCGGTTCGAGACGGAGCGGATCGATTGCTCGATCGGCATCTGGGGCGATGAGAACACGCGGGCGCTGACGAACTGCGACCCTGAGCGAATCCGCGTGACCCAGGCGGCTCGGAGGCCGATTTTCGCCACGTTTCTCAAGCGGGCCGCGGAGGGCGCGTTGAAGTGGACCGGCACGCAGTTCCCGACCCAGGCCAGCGCGCAGGACGCCGAGATGAGCCTGGAGGAGTACGAGGATTTCGTTCTGGCGGCCGGCCTCATTGACAAGCCCGACCCTGTGGCGGAGTGGCAGTCCATCAGCGTGCGTCAGCAGCGCTTGGTTGATTTTCTGAACGGCAAGAATGAGCTGCGGGTTGTCGCGGGCAACGGGACGGACATACGGATGAGCGTCGCCGGGAACCGATGGATCAACTGCGACGGCCACGAGAACTTTCCCGACGGCGAGGTATTCACCGGCCCGGTTGTTGATAGCGCCGCGGGGCAGATCCAGTTCAGCTTTCCGGCGGTTCACCATGGCCGCGAGGTGCTTGGCGTCACGCTCATTTTCCGCGACGGCAAGGTGGTCGATGCGCGTGCGAGCAAAGGCGAGGATTACCTGATCAAGATGCTGGAGACGGACGCTGGGGCCCGGTATCTGGGCGAGTGCGCGTTTGGCACGAATTACGGCATCCGGCGATTCACCCGGAACACGCTGTTCGACGAGAAAATCGGCGGCACGATGCATTTCGCCGTGGGCGCCGGCTATCCGGAGACGGGCAACAAGAACGAGAGCGCCCTGCACTGGGACATGGTGCTGGACCTTCGCAGGGGCGGCTATGCGGAGGTGGACGGCGTCAAAGTCAACGTGGATGGCCGGTTCACCGGAGAAGGGTTTCCGTCATGAGCGACGTGCGGATCCGCCCGGCGAGAGCCGGGGACCTGGATGCGATCAACGAGATCTACCATCACTCGGTGCTGCACTCGACGTGCACCTACCAGACGGAGCCCTGGACGCCGGATGAGAGGTGGGCGTGGTTCTCGGCGCACGATGCGAAACACCCGATCACGGTGGCGGTTGTCGATGAGCAGATCGCCGGATGGGGGGCGCTCTCGCGGTTTCATCAGCGATGCGCCTATGGGCGTACCGTCGAGGACTCGGTGTACGTCCGGCCGGACATGCTGCGCCGCGGGATCGGCAGCGCGCTGCTTTCGGATCTGATCGCGCGAGGCAGATCCCTGGCCCACCACACGATTATCGCGGTGGTCGACAGCTCGCAGGCGGCCAGCATCGCGTTGCATGACAGGGTGGGATTCCAGGCGTGCGGGCATCTGCGTGAGGTCGGCTACAAGTTCGACCGCTGGCTCGATGTGCTGTACATGCAGTTGCTGCTCTAGAGTGTGCATTGCACGCCGGCCGCTCGATGGGGAGCATCACGCGCTGACAGGCGCCGCGTGGAGCGTCACCTCGACGCCATTCGGCGCTACCACGATGTGGAGCTTTGTCTGCTCCTTCCCCGGCAATGCCACGAGTTCCAGCGCCCAGATCAGGGAGATGAGCTTGCCGGAGAAGCTGTACGGACCCTCCGAAAGGGTCAGCCGGAACTCCCGCTGGTCCTGGAGCTTGGGCCTCTCGAAGGTGGTGACCTGCACCGTTTCCTGGTCCGTCGTCCCCTTGCCTCGCGTGTACCAGATCAGGCGGAGCTCGAGCGAGTCCGGCTGCTTATCCAGCGTCCACGACACTTGGCCGGCGATTTCCTGGCCAGGGACAAACGCCGTGCGGTTTTCCGCTGTCTGGATAACGAGTTCGCTCATGAAGCCACCTCCTGGTGGGCCTTGTGGGGCAACACGACGATGGGGTACTCCTGGATGATGTCCGGCCAGCGCGTGATCTGGCCGCGGGCGCCGATCACCCAGAGGATCTTGTTGTTCTGCGATTGGAACGAGTGCATCGTATGCTCGGGAACGACGGCCGTCGCTTTGCCCTGAGGGATATCGGCGTCGGTGGTCGCATCGACGAGGGGGATCCTGGCGAAGACCGACGTGTCGGTCCGGGTGCTGGTGCCCTGCCTGTATTTCGCCTTTTCGCGGCCTTCGAGCCAGAGGCGGAGGTTATTGATGCGATCGTAGCGCCCGGTGACGCGGTAGGCCACGGTGATTGAGGCGCCGAGCGTCACCTGGACACGGTTGACGACCACGTCCAGGCGCGGATTGAGGCACGCCAGTGCGCAGTAGACGACAGCCCCGATCATGACCAGCCCGATGACCTCGAAAGGAATCAGAAAGAAGGTCAGGCACAGGTCCCCCCTGCCGCGGAGCCATCCCGTGATCATCTCCATGATGAAGACGGCCAGGATGCCGTTCCAGAACAACGCCAGCGCCATCGCCACGATAAGCTTCATCAGAGGCGGCATCGATCCCTTGAGCGCAACCGGCCCCTGGCCTTGGCGGGCGCCAGGCAAGTCGACTGCGGCGCCTTTCGTGGCCGGCAGCCACGCCGGCCTGGCACCGTCTTCACGCGCGCTCCGATTGGGCGAAAGCTTCATGGTGAGTTCGCCATGTTAAGGGGCGCCAATGCGCCTGGTCAACTCCATGGCATACGTAAGTCAAGCGAGCGAGCCCAGGCCGGCGGGACACCTGCAAGGCGCTATGTCCGCGATGTGCCCAGGGCCCCGGCCACGAACGCCTTCACATCCGCCTTCAGCTTCTCCAGCGATACGCGGTGATGATACATCATGTGGCCCGCAGGGTAGTAGGTCTGGGTCACGTTGGCCCGCAGGTCCTTGCTCAGGTTCAGGTGGTCGACGGTGTAATCGGTGCCGAAGAAGGGGGTGGCGAGGTCGAAATAGCCGGCGGCAAACATCACCTTCAGGTGCGGGTTCTGGACCATGGCGGAGCGGAGATCGCGAGAGACATCGAGGTATCCGCCGCCGCGACCGAAGTTCCATGGTTGGACTTTGTCGCTGAGGACTTCGTAGGCCAGGTCATTTTCGTAGCCCAACTGCCGGCGGACATAGTCGTTGAAGGTGGCGCTGTACGCGCCGAGGTAGCCGGGGAGACTCGGGTCATAATCGGCGTGAATCTCAGCGGGGCGCCGGTCGAACCCCACAATGCGCGCATCGAACCGGCCAGTCACGAGGCGTTTGTCGGCCAGGAGCATTTTCCGGAACTCGCCGGGTCCGACGCGCAGGTTGCTCCTGTCGATGAACTCGGGGGGCAGGCCGGTGTACCAGGCGAGTTTCTCCACGAGCGTTCTGCGCTGCTCGTCGGTCATGTCGCCGTCGCGGGCCAGCGCCGGCATGTATTCGTTGACGGCGAACTGCTTGACCTCCTTGATCGTCTTGTCCAGGTCCCGCTGCAGTTCCTCGGGCAGTGTTTTGTGATACCAGGCCGTTGCGGCGTAGGAGGGCAGATACAGCACGTACGGCAGATCATTCGTCTCGCCAGCCTGGATCGTCTGGAAATCCAGGACGACGGAGATGAGGATGACGCCGTTGAGGGTGATGCCGCACCGGGCGGCCAGGTATTCGGACAGGCCGGCGGCGCGGGTGGTGCCGTAGCTTTCGCCCGCGAGGAACTTGGGCGAGAGCCATCGCTGGTG
>Ga0315284_10005626_pt1 | contig 17824 bp, 10 predicted proteins | sample YL17G09_16_MG_FD_203696 | JGI IMG/M metagenome (GOLD analysis project Ga0315284, IMG submission 203696) | Sediment microbial communities from Yellowstone Lake, YNP, Wyoming, USA - YL17G09_16 | ecosystem: Environmental > Aquatic > Freshwater > Lake > Sediment | place: USA: Wyoming | collected...
CCGGCGTGGGCAAGGAGCTGTTCGCCCAGGCCATTCACGCGGTGAGCGGACGGGTCGGCAAATGCGTGTGTGTCAATATTGCCGGGCTCGACGACGCCATGCTCTCCGACACGCTCTTTGGCCATGTCAAGGGCGCGTTTACCGGCGCTGACGGTGCGCGGCCCGGTCTTATTGAGAACGCCGCGAATGGCACAATCTTCCTTGATGAGATCGGCGATCTGAGCGTGCAATCACAGGTGAAGCTCCTGCGACTCATCCAGGAAAAGGAGTACCGTCAACTGGGCAGTGACGAAGTGAGACCGTGCGAGGCACGGATCGTTGCTGCGACGTGCCGTACACTGGACGAACTGAGCGGCTCTGCGCACTTTCGCAAGGATCTGTACTACCGGTTGCGGACCCATCATATCCACGTTCCGCCTCTGCGGGAGCGGAAGGAGGATTTGCCGCTGCTGGTTACCCAGTTTGTTGAGAAAGCAGCAACTGAGTTGGGAAGGAAAGCGCCGTACGTGCCTTCGAATCTCCAGGCCCTGCTCAATGCCTACCACTTTCCGGGCAACGTGCGCGAGCTGGAGGCGATGATCTTCGATGCCATGAGCAACACCACCAATGGGAAACTATCGCTTCAGTCAATTCATCAGATCGTCGGCGTTCATCACAAAGCGAGCACATGCGCCTCCGGGGTAACCTTCCACACGGAGCTGCCGACTCTCAAAGAGGTTGAGCACATGTTGATCAAGGAGGCCGTGGTCCGCGCATCGGGCAACCAGACTGTGGCCGCCGAACTGCTGGGTATCACGCGGCAAACTCTGGCGTATCGACTGCGGCAGGTTGAGGTGAACGCCTGACCTCCGCAGATTTTTCTGCGCCCCTCGGTAGCCGCCGAACCCCGCAACCCATTGTGCCACAACGCGTGAGCATCACCTCCGCCTGAGCGCAGCGCAGAATTCTCTGCAGTCATCCCCCGCACTCGAGTTTCCGAGACCGCAATCGTATCCGGTTGATTGATGAAGAAATCCGACGAATCGCGGATGCCGGCAAAGTCCTTGCGTATCACTGCGGCATCGCACAGCGAACCACCTCCATTGACTATCAGGAGCGCGCAAAATCGTGAGCCGAATACTGATCGCCGAAGACGAAGACCAATTGCGTGTGGGCATCGCGCTTGCGCTGCGCACCGACGGCCACGAGGTGGCGGAGGCCGGCAATGGCCTCGATGCGCTACAGGCGATAGTGGCCGGCAAGAGTGCCGGCGCGCCCTTCGATCTGCTGATCTGCGACTACCAAATGCCTCGGATGACCGGTGAAGAACTGCTCGTGAAGCTCAGAAAAGTTCGTGCGGTCCTGCCCACGTTGATAATGACCGGCTACAGCGAGAAGGAACTGCTGGTCCGACTTATGCGTGCCGGATGCCGCGACTTCATTGACAAACCTTTTGAGCCAAGCCACCTTTGTCAACAGATCAGAGATATCCTTGCAGATACTGCGGACGACGCGCTTGAGGCTCGACGCAAGGAGTATCTCGCACTGATGGGAGAGAAGACCATCCAGACCGCGCACGATCTCAACAACATTCTGAGCGGGGCAATCGGGTGCGCCGACATGGCACTGGGGGAACTTGAGCACGGCCATCCTTTGCGAAGAAGAATAGAAAAACTACTGGCCACATCCAACCGTGGGGCGGAGATCTGCAGGAACCTGCTGAAGAGCCACCGGGCTGCGGAGGATTCGTTTCGCGTAACCACGGAAATCAACAGCCTGGCCGCACGGATTGCGGCAGTCCTCGAGGACGTGGCCCCCGAGAATGTCAGGATAGGGGCTGTGACCCTTGATCGACCGGTCTGGCTGAGCGCAGACGCCGAGCGACTGCAGCAGGCACTGCTCAACCTGGGGTTCAACGCCATTGCCTCGATGCCGACCGGGGGAAACTTGACAATCTCGGTGGCGTACTCGGTGGCCGCGCGCCCAGGCTTGGGCGGGCGGGAACAGCCGTGCGTGGTTCTCTCCGTCCGCGACACGGGCCATGGATTGCCGCCGCAGATGAAGGAACGCCTGTTCGAGAACCGTCCTGCAAACCGCGAAGATGGCCATGGTTTCGGTCTGGGCATTGTGAAGAAGATCGTTGAGTTCGAGCATGGCGGTTGGATGGCGGTGGAACCAGAATGGGGGAAGGGGACGACGTTCTCGCTCTACTTCCCGACGGAACGAATCACGAGTTGACTACAAACACCGATGTTGCCGCAGTCGGACCTTTTCCGGAAAGGCTCGGAGGCGGGAACAGCGGACATCACAAGACGCCCCAAACGGAAGGACTGCGGTATGTTGAACAAAATCAAGATCGGTCCGAAGTTGATTGGTGGGTTTCTGATCGTGGCATTGATCGCGGCAATAGTCGGGATACTCGGTATCATCAACATGAGAACGATTGACAATGCTGATACATATCTCTACGAAAAGATGACGGTTCCACTGGCCAAACTCTGCAACGCAAATGCCTTCTTCCAGCGCGGCAGGATCAACATCCGCGACATGATTCGAGCCAACGACGCCGACAAAATCTCGGAATATGCAAGCACGGTTGACAAGTGCAATGAATCGCTGGACAAACTCATGGTGGAGTACAAAGCGTCGCTTGTTTCCGAGGAGGACAAACAGCTCTACGAGGACTTCATCGCAAAGAACAAGGACTTCGACGCATTCCTGCCCGCGTTCAAGAGTCTGTCGGCGAAAAACAGCGACGCAGAAGCCTACGCGCTACTCGACGGCGATGCATTCAGAGCGGCCAGAGAAGCGCAAGCTGCCCTTGACAAGATCGTTGCACTCAACGAGAAAGCTGCCAAGGAGACATCGGACAAGAACACAGCCACCGCCAACAGCTCATCCACGGTCATGATCATCACCCTCATTATCGGCGTCCTGCTCGCCATCATCATCGGCGTTGCGCTGACTATGTCACTGACCAAGCCACTGAGTCGCGCCGTCGAAATGATCCAGGAACTCGGCAAAGGCCATCTGGGGATGCGGCTGAAAATCGACAGCCAGGATGAAATCGGCATCATGGCCCAAACCATGGACAAATTCGCCGACGATCTTCAGACGACCGTGGTCGGCACTATGCAGAAGATTGCCGACGGCGACACCACTATGGAAGTTTCCGTCAGGGACAATCAAGACGAAATTGCCCCTGCGCTCAAGAAGACCGTCGATGCGTTGCGCGGACTGATTACCGAGACGAAAATGCTCGCACAAGAATCCATCAATGGCAATCTCTCCAAGCGCGGTCGGCCGGAAGCATTCAAAGGCGCGTATCGCGAGATCATTGAAGGCTTGAACCAAACCCTTGATGCTATCTTGACCCCGATAAACGAGGCGGCCGCAGTTCTCGAAAAAGTCGCCGAACGTGACATGACGATCCGAGTGAAGGGCGACTACAAGGGCGATCATGCCAAGATCAAAGTCGCGCTCAATACAACGGTCGACAATCTCGACACAGCCCTCCAGCAAGTCGCTCAGGGCACCGAGCAGGTCTCCTCTGCGGGTCAGCAGATTTCCGCGGGCAGCCAATCGCTCGCTCAGGGCGCCAATGAACAGGCGTCGAGTCTCGAAGAAGTATCGTCGAGCCTCGAAGAGATGTCTTCCATGACAAAACAGAATGCCGAAAATGCCAACCAAGCCAAGGGCCTGGCGGGAGAGGCCAACAACAATGCCGCTCAGGGCAAACGCGCCATGTCGCGCATGAGCGAATCCATCAACAAGATCAAAGAGTCGTCCGACCAGACGGCCAAGATCGTCAAGACCATTGACGAGATAGCCATGCAAACCAATCTTCTGGCGCTCAATGCGGCGGTTGAGGCGGCGCGTGCCGGAGAGGCGGGACGTGGATTCGCGGTAGTAGCTGAAGAAGTCCGCAATCTGGCGCAGCGGTCGGCCGAGGCAGCCAAGAACACGGCCAATATGATTGAGGAATCCGTCAAGAACGCTGAGGAAGGCGTCGCCATTGCCGGCGAGGTGGCGAAGTCTTTCGAGGCGATCGCCGGTAGCAACGCAAAAGTTGACAGCCTGATAGCGGAGATCGCAGCGGCATCCCAGGAACAGTCGCAGGGGATTGACCAGGTAAATACCGCCGTGGCCCAGATGGACAAGGTGACGCAGACAAACGCGGCCAACAGCGAGGAGTCGGCCAGCGCGGCCGAGGAGCTGAGTTCACAGGCCGAAGAGCTGCAGAACATGGTCGCCCAATTCACGCTTACCAATGCGGGGCAGGGAAACGCTGCAAAATTGGTGACTCATCACGCGCCGGTTGTGGTGCACCAGGAGAGGCAGACTGTCGATCACAAAACCGAACTGCGCAGGAAACCCGACAATGGGCGCTCGGTGAAGACCACCAAGTCCGCCGCCCATCACGTGAGCAAGGAAGCCGACCCTCGGCAGGCCATACCGTTTGAGGGGGCAGAGGTGCTGAAGGAGTTCTGATCGGCGAGCGCGATTGCAGGGAGCTGGGAGGGGTGCCCCTCCCACTCACACCGACAGCCTATGGGCAACATTCCAATGGCCAAATCCTCCACCTGAAGGGACAAGCGGACAATGAACAGTGTCATGGAGAAACAGAACGACACCGACAAGACGATCGGTTCCCGACTTGCAGGGAAGTACCTGACGTTCGCTCTTGACCAGGAGGAATACGCAATAGAAATCCTCAAAGTTAATCAGATCATCCGCCTTCAGGCGATCACGACCATCCCGCGCACTCCACCCTTTGTGCGTGGAGTCATCAACTTGCGCGGCATGATCATTCCGATCGTCGACCTGCGCAGAAAGTTCGCCATGGACGACCATGCCGATACCGAACGGTCGTGCATCGTGGTCATCCAGCTTGAGCGCGACGGCAAGAGGGTCAATATGGGAATCGTCATCGATGAGGTGCGGGAAGTTCTGGAGATTCCAGCCGAGGATATCGAGGCGACCCCTGAGTTTGGCGTTGGAATCGACACCGCGTTTATCATGGGCATCGCGAAGACCGGCCAGACCGTCAAGATGATGCTGGACATCAGCAAAGTGCTGACTTCGACTGACATCAAAGCGCTGTCTGCATTGGCGAGAAAGGACGAAGATGGGGGTGTCCCGAAGGGACATTGATCCCCCCAGGAATCGGCGGCGCGACCGGGTCTGCTGTGGACGAAGGTCGCGCCTGCCTTTTCTCTGATCGTCCGGGTTCATGCAGCCGCACTGGCCCCGCGAATCGATCGATTCCGTCAAGGGATGAACGTGTATGGTCGTCACCGACATCATCGAGATTGCTCCCTGCACGCTGACTGTGCAACGCGGCCAGGGCACGCTCAGATCGGTCGTCGGGAGTGGAGTATCGGTATGTCTGTTCGATCGCAGAAGTTGCATCGCCGGCATGGCCCACTACATCTTCCCCCGCACGACCGATCCGCAGAAGGCCACTGCTCGCTACGGGAATGCCGCTCTCATAGGGCTTCTGAGACTCCTGGAACAGGAGGACCAGCACATTGAAGTGGCCGCGCACCTCGCGGGCGGGGCGTACTGCGATGAGTTTGAGATAGATGCTGCGCTGGAGAATGTTCGGATTGCCTGGCGATTCCTTATTGTCAAGAACATCCCGATTGTCTCCCAGTCCATCGGCGGCCACGTCCCGCGAGAAGTGCTGTTTGATGTGGAAACCTGCAGATTCACCACGAAGAGCGCAGTCCCCCCCGATTCAGAGTGACGGCTCTTTGGGTACGGGGATGGGTACGGGGACGGTGCCAAATACTTCGATACCGCCCGCGTCGAGCAGAGCACGTCCCCAACGGGCCGGACGCTGACCCGCACTCCTCCGGCACAACTCATATTCTCGGATGAAGCGACCGACTCCTCGTTGCCGTGAAGACCTGTCCAGCGACTGTACCTCCTCTTGCGAAAGGAACTCCCGGAGATGACACACGGAATCACGACGCACGACATGCGCAATCCCCGCCTCGTTTCCATCATGGCCGTCACATCCGTCATGGCCCTCTGCGTGCTCTCCTGCACAGCCACCCAACCACCCACGCTGCCGGTGCAGTTCGACGATGTCCCCGGATTCTGGAAGGGGCTCTGGCACGGGTTTATCGCGCCCATCACGTTCATCATCAGCATCTTCACACACAACGTGAGGATCTACGCGGTGCCCAATGCCGGCGCGTGGTATGACTTCGGGTTCATGCTGGGCATTGGCGGGTTTTCGGGCGGCATCTTCGCCGGGTCGCGGCGGCGCAAGAAGTGCTGAGGTCCCCAACCGCGACTGTTGCCGAACGGGAGAGTGGGCTCTGCGCGCTTGCCTGAGCGTGCGCGCTGGAGCGAACGGCTCATTGGCCGGCGATGTACTCGACTGCGACAGGGTCCACGGCGAGCGCCCCGGCAACGGCATAGAGCGGGAAACTTCTGATCGTGCCGTCAACGTGGTAGTCGCCCCCGTGGAAGCGCAGCCCGTAGGGCGAGGCAGGATGCTCATCGAGGAACTTGTGCATGCTCCGCAACCACCCGGTAGTGCCGCTCTTGACTTCCACCGGAATGACGGAGTTCTCCTTCTGTATCACATAGTCGACCTCTGCGTTGCTCGATCGCGATTCGCGGTGCCAGTAGTAGAGCGCGTCGTCGCTGTACGGATCCTGATAGGCAAGGAGTTCCTGCCCGACAAACGCTTCCGTCATTTCACCTTTGTTTTCCAGGCAGTCCCGCGCATGCAGAATCCAGTCTCCGGCGGGTAGTCCCAGCATCGTCTGCGCGAGCGCGCAGTCAACGAAGAGCGTCTTGAAGACGTTGGGATTTACGGTTCCACCAAGCGGAACCCCCTGAGCGCTGGAGTGAAACACCTTGGTCGCGACACCGATCTTGACGAGAAGATCAAGCGCCGGGGCCAGTTCGCTCTTCCTGTATTCTCCATGAATGGCGTGGTAGCGGAACTTCGTTCCCATCTGCCGGGGAATGGATTCGAAGAGGATCCCCGCGTGCCTCACCCGGAGCTTCGCGCTATATTTGTCAAGATCTTGCCGGTATGACTTGACAATGTCAAGATTGATCCTCCGGCAGATCTCCAGGTCCTGGTGCTCGATCCATGCGGCGGACGATTCGGGCATGCCCCCCACGGCACAGAACTGGCCGAGCAGGTCGGTCGCCTTGCCGTGGATTGCGGCATTGAGCGGCTGAGCCGGATCGTGGCGTACGACTTCGCGCGCCAGAAGATGGTTGCCCGACGCGCATAGAAACTCCAGAAACGAGAGTGGTCGCATGGTCATCGTGGTGATACGCCCCACGGGAACTCCCACTTCGTCAATTGCGAAGGCCAGATGCGATCCGGCAGCCACGATGTGCAGCGCATCGAGCTTCTCGTAGAAGTACCGCAGCGATGTCACAGCTTTGGGCGCAACCTGGATCTCATCGAGAAACAGAAGCGTTTCGCCAGGAACAATTCGCTTGCCGGAGATCAGTGACAGGTCTCGCACGAGTCGGGGTGCATCCAGGTCCTTGTCGAAGACGCCAATCGCTTCCGGCGTAAGCTCAAAGTTGATTTCGACGAAGGAAGAAAAACGGGAACTGAGGGCTCGCACTGCATGGGTCTTGCCAACCTGTCGAGCCCCCCGCAGCAGGAGCGGCTTGCGGTGCGGGGACGTCATCCATTGCTGGAGGTATGTGTCGATGATGCGTTTCAAGGCACGCCTCAGGCTGTTGAAGGGCTATTCTACTGAAATATACAGTACCTGTCATCAAAATTCAACCCAATATTGCCATGGAGTATATCAAAATTCAAGCCAACATTGGGCGATGGGCCTACCAATGCATGCGTAAGGCGTTGAAAATGTTGGTAGATAGGATCATGATTGGCAATGGGCAACCCTCAACCTTGGGACGAACTTCTTTTATTTTAATAAAATAAACGAAGTTCGTCCCAAATCCCCGCCCGTCCCCAAGTCCCGCCCCAAGGCGTCCTCGATTGCGGGATATCCGGCCCGCAGCAACGCGTATCCCCGGTATTCCGTCCTCGCTCCCACTGCGACGAGCCGCGCTCGACAATCCCACAATCTCTTATATTGACACTTCGCAGAACGGGCGATCGCTGCTCCGCGTGCCCGCCCGTGACTCTGCGACTCACCACACTCACCCTGAGAGGTTCCGCAATGAGAATGCTCTGCGCAGTCATCCTGTGCTCACTCGCCGCCATCCTGAACACCGCCACGGCCGGCTCTCCCCAGCGCATTGCCGTCAATTGCGGCGGACCCGCACTCTCCCTTGGCAACTGGGCGCCCGACAGTGCGTACTGCACCTCGCTTAAGACGAGCTTCGTGCATCGGACCGACGAGCCGGTCAGTCTCTCCTCGCTTCGCAACCCGGCGCCGGCCATTGTCTACACCACCTGGAGAATGGCCGGCGAGGGCGCGGACCTCGTCTATCGCTTCAGTCAATGCTCGAAGGGCATGTACACTGTACGGCTGCACGCAGCTACGCTGGGTCGAGGGTTCCCGCCATGCAAGGTCACCATTGAGGGGAGGCTGCTGCTGCAGACCGGCGACTACTATGGCTCGGAGCAAGAGGGGCTCATTGCACAGACCGACGTTGAGGTTGCGGATACCACAGGTCTCGACCTGACAATTGCCGGACCTGTTCCCTCGATCTGCGGTATCGAGGTCATTGCCTGGGACTCCCTCGGCCCGGTCCTCACCTCGTACGGCGCGCCGCAGCCGTCTGTGTCAAAGAGCTCCCGGACACTTGGCGGCGCAGTCCTGACCATCGACAAGAAGCCGCTGTCAGGCGTCTCGCTCACGGTTGTCGGTGGTCCGCAATCGCCGACATCACCGCTGCCCGAAGTTGTGCTGGGAAGCACCTTGTCCGACAAGGCGGGACAGTTCTCCGTGCGCGACCTGACCTACCCGCTGGTTGTGTATGCCCAGAAGCAGGGGTTCCCGGCAGAGGATCTGTGGCTCAACGCGCCGCCCAGAAGCCCGGCAAAGATCACGCTTGGCAAGTACGCCCGGTGCCCCGTTCTTGTCACAGAGGAAAAGACCGGGGCGCCGCTGCCGGCGATTTCCGTCACTGCATTGACAAAGGAGTACCGCAACATCTGGTCAACCAGCAGTTCATCCAAGGGATTGGCACGGCTGGAGTGTCTGCCTCCGGGCACCTACCAGGTGGCCGCCGCAATGCCCGGATTTCTCGAAGCAACCGCAACGGTGCTGCTCAAAGAGGGTGCCAATGACACGGTCCGGCTCGCGGTGGGTCGAGGAGTGACGATTGGCGGAAAAGTTGTGTCCACCTCCGAGAAGAACAAACCCATCGAAGGCGCGCGGGTTGTCGCAAGCTCCGACGCGGCTGCGCAGGAGGCTCGAACCGGCAAGGACGGTCGTTTCACCATTTCCGGGCTCCCGCGCACAGGCGTGGTGCGTCTGGAGGCGAGCAAGCCGGGGTACACGCCTGCCGACCGCAACGCCGAGCCGCTGGACCTGTCGCGCGCCGCCACCCTCACCGACAAGCAGACGACTCTCGTCCTCATCCAGAGCGCCACGCTCACGGTCAACCTCCTGTGCGACTTCAGTATCGAGCGTCGCAGCGCAGTGTTGACGGATCTTTCGGATTGGTCGGGATACTCGACCGGTGCGCCCGTCAAGGACAAACGCGTGGTGTTTGACGCGCTGACGCCGGGGCGCCACAAGTACTCGGTAACGGTTGACAGTTGCGCCCCGTCGCAGGACACCATTCTCAACCTGCTGCCGGCAAAGAGCGCCACCATCGCTCTCCGGGTGAGCAAGGGGTTCACGCTCTCCGGCGTTATTCTTGACAAGAACAAGCAACCCATCGACAGCGTCTCGGTGCGCGTGTCGGAACCCCAGGCTGCCGGATCGGCGTATCCCGCGCAAACCATCGGATCGACCGGCGTCGATTCGCGCGGCAGGTTCGCGGTGGCCGGCCTCCGTACCGGCATTATCAACGTCTCACTCCGACACCCGCGCTATGTTGCAGTGGACACGACATTCCCGGTGTCTGGAAATGTCAATGATCTCGAGGTCCTGCTGGCCCGTGGCGCCGGCATCGGCGGAAGAGTCACCTCGGGCAGGAACCAGCCGGTCGAGGGCGCGCGGTGTGAGCTGGGCGTGGACGGTCCGGGGCAGCCCGGCGGCTTCCCGGTCCACACCGGCAGAGATGGCGCGTACAGCTTCACCGGTCTGCGGCCTGCGCAGTACTTCGTCTCAGTGACAGCAGAGGGCTTCATCTACGCCTCGCAGCCTGTGAAGCTCTCCCCGAGGACGCCGGACACCACCGTTGATTTCGCACTCGAGAAAGGCCTGTCCGTCAGCGGCCGCGTGATGCAGGACGGGCTTCCACTCGCGGGATGCATGGTGGTTCTCACTCCCTCGTCCGGAGCCAACTGGAGCGAATCCGTCACCGCAACCGCCGATGGTGCGGGGTGTTTTGATCTCGGTGGACTCAAGAAGGCCCAGTACGACGTTCGCGTGCAACTCTCCCGGCAAGACCCGTGGCCTGAGGCGAGCGCGACTGTCACACCGCCGGCATCGGACATCACGGTCGATGTCCAGAAGCAGCCCGAGTACACAGTGAGCGGCACGGTGACCGATGATCGCGGTCGTCCGCTCAATGCGTTCCAAGCCAGCGTGGCAGTCACCGATCGAAAGCAGTTCTACGAGGGAATGGTCACCAAGGATTTCTTTGACGGCAGCTACTCGCTGCGACTGCCCGGCACCGGGCTCTTCATGGTATATGCGCGCGCACCCGGCTATCCGGGAAGGATCACCGAGACCTTCGAGGTAGTCCAGGGTCGAGGCGCCTACCAGGTCGATCTTCGTCTGGCGCGCGGAAAGACCATTGAGGGCGATGTGGTTGACGAGTCGGGAAATGCGATTGGTGGTGCATCGGTGACAGCGCGCACGGCAGTGGCGGGGATGCTGTTCTCCGACGATGCCGAACACGTGTTGACCGACAATCGTGGGAGGTTCCGGTTCACCGATATCGACCCGAAGACCGTGGAATTGAGCGTAGACAAGAGTTCGTACATAACCAGGACCTTGACACTGGAGAACTCCGGGTCCGCGCTGAACGCATTGCGCATCGTACTCGTCATGGGCGGCACGGTTGAGGGGCACGTGTACGACGAGAAAGGCACACCGCAGCCTGCTGTCGACGTTTTTGTGGCAACCAGCGATGCGGGTGTCTACCAACTGTCGAAGCTGCAGACGCGAACCAACGAAACCGGCTTCTTCCGGATCCCCGCGATCCCCGCAGGCGCGCAGGTGGTCATTGCCGATGCCATTGGTGTGCGGACATCGGTGACGGTCGTGGGTGGCAAGACCATCACACTGGAACTGCGAAAGCCCTCGCACACCGGGGCAATCGAGGGCATGTTGACCCTGGGCGGGGTGCCCTTCAGCGGTGCGTCAATAGAGCTGGACGATCCGTTTCAGTCGAGAGCTAGCTTCAACAAGCTGGAGGCAACTCTCACCGACGGTCGTTTCGTGTTCGAAGGCATCGGACCCGGTGTGTACGCGCTCAAGTGCATGTTTCAGAACCCCTCTGGCATGATGAGGCTCCCCGACAATGTCACCGTACGGCAGGACGAGCGGGTCAAGGTCAACATCGATCTGCCGGGCACGCAGGTTCGCGGACGCATTATGGACGGCGATGCGAATCGTCCCCTGGCCAACTTCTCTATCTCACTCAACGACCGCGATGAGCTCTTCTGGTACGGCTTCAGCCAATCGGGCGCCGATGGCACATTCGGCTTCTCGGGAGTGCAGCCGGGCAACTACGTGATGCATTTCAACCGGGAAGCCACGGTCAAGAAGATCGTACCGATCACCATCGCCGAAGGACAGAAGCTTGACGTGGGAGATGTGGTGATACGCAAGGGCCGCCAGTTCATCTGCAAAGTGAACACCCGCGATGGACAGTCGGCGGGCGGCAACTACTTCGTCTACAGCAAGCCCGATGGCCGGTTTGTTGACAGATTCGGTACCGGCGGTCGCGAGTTCACCTCGTTTCTACCGCTGGACGACGGCGAGTACCTGGTGGTTCTCGGCTTCGAGGGGTATCTGCTGGGCAATGGTTCGCAGGGGTCAACGGTGACGGTGGTGCTGAAGGATTGAGAAGCGGGATATCGCACTCCGCATGAGAAAGGGTGCTGCGCGCTCCGAATCCAGGACCGCGCAACACCCCTCTGTTTCTCACACAAACGCCTGACCAAGCACGCTACTTCTTCGTCTTCGCTTTCTCCGCGGGGGCAACCTTCTTCGGCGCCATCATGGCCAACCGCGCCTTTGCCTCACGCGCGCCGATGTCACGGACGGAGAGCAGCGCGGATGCGGTCTGGGACCGCAGCTTGAGTGGACCTTCCTTGTGTTCCCACAGGAAGACTGCCTGAGGCGAAGCGCCGATGAGCAGCGCAAAGTCGTCGCGTGTCAGGCTGAGCTTTCTGCGCAGGCTGCGAACGCCCTTGGCAGTGATGCGGGCCTTTTCGGCAACTTCGGGAGCAACAGCAGGCTGCTGCTTCTGAAGCGTCTTGACAACGGCGAGCAACCGGGCGTTCTCTATCTCCAGCTTTGCCAGGCGCTTGTTGATGTCGGCCACCGCGTTTTTGAGGCGGAGGGTTGACTTGCGAACCGGCGCAAGAGACACGCGTGCTTCCTTGCGACCGATGCGTGAGATTTCCCCCTTGAGGACCTTGACCAAATCTGACATGGGCGACCATCCCTTCTATGTGGTTTGAGACGTGTTGCTCGTGACTCCCTGCTCAGGACAGGCTCGAACTCATCCGCAGATTTGCACAGATTGGCACAGATTCGGAATCCGCCGAAGGACATCCATGCACAGAACACCACTGGTCACGAATCGGGCTCGTGGAGAAATTTGCGATAATCTGCGCACATCTGTGGACGTTCCCCTCTTCGCCATGATGCCCTCGAAACAGCACTACACTCACTAAATCCAAGCCGTCAGTAGTCAAAGTGCAGTCCCGCCTCAGGGCCAGCGCATGGATATTGCGCCATTTCATCTGAAGGGTCGAGGCACCCGGTTGCGGCGTCCACCTATATAAAATACGGTTTTCGCCCTGCTCAAGGGAAATATCACTTACAATTGCCTCGCCATTGGTCAGCGAAACAGGGTCGTATATGAAGCCGTTCACTGTCAATTCCACGGTTCCCCGGCCGGCCACGTCCATGAACGTGAGCAGCTCCGGGTTAGGAAGGCCGAGGTTGGTTTGCACATTCTTCCGCACTGTCGGCGAGTCGATGCGATGAAAGAAGTAGATGTCCTTTGACAAGTCGCATCCCGATGCCTTCCAGGCGCCGTTGTTGCTGGTCATGAAGGAACAATCCACGACTTTCCGGATCGGGCGCTTCTCGCCGAGCCCGCCGCTTCCGGAGAGTCCAAGAAAATACGGCGCGCCGCTCTCCGGGAGGGCCGTGGGAGCCCGGGTGATTGTATTTTGGCTCAAAGTCGGAGGCGCATCGCACTCGCCGGTTGCGCCTTTCCCCGCTCAAGGAGATCCCGTGCCCCTGTCTGCCGGACTGCGCAGGTACCTCGCCTTCTTCACCGTGCTGAGCGGGTTCTTCATGGCCCTGCTCGACTCCACAATCGTCAACATCACGCTGCCGAAGATGACCGAGTTCTTCCGCACCGATATGAACACGATTTCGTGGGTTGTCAATGGATACAACATTGCCTTTGCCGTGCTGCTCATCACCGCGTCGCGGCTTGCCGACCAGTTTGGGCGCAAACGTGTCTTCATGCTCGGTGTGGCGCTCTTCACGCTGACGTCATACCTCTCGGGGATCGCTGCTACTGAGCAGCTCCTGGTTTTCTTCCGGGTGCTGCAGGGACTTTCCGGGGCACTGATTGTGCCGGTGTCGCTGCCTCTGGTGCTGGAGCTGTTTCCGGCCAACCGAAGCGGCACCATCATCGGCGCCTGGGGCGCTGTGGGCGGCGTCTCCGCTGCAAGTGGTCCAGCGCTGGGTGGCATCATCTGCGAGTACTTCCATTGGCAGTGGATCTTCTTCATCAACATACCGATCGGGATTGTGGCTCTGGCGCTGACGGCCCTTCTGGTGCGGGAATCCAACGACCCCACCGCGTCAAAGAGAATCGACTGGCTTGGGGTCCTGTCACTCACCGTCGGGTCATTTGCGCTGACACTCGCCCTTGTGCAGGCCAATGACAAGGGGTGGTCATCCGCCTATATCCTCGGGCTCTTTGTCACTGCCGCAGCCTCGATTGCCGCGTTCATCTTCATCGAGCGCACGGTCAAGGAGCCCATGCTCCCGCTCAAGCTCCTGCGCATCCCCGAGTTTGCCGCAGCCAATGCAACGCTGTTCATGCTGGGCGTTGGCCTGATGTGCGGGGTCTTCTTCCTGGCATTCTTCCTCACGCGCGTCATGGATATGAGTCAGCTTGAGGCAGGGCTCACCATCACCGCACTGCCGATCGCCACTATTGTGACCTCGGGGATCTCCGGTCCGCTCTCCGATCGGGTGGGCAGCAGGTGGTTCGGCATGTTGGGGTTTGCGGTCCTGATTGTCGGCGTGTACATGTGCAGCAAGCTGACCCCCGACTCCACACGCAATGAGGTCATCCAGCATCTCATTATCATGGGCGCGGGTCTCGGCTTTGCGTTGCCACCGGTTGTGGGCGCGTCGGTCCGATCCGTGCCGGCTGACAAGATCGGAGTGAGCTCGGGCGTGGGCAACATGTCCCGCACGCTGGGCGCAGTGCTCGGAGTTGCACTGCTGGTCACCATTGTCACGCACTATGCTGAGAAGAACATTGCCGAGGCAAAGGTGCGGGCCGAGGCCATGGTTGCCGCAGACACCGTGTTGCGGTCGGAGTTCAAGGAGGCCATTGTCGACCGTCTCCACCAGATCCGCTTCAGTCAAGACAGCCAGATCCCCACGCAGGATCAGGTGGTAGCTATCTTCCAACAGCGTGAGGATGCCATGATCGACACGCTGCCGCCCATGAAGAAGGCGATCGTGAAGGCCGTGTTGGCAAAGCAGAATGATCGCGTGCGGGAGCTGTATCCCCAACTCAAGACCGTGTTCAAGCAGAGCGTGAGTGTCTCATTCAGCAAGACGTTCCGGCTCTCGGCGTGGGTGCTGATTCTGGGCATCGTGGTATCGTTCTTCTGCGACCCGGTAGGAAAGCGCCGCAAACGTGCGCAATCGGGCGCGAAGGCGTCGAAGGCGGTGATGCATTGAGAAGTGAGATGGGGCCGGGGAGATCTCACTGCGGTTCGTCACTCGTAACTCGCTTGCTCGTAACTCGTCACTTCCTGCCCCACTGAAGAGCATGTCCACCACCACCGCATTTCTCCTCACCGCAACCGGCGGCGACTACAATGGTCGCTTCGAGATCACGCTGCACGCGCGCGCCACTACCGGGCAGGCTGTGCGCATCCGCGTCACTGACTTCCGCCCGCCATTCTTCGTACCTCGCAGCGCGCCCGAAGAATTGACAAGCGGAGCAGCCGAACGTCGCCCGTTGCCTCTGCGAACACTGGTTGGCGAGGAGGTTGACTGCCTCTACTTCACCACGTTCAAGGCGCTGCAGGACACGGCGCAGCGTATCCGGGGCGGGGGCGGTCGCGTGCTGGAGTCGGATGTGTACCCCGCAGAGCGATTTCTCATGGAGCGGCAGGTCAAGGGCGGCATGGAGATCGAGGGCACGGGCGTCCAGCACGGCAAGCTGCTTGACTTTGTCAACCCGCGGATTCGTGGCGTCGACGTCTCGGTGTCGCTGTCGGTTCTGTCACTGGACATCGAGACACACGCCGCAACCAGCCACATCTACAGCATTGGCTGCTCAGGCCGCACTGACCGCGTCTTCATGGTAGGCGAGGGCGTGAGTGTGCCTGGTGTGGGGTTCTGTGCCGACGAGGCCACCATGCTGCGCGCGTTTCTCGCACATGTTGCCGACGAAGACCCGGATGTCATCATCGGCTGGCACGTGGTTGAGTTCGATCTCACGGTGATCCGGAACCGTTGCACCGAGCTGGGCGTGCCCTTTGCCCTGGGACGCGATGGTCGCGCGCGCATTCTGCCGCACGACCCTGTGCGCAAACGCCCGGCTGCCGCCCGCGTGCCGGGTCGGGTGGTGCTTGACGGACCGGTGATGCTCCGCGCGGGGTTCCACTCGTTCGAGGAGTACTCGCTGGACTTTGTGGCCGCCGAGCTACTGGGCAAGCACAAACTCATCACCAGGAGCGGACCGGAGAAGATTGCCGAAATCGACCGGCTCTTTGCGCACGACAAGCCTGCACTGGCGCGCTACAATCTCGAAGACACGCACCTCACGCGTCAGGTCTTTGACGCGACGTCCATTCTGCCCGACGCCATCGAGAGGTCAAAGCTGTCGGGACATCTTCTCGACCGGGTGGGCGGCAGCGTTGCGGCGTTCGACTACCTGTACCTGCCTCTGCTGCATCGAGCCGGACGCGTCGCGGGCGATGTGGCCGACGTTCCCCCGCCCATGCAGCCGCTGCCCGGCGGATACGTCATGGACAGCCGGCCGGGTATCCACGAGAATGTGCTGCTCTTCGACTTCCGAAGCCTCTATCCGTCAATCATCATGACATTCATGGTCGATCCGCTGGGCATGGCCTCGCGATCGGAGAACCGGGTGAAGGGGCCCGTGGGGCCCGGCTTTGCTCGTGACGAGAGCATTCTGCCGTCGATCATCTCCGGGTTACTTGACGCACGGCAGCGCGCCAAGTCGGCGAAGAACGCCCCGCTGTCGCAGGCAATCAAGATTATCATGAACAGCTTCTACGGTGTGCTGGGCACGCCCGGGTGCCGCTTCTTCTCGTACGACTTGTCAACAGCCATCACCGGCACCGGGCAGTACCTGCTGCGTCAGACCACCGAGCATATCCAGTCGGTTGCCGGCTGCCCGGTCATCTATGGCGACACCGACTCGCTCTTCGTGCTGCTGGGGCCCGGGGCTGAGGCCCGCGCGCAGCAGCGGGGACGCGAGATCGTCGCCGAGGTCAACACCTGGTTGACGCAGGAGATGAAATCCCGCTTCGACGCCGCCTCGGCGCTGCTGCTGCAGTTTGAGAGTCACTTCCGCTACTTCTTCATGCCTGCCATCCGCGGCACCACCATGGGCAGCAAGAAACGGTACTGCGGTGCGTTGGAGAAGCCCGACGGGTCTCTGGACCTCATCTTCAAAGGTCTGGAGTCGGCGAGGACTGACTGGACCGAACTGGCGCGCAACCTGCAGCAGGAGCTGTGCATGCGCGCCTTCACCCGGCAGCCGGTGGAGAGCTACGTTGCCGACATAGTCGCGCGCGTCAAGAGCGGACAGCTCGACGACAAACTCGTGTACAAGAAGCGCATCAACAAGCCGCTGTCCGAGTACATCACGAGCATTCCCCCGCATGTGCAGGCGGCAAAGATGCTCGACTCGCCGCGGCATCACATTGCCTACGTGATCACCAAACGCGGGCCGCAGCCGATCGAGAAGCGCAACGCGCCGCTTGACTACGACCACTACATCGAGGCGCAGATCCGACCCATTGCCGACTCCATTCTGGAGTGGGTGGGGACGTCGCTGGACCGGATTGTGTCGGGGCAGCAGGAGTTGTTCGGGTAGTGGACCCCATGCCGTCCGTGGAGGGCGACGCGGATTCCCGGCGGTTCCTGGTCCGGGACGCGGGGATCTGTGCAGGCTCGCTGGAGCCCTCCGTCATGGGTTGTGGGATCAGGGCTCCCGTGTGCCACGGTCGCCCTCGACCGTGCTCATCTCGCCAGGGCAATGACGTGGCCCCGAGGTCTCCCACCAGGCT
>Ga0315284_10005627_pt1 | contig 17820 bp, 18 predicted proteins | sample YL17G09_16_MG_FD_203696 | JGI IMG/M metagenome (GOLD analysis project Ga0315284, IMG submission 203696) | Sediment microbial communities from Yellowstone Lake, YNP, Wyoming, USA - YL17G09_16 | ecosystem: Environmental > Aquatic > Freshwater > Lake > Sediment | place: USA: Wyoming | collected...
TTCCTCCACCCCCGTAGAATCCAGACCTAAAATCACCCTCTTGACGATGGCCGTCTTTTCATAGTTGGAAATGACCGTGGCCTGGGATACCAGACGGCGGATATCCTTGCCTGACGCCGGATTTGCGATAATACCCACCCTGCTCATGTATCCTATTTCCCTCCTCCATTTCCCATCCGGTTATTGCAATTTTTCCCTGAGCTGGCCCATCGGAAAGATCTGACTTGTGGCAATTTCCCCAATGGATTACATAGAAAATAACTTTCAAATCCCCCCAAGCCCCCCTGAGGCTGTGAAATAATCCCCTAAATCACCCCCACCCCCTGAACCATGTGAGGTTCAGGGCATTGTCCTGCACCCTACGTGGTGCAGGGCTCCCCCTCCCCCATCAAGGGGGAGGGAATTTCTTTCTCATTTCATTATGTTTACCCTCTCCCCGGGCGGGAGAGGGTAGGGTGAGGGGGTATATTCCAAATCTTTCGCAGCTTCCCTTTTCTAAAGGGGGGATTTTCATCGTTTGCGGGTAAACAACCCGGTTATGATAAATTCATCGGCCCCTAAAAGCAATCCGCAAAATAGCCCGGAGTAATCTCCTGCAAGGATGGTTCCAGGCTGGAGCATTCATTTTTCCGGTAAGAACATCGAAGGTGAAAATGACATTCCGGTGGAGGCTTGATGGGGCTGGTTTCACCGGTAGAGGTCCAGCATTTCCAGGGGCTTTTCAGAGAGGGAAAATTTAAAAACTTCTGCGAAAGCCGCCAGGGTCAATGATCCAACTTCCTCCATGGGCAGAGATCGCCCTAAAATCCTGGCCATGGAGGTAACCTGACAATCAGTGATCCCGCAAGGATTGATCAAGCGGAATGGGGTCAAATCGGTGTTCACGTTCAGAGCTACCCCATGCGTGCTGATCCAGCGCGAAAGGTGCACGCCCAGGGAGGCGATTTTTTCCGTTCCCGCCCAGACACCCCGGAGCTTCTCCACCCGTCCCGCAGAGATACCGAACCGGGCCAGAACGCGGATGACCACCTCTTCCAGGTTCCATACGTAGTCCGTTACACTCAGACCGAGGGGACGGAGGTCGAGGATCGGGTACATCACCATCTGTCCCGGGCCATGGTAAGTGAAGTCACCTCCCCGGTCGGTGTGAACGACCCCGATTCCTTTCTCCCGCAGACTCGTTTCGGAGGCAAGAAGATTCTGAATTTTTCCCGAACGCCCCATGGTGATCACCGGGGGATGCTGCAGGAGAAGGAGAACATCTTCGACCTTCCCCTCTCCGCGAGCCTTAGCCAGATGGTTCTGCAAGCGCAGCCCATCTTCATAATCTATAACTCCCAGACGGAAAGCCTGGCAAGGACGGAGGGTATCACCCGACTGAACCATAGTTTAAAATACCACCCCATGGGGACTGGGTCAAGAACCTAGCCCTTTTCGCCCACCCCCAGTTTTTGTGTGAAGCCTTGAACCCGGCGGGGAGGGCGATTCCTTCGGACTCCAAGGCAGTAGTTCCCTCCCATACTAGGCGGGCTTCAGCCGAGCCTTCTCGGCAGCCCTTCGATCCCGCCTTCCTTTGCGGACCCGCATCCGATGCGCCCTGGAGAATCCTTTCCCGCCTGGATTCCTCATCCATCGCTCTCCCCGCCGGGCAAGACTAGCCCATCTCAGCCTAGATCTATTTTTCCCTTTCCGGCGGATAAGATGCTTCAAGGAGATATTTATGACTTAAAAAGATAGGTGAACCAGAAATTTTCCTCGTGCCTGTCCAGGAGATGGAGTTTCTTTTTGAGCTTCTCCTCGATGAGATGCCCCTCTTGACCCAGCAGGCCCGATAAAATGTGATAGGTTTTCGAGTAAAAATCTTCCTGGTCGGTAATTTGATCGATGACGTGGAAATGGAGATTGGCGATCAGCAGGTCGGCGGGGATATGCAAAAAGTCCCGGACATCCCCCATCCACAAGTGCATATTCTTGTCGAAACCGTTCAGACTTCGGTTCTTCTTGGCGGTATCGGTAGAAAGATTGTTGTAGTCGATACAGAAGGCATTCTTTGCCCCCATTTTAAGGCAGGCAATCGAGAGGACGCCCGTGCCGGTACCCAAATCGAGTACAGTCTGGGGGATGAAATCCTGGAAGAGCTTATCGAGAAGAGTCAAACATCCTCGGGTTGTGGCATGATAGCCGGAACCAAAGGCCATACTCGGGTCGATGCACAAATTGATCCCCCCCTCTACCGGAGGATTCTTCCAGGGAGGATGGACGGTGATTCTTCCCACATTGAGGATGTCGAGGGAGGCCCCCGATTCCCAATCTTCATGCCGGATGACCAACTCCGACCGGAACGGGACCAGTAGTTTCTCGAGTTGGTTTTTCTTCTCTTTTTTAAAAAACAGGAAGGAATAGCCGGCTTCTTTCCAAAACCCGATATAGTCCTCATCCACCAGGGAAGGAATTTTATCCCTTATATTTCCTTCGAATTCATATATATATACCCAGTCGTACATTGCCCGACCTGAGCTCAGGCTTTGGGCTTGCCCCGCAGAGTGGGGAACCTTACTCCACAGGGCAAGCTTTCTCCTGTCGGGAGAGGGGAATCAGGGTTACTCAACTTTGAATTTAACTTCTTTTACCATGTTCCCGGCGGCGTCCTTAATCTCTATTTTCCAATCCCCTTTTAGGCCTCTTAAACTCTTAAAGACATTCGTTCTCCACTTTGGCCCCATTTTCAACGGCAGGTTCATCTTCCACATTTCTTTTCCCCCGAGGGACCAGACAAAGGAAACCTCCGTATCTTTGGCAATGTTGGTTGCCTCTAAGAAGCAGTAAATCTTCTCCGTGGAAGCCGGAAACGTCTCGGCGACACCCGTGGGCTCCCGATTCTCCACCCCCGTGCCCACAACCAGACGAGCGACCGTGAATCCGGGTCCCTCTTTGGCTGCCCCTTCTCCTTTGGCCTTCTCCTGGGCAAAGACCGGCGGAGCCATGACCCAGGCAGTCGCAGCCGCCAAAACGAAGATGAGTATCCATGTTCCGTGTCTCTTCATGCTTTTACCTCCCGTTGGTTATTTTTTTCAACTGCTATGGCATAAGCCGAAAACGGTTTACTTCGCCGCTTGGCCACCCGCGAGTCCCGTCTTGGCGGGGGAAATCCCCCCTCGCTCCCCTGAAGGTGTGAAAAAATTTTCCTGGCTCCAAATGGCAGGGCTTGAAACAACATTCCATGGCCTTCCCCGGTTCGGGAGCCAGATGGCGATTCGCTTGGCATCACGAGGCAGTCTTCCTTCCATGGATCAGGCGGGAAGAAGCACCCCGCCTCCCTTTGCGGAGACAGGGTTGAATTTTCTGTTAACGTTTCCTCCCGCCGATGCTGCCCGCGCTCATCGCCACCTGGCTCCCGAACCACGATAACGGTGGGATGAGGAAAGGATTTTTTCACAGCTTCCCTTTAGTAAAGGGGGGGTGGGGGGATTTGGAAGTTATTTTCTTCATAATCAGCCAATGAAATCCGCAGGGACATCCCGGAGACGGACGATATTCCGAACCCTCTCCGATACCTTAAACCCGTTTAGACAGACAACCGGACATTGGGAACAATCGGTGCATACCTGTGCTGGAAGGTTCAGGGAAAGGATCAAATCCTGTGCTTCCCGAAGATTTCTGTAGCCGTACGTATACATGTAAGCCCGCATTAATTCCGGGATGGGGAGCTGCTGCACACACTGATTCAAACACTGACCGCAACTCTGGCAGTATAAGCCGACCTGGGAAGCAGCCCATTGCAAATGCGCCTTTTCGGATTTGGTAAGGGCATGGTCTCTCATGACCGACAGGTCGACATTCATTTGGTCGAAGGTCGTAAACCCGGCAATGATGGTATGAACATTGGGGTCCTGGAGCACCCATTTCAGGGCGGGAACCGGATCGATGGGCTGTTTCGCGTCTTCCTGGAGTTGCTTTCCCCCCATGGCTTTCATCACGACAATCCCCAGCCCGGCGCCGGCCGCTTTGGCAATGGCTTCCCTCACCTCCACATAATGCTTCTGTTTGAAATGGTGGGTGGTCAGGACGACGTCATAAAATTTGGAATCGATCGCGGCCTGAATCACTTCGGGCTCATTCTTATGCGTCGTGATCCCTACGAACCGGGCTTTGCCCGCCTTCTTGGCCTTTTCCAGGGCTTTCATGATCGGTTCGTACAGGGCTGATTCTCTAACCCAGACGTTATGATGGTAATAAATATCCACATAATCCAGCCCTAAACTCTTCAGACTGGTGTCAATTTTTTTCTGATAGGCTTCTTCGGTCGCCTCTGCCGGATAGATCCCCGTTTTTTGATCCACGGGCAGGCGCGCTTTGGTGGCGATAACATAGGAATCCCGGGGCCGCCCCTGGAGCAATTCCCCGATCATCGTCTCATTCGTGCCTCTTTGATAGGTCTGGGCCGTGTCGAGGAGGACCATGCCCCCATTGAGGGCGGCCCGAACCAGATTCGGATTGTCCGAATTCATGACCCCCATGTTGATCGCCGGAAGTTTGAACCCGGTCTTTCCAAGGGTGCGGAAGAGGAACTTATTCCCGGCTGCTTTCTTCTCCCCAATCGTTTCCCCCGGTTTTTTTTCGTTGGCCGAAAGGAAGAAGAATCCGCTGAACCCGGCAACGGTGGACTTTAAAAAGTCCCTTCTGACAATAGATTTATCACTCATGGTCCCTCCTCCATTTACTCGTATTTCCATTATATGGTAAGGAGAAGAATATCAAAAGAGAAATTTAAGGGCAAAAATTGCGGATGGCGGGATTCAGAAATTTAGAAGACGCCATGTAGAATCCAAAGTTAAGAATTACCCGTTGCCTTCCTTGACACTCAACCTCTTGCTTCCTATAATCCAGCATGCCGGAAGCGAGTTTCTACCACTGAATTTGACCGGAGGGAGGATAGAGATGGAGCCTGAAGAACGAACAGGGACGATGATTCCGCTGGTAACTTCCTACTCCTGCCCCGGACTTTTTCGTGGAGACCCAAACCCCTTTTGAAAAAGCCAATCTCTCTTCTTCATCTGATCGGCATCATTTACTTCACCGTCAGCGGCGGGGCCTTCGGCCTCGAAGAATTGATTTCCTCTGCGGGACCGGGTCTCGCGCTCCTGCTGCTCATCGTTACGCCCTTGGAATTTATGATCCCAAGCCCTGGTTGGTTCCGGCCATGCCGGGTTAGGGTATACTCCCTCACTGGTTTTCAGGCTTCGGCTTGCCTCTGTTGCCGTCCTCGGGACCCGGGGAGGTGCCGTAGATCGATTCGAGGCCTATGTCGAGGATTTGAACGTCATCCAGATAGGGGCGCGTGCGGTATTCATTCACCTGCTGGAACTTGTTCAGGATCAGCTTCATAATCTCGGCGGCCTGCAAACATTGCTGAAGCATGAGCCTTTTGTCGGATCCCTCGATCCCCTCGCCCTTGGCAAGCATTTCCAGGTTGCTCAGCATGGTGGTGAGGGGTTGGGCGAAGTGGTGGCAGGCGGCTCCCACACTTTCCATCATCACGCGCTGGCGCTCGGCGTCGAGCAAAGTCGCGTGCTGCCCATCGATTTTCTGCTGCATTTCGAACTTCTGGAGCGCATTGGAGATGACCAGACGCAAACTGTCAGGGGTGATCCGCCCCTTGACCAGGTAGTCGGAGACCCCGGCCTTCATGGCCTCGACCGCGATCTCTTCGCTACCGTGGCCTGTGAGCATAATCACCGGCAGGAAGCAGCCTTCCTCGCGGATCTGGTGGAAGACTTCGAGCCCGGTCTCCACCCCCAGCAAGTAGTCGAGGAAGATCAAATCGACCCGGCAGCGCGAGGCTTCCGCTCGTCCCGTTTCTGCGTCGTTGCAGGCGAGTAGCTGGATCTTCCGGCCCTGGATTTCCTCCAGCAGGCGGCGCAAGATTTCGACATCCGCCGGCTCATCGTCAATAACCAGGACGGTGAATTTCCTTTTTTCCATCGCTCACTCCGTCTTAGGCGGAAGGACCACGATCTGGAACCAGTATTCTTCCAGAGCCTGGATGACCCGGATGAACTGGTCCATGCCCACCGGTTTGGTGATAAAGGAATTGCACCCCAACTCGTAGGACCGGAGTATATCCTCCTCCTGCCGCGAAGTGGTCAGCACCACCACGGCCATCCGGCGCAGCTTGGAATCGGCCCGGACCCGCTCCAGCACTTCCCGGCCATCGACCCGGGGCAAGTTCAGGTCGAGTAACAGCAGATCTGGCCTGGGCGATGTGGCCGGGTCCTTGTACTTGCCGCGGCGAAAGAGATAGGCCAGAGCCTCCTCGCCATTCTCTACAACGCGCAGGTCATTCCGGATCTTGCCCTCCTCCAGGGCCCGCCGCGTCAGCTCCTGATCGCCCCGGTCATCCTCCGCGAGGAGGATGACAGCGGGTTTGGCTTTGGTCGCTGTCTTCATCCTTCCCTCCTTCTGTGGGAAATCGTAAAAAGGAAATGAGCCCCTTTTCCGGGTTCAGACTCCACCCAGATCTTCCCCCCGTGCCGCTGGGCGATCTTGCGGCATATGGCCAGTCCAATGCCCGAGCCCTCGTACTCGGCACGACCGTGCAGCCGCCGGAAGGGCTGGAAGATCTGCTGGGTGTACTTGGACTCAATGCCGATGCCGTTATCCTTCACCCCGAAGACCGGGTATCCCTCCCGTTCTTCGGCGGTCAATCGAATCAGCGGGGGTTGATCCCCGCAGAACTTCAAGGCGTTGCCGATGAGATTCTGGTAGAGCTGCGTCAGCAGCGTGGAGTCGCCCCAGACTTCCGGCAGCTCATCCCGGGTAACCTGGACTGCGGTTTCCTTCATCCGTATGGCTAACGCTTCGAGGGCCCGGTCCACACATTCCCCGAGGGAGACCTTTTCCCTCTTCTTGGCGACCCGGCTCGCCCGCGAGAGTGCCAGGAGATCCTGGATGAGCGTTTGCATCCTCCTGGCCGCATCGGTGATAAACCCCAAGTCCTGCGCCGCCCTCTCGGGCAACGATTGATTCAGGTCTTTGCGCAGCATGTCGCTGAAGGCGGTCAGAGTTCGCAGGGGCTCCTGCAGGTCGTGGCTGGCCACGTTGGTGAAGTCATCGAGCTCGGCGTTGAGGGCCACAAGTTCCCGATTGGTGCGCTCCAGTTGCACGGTGCGTTCAGCCAGTGTTTCCTCGGCCCGCTTGTGTTCGGTGATGTCGCGTCCGTAGACATTGGCGTAAAATTCTCCAGGGAACAGCGTGACCAACACCGAATAGAACCTGCCGCACAATTCCACATCCTGGTGCGTCTCCTGTCGCTCCGTCATGGCCTGTCCGACCAACGACAGGAGCGGATCCGGCAGAGGTTCGCCGACCTGGCACGCCCACCCGGGCAGTTTCGCGGCTGCCGAATTCCGGTAGAGAACTTTCCCCTCGGCCGACGCCCGCGCCACCGGGTTGGGGTTCTCCTCGGGAAATCGGGCCAGCCAGATCGCCCGCTCGTGAGCCTCGTGCAGCGCCTCCTCTGCCCGGCGTCGTCCGGCCAGGATTCTGGAAACCATGATGCCAAATACCAGAAAACCTGCCACCATGACCATTCTCTCGCGGATCTCATGGATCGGCACACCCGTAAATAGTGAACTCCAAAAACTCCCCGTATGGAAAAGCAAGGAGTCCATCCCGGCATCGATCACGTAGAGTAACAATCCGAAAAATAAGGAGAGGGTGAAAATATTATGCCTGAGTTTCATATGGCCGCCCTCAGGAACCTCTTGGCCTGATAGATTTGTTTGAGAGTGGGCGAGGATCGGTGATAAAATCTATTCTTAAAAATAGTGGAGTGATGGTGAAATGTCAAGAAAAACTGCGAATCCCGAAAGGTTCGAGGGGGCAAGCGGCTGGGGGTTCAATGGGAAATGAATAAAGCCACATTTCTGAAGAGGCCGAATCGTTTCACTCTGGTATGCAGGCTGAGGGGGAAAGTTGTGCGGGCCTATCTGCCAAACCCGGGCCGGATGTGGGAGCTGCTCTTGCCCGGGGCCACCGTGTACCTCGAGAGGACTCCTTCGGCCCGAGAAAAGATATCCATCATACCTCTGGCCGTGGAACTGCGGGCCGATTTATCCTTAACATCCAGGGTGCGAATCCTGGACGTTCCCTGGGACATCGTGGAGAAGGAGGCCAGAGACAGTGGAAGTTATATCGTCATCCTTCGGCTTCGAGAAGACTCCACCGTCCCCATCGGGGGTCTTGGCGAAATCAGGTTCCGGAAGGGTTACTACCTATACGTGGGTTCTGCCCGGAAGAATCTATCGTCTCGCCTCGAGCGTCATCGCCGGATGCGGAAAAGACTATTCTGGCATGTTGACTTTCTGCGCGCCGTTGCCGAATTCCACTTCGCCGTGCCCGTCCGCACCCAGGATATCCTGGAATGTGCCATCGCCCGGGCCGTGAGCGAAATCGCTCAGTGGGAGATCCCTGGCTTCGGCTCCTCGGATTGCCTCTGCCCTTCTCACCTTTACGGCATGGCTAAAGACCCGCTCCAATCCTCTGCCGTTATCTCCCTCCTCCAATACTACAGAATGGATCGGCTGAAATAAAACAATTTAGGAATTTGGGGATTTAGGAATTTAGGAATTTGGGTATTAAACGACGAAGTCAATCATCCAATCCCTTAATTCCTCAATTCCTAAATTGCTTGATAAGATCACCGTACAATAAGGGTGGTGCTTCCCGAGATAGTCCCTGAAGTGGTAGTGATGGTGGCAGTGCCCCCGGCAACGGCTGTGGCCAGGCCGCTGCTGTCAATCCTCGCCACCAATGTATTGGATGAGCTCCAGGTGACCTGCGTGGTTACTTCATGGCTTGTCCCGTCCGAATATGCGCCGGAGGCCGCAAACTGCTGGGTGGATCCCACGTGTATATTCAGGTTGGCTGATGTCACAGATATGGAAGATAGAGTTGCCGAGGTCACCGTGAGAGTCGTACTCCCCGCGATAGTCCCTGAGGTGGCAGTAATGATTGGAGTTCCTGCGGCAACGGCTGTCGCGAGGCCGCTGCCGTTAACCGTTGCCTTCGATGTATTAGTCGAGCTCCAGGTGACCTGTGCGGTTATATCATGGCTTGTCCCGTCAGAATATACGCCGGAGGCTGCAAACTGAGTGGTGAGTCCCACGGGTATGCTCGGGTTGACTGGTGTCATGGATATGGAAGATAGGGTCGCCAAGGTCACCGTAAGGGTGGTGCTCCTCGAGATAGCCCCTAATTTGGCCGTGATGATTGCCGTACCCGCGGCAACGGCTGTGGCCAGGCCATTGCTGTCAACCGTCGCCACCGATGTATTGGATGAGCTCCAGACGACGCGCCCGTTTATATCATGGCTTGTCCCGTCGGAATATGCGCCGGAGGCGGCAAACTGCTGGGTCACTCCCACAGGCATGCTCGGATTGGCCGGTGTCACGGATATGGAAGATAGGGTTGCCGAGGTTACCGTGAGGGTCGTAGCCCCCGAAATAGTCCCTGAGATACCTGAGATAGCAGTAATGATAACAGCACCTTGTGCTACGGCTGTGCCCAGGCCGTTGCTGTTAACCGTCGCCACCGATGTACTGGAGGAGGTCCAGGTGACCCGCGTGGTTATATCGTAACTTGTCCCGTCCGAATATGCGCCGGAGGCGGCAAACTGCGGGGTGATTCCGACGGGGATGATCGGATTGACTGGGGTAACAGATATGAAAGATAGAATTGCCGAAGTCACGGTGAGGGTCCTGTTCCCCGAAATAATCCCTGAGGTGGCGGTGATGGTTGCCGTACCTGCGGCAACGGCTGTGGCGAGGCCGCTGCCGTTAACGGTTGCCACCGATGGATTGGAAGAGCTCCAGGTGACCTGCGTGGTTACATCACGACTTGTCCCGTCCGAATATGCGCCGGAGGCGGCAAACTGCTGGGTGACTCCCACAGGTATGCTCGGATTGACCGGGGTCACAGAAATGGAAGATAGAGTTGCCGAGGTTACCGTAAGAGTCGTGCTCCCCGAGATCGTCCCTGAGGCAGCGGTGATGGTTGCAGTACCTGCGGCAAAGGCTGTGGCCAAGCCGGTGCTGTTAACCGTCGCCACCGATGGATTGGAGGAGGTCCAGGTGACCCGCGTGGTTATATCATAACTTGTCCCGTCCGAATATGCGCCGGAGGCGGCAAACTGCTGGGTCGTTCCCGAGGGGATTCTCGGATTGGCCTGGGTTATAGAAATGGAAGCTAGAGTTGCCGAAGTTACCGTAAGGGTCGTGCTTCCCGAGATAATCCCGGAGGTGGCCCTGATGGTTGGAGCGCCTGTGTTAACGGCCGTGGCCAGGCCGCTGCCGTTGACCGTCGCGATCACCGGATTTGACGAGCTCCAGGTGACCTGCGTGGTTATATCGCGGCTTGTCCCGTCAGAATAGATGCCGGAGGCTGTAAACTGCCGGGTGACTCCCACGGGGATGTCCGGATTGGCCGGGGTCACAGCAATGGAGACGAGTGACACGGTCCCACTACTACTGTCACCGCCCTTGCATGCGGTTAGAAATACTGCTAAAGATCCAAGAAATAATATTGCCAAAGCAAATCTGATATTTTTCATCAAGACACCCCGATTCACTCCAACCAGAGGTCACTGTACCGCGAGGGTCGTATTCCCGGAAACCCCGGAGGCGGCGCTGATGGTTGCGGAACCTGTTGCAACGGCTGTAGCCAAGCCGCTGCCGTTAACCGTCGCCACCGATGGACTGGAGGAAGTCCAGAAGACCTGCCTGGTTATATCATGGCTTGTGCCGTCAGAATATATGCCGGATGCTGTAAACTGCTGGGTGGCTCCCACGGGTATGCTCGGATTGGCGGGGGTCACAAATATAGAAGATAGGGTTGCCGACGTCGCCGTAAGGGTCGTGCTCCCCAGGATCGTCCCCGAGGTGGCCGTGATGGTTGCAGTACCCGCGACAGCGGCTGTGGCCAAGCCATTGCTGCTAACCGTCGCCACCGATGTATTGGACGAGGTCCAGATGACCAGCGTGGTTATATCATGGGTTGTCCCGTCAGAATATAAGCCAGAAGCTGCCAACTGCTGGGTGACTCCGCCGGGTATGCTCGGATTGGCGGGGGTCACAGATATGGAAGATAGGGTTGCCGAGGTCACCGTAAGGGTCGCATTTCCCGAGGTGGCCCCTGAGGTGGCCGTGATGATTGCAGTGCCTGCGGCAACGGCCGTGGCCAAGCCGCTGCTGTTAACCGTCGCCACCGATGGACTGGACGAGCTCCAGATGACCTGCGGGGTTATATCATGGCTTGTCCCGTCAGAATATGTGCCGGAGGCGGTAAACTGCGGGGTGAATCCCACGGGTATGCTCAGATCGGCTGGTGTCACAGATATGGAAGATAGGGTTGCCTGGGTCACCGTAAGGGCCGTGCTCCCGGAGACAGTCCCTGAGGTGGCCGTGATGGTTGCCGTGCCTGCGGCAAGGGTTGTGGCCAGGCCGCTGCTGATAACCGTCGCGACCGATGTATTGGACGAGCTCCAGATGACCTGAGTGGTTATGTCAAAGCTTGTCCCGTCAGAATATATGCCGAAGGCTGCAAACTGCGGGGTGACTCCGACGGGTATACTCTGATTGACTGGTGTCACAGATATAGAAGATAGGGTTGCCGGGGTCACCGTAAGGGTCGTACTCCCCAGAATAGTCCCTGAGGTGGCCGTGATGGTTGCAGTACCTTGGGCAACGGCTGTGGCCATGCCATTGCTGTCAACCGTCGCGACCGATGTATTGGACGAGCTCCAGATGACCTGCGTGGTCATATCAAAGCTTGTCCCGTCCGCATAGGCGCCGGCGGCTGAAAACTGCCGGGTGATTCCCACGGGGATCCTCGGATTGGTTGGGGTCACAGATATGGAAGACAGGGATGCCGAGATTACCGTAAGGACCGTGCTCCCCAAAGAGGGGCCGGTGGAGAAACTATTCGGTATGGAGGAAGTGGCCGTGATGGTTGTAATACCGGGTGCAATGGCTGTGGCCAGGCCGTTGCTGTTAACCGTTGCCACCGATGTATTGGACGAGCTCCAGGTGACCTGTGTGGTTATATCATGGTTTGTCTGGTCATTATAATAGCCGGTGGCTATAAACTGCTGGGTGGCTCCCACAGTTATGGCCGGATTGGCTGGTGTTACAACGATGCCGTTGAGTTTCAGAGATTCGGCGCATGTGGTTAGAGATACGGCTAAAGATCCTAGAACCAATATTGCCAGAACAGATCTGATATTTTTCATAAGGACACCCTGTCGATTCCCAATTGAAATCTACACCCATTGGCCAAACCTGTCAATTGTTGCTTTCAGACTTTCCGGAAGGAGTCGTTACCCGACCCAACAGTGGCAGTCAGATAGAACTCTGTTTCTACAATCCGTTAATCCTTGATGAACTCGTAAAAAGTAGAATTTCCCCTCCCCTGGCGGGAGGGGATGAAGGGGAGGGGGATAAATAACGGGTTGAAATTTCTTGATTCTTCACCCTCACCCTGACCCTCTCCCGTCAAGGGAGAGGGGGTATTTTTGACTTTTTACGATTTCATCAATCCTGAATCCTCTTGAGTTCCATCGTGACCGCATTCGTCCGATCCATACATTCCAGATTGACAACATCCGGGCCTCCCCATTCCTTAGGAAATCCCCCACCGAATTGGAGCATGATCAAATAGGGAAAGGCATCGTGGTAGAAAAAGCCGCAGAGTCCCCCGGTATTGTGTCCACTCAATTCGATTTTATCTCCTACCTTATGTCCGGCATTACAGTGACCCTTCACTCCTTTAATCGTCCCGATGACTCGATAACCGACTTTTGGATCATTGGCCATGTCTGTTCTCCTCCTTGCCGCAGTCTTCCGATTCGCCCAGCCCCGAATAGGGTATATTTCGGGGAGGGATCGGAAAGTTACATTATTCATCTGACGGCCATGGATCATTTCAGGGGCTTACATCAGCGGGATTCCTCAAGGGCCGTTTTTAGCTGATGAAACTCATCCCAAATTCTTTGGGGCATGCGGCTTCCGAACTGGGCCAGAAAAGTTTGCCCTTCTTCAAGTTCAGCCTTCCATTCCTCTCGGTCCACATTGAATAATCTTTTGAACTTTTCTTTGGAGATCTTCATCCCTGAAAAGTCCAGACTTCCCCGTTCCGGAACCCATCCAATCGGAGTCTCCCTGGCTCCCTCCCGGGTCGAGCGGTTGGCCCGCTCGATTATCCACTTCAGAATCCTGGTGTTTTCACCAAAACCCGGCCAGAGAAACTTCCCGGATTCATCTGTCCGGAACCAGTTGATAAAGAATATTTTGACGGGAGGGTTCATTTTCCCCTCCATCTGCAACCAATGGCCGAAATAATCCGCCATATTGTAGCCGCAGAAAGGCAACATGGCCATGGGGTCCCGGCGCAGAACCCCTACCTTCCAATTATTATTCGGTCCCGCGGCGTCGTGATCGGGCAGGCAGATGTAAGTGAGGTGTTCGGTCCGGGCCACGTCGGTTGGGTGGCTCCGATGCAGGTAGGAATGGGGATAGGTTTTATTGTTTAATGGATGAAAAACAGGTTGGCCTTCCACTTTCTCTTGGTTCATTCCGATTTCCACAATCCGGTGCGCCTCCTCTTCGGTGCCATCGCACCAGTAGATTTGAGCCGGCTTGGTTAATTGCACCTGTTCTTCAATCCATTTTTCCAGCGGAGTTGGTATGATTTTCTCCCCGACTACGTTTTATCTCTTCTCCTCCGAATATAAGTAGCATATTTTGGACCCAAAGAAAAGCCGGCAAGTACCCTGACAGAATCAACCCCCTGCCCCGGAGGGTAAATATGTTCTCCGAATTGCCGCTCTTGAGAAATCGTAGATTTTAGATTCTAGACTACACAGGTGCATAAGAATTTCCTGAAATTTGCTTGGGCCCTTGCAGGCAAGGGGGAAAACCGATTTTTGCGATAATCGCGGGGCCTCACCCCCGGTGCCCTTTGCCCCCCCACCCTAACCCTCCCCCTCGGAGGGGGGAGGGAAGGGTGGGGGTGATGCTCTTGATGCTTTTTTTACAACGTTTAGGTATACATGAGGGTATATTACCGGGATCAATAAATAGATTACCTTCTCCCATGATCCTCCCCCTTACCCCGACCGTCTCCCCCTAAGAGACTGTGTTGTAATTCCTTTTTTCAGGTGATTCTCTTGCGATATCAAATATTTTCCCTGGTCCGACCCGGTATAAAAAGTATAAATAGAATCTCCTTGACACACAAGGCAGCCCATCGTATCCTTCTCCCACAGAAGAGTAAGTTCTTATCAATGACGTTCCACTGAAAGGCAATCAAAGGAGGGAAACCATGTTGAAGACAAGACCGAGTCACAAGTTCGCGGTATCCGTAGCGGCCCTTGCCGCCGTCTTCGCTTTTTCGGCGATCGATCCGGCTTACGCAGCGGAGCGCAAGTCGATCCGCTTGGCCACGTCCCAAACGGGTACTTACGGCTACAAGGTAGCCGCCCAGTTGAGCGGCGTGTTAGAGCAGGCGCTCGGCGGCGAATATACCGTCACGGTCAATCCGTATCAGTCGCCTACCGTTGCCATGAAGGCAATGATGAACGGGGAAGCGGAGATCAGCTACACGGCCGACGTCGGGATGACCGAATTCCGTACCGGCGAGGGCGGCTTCAAGGGCTACACTCCTATCAAGCCGAAGATTGTGCACACCTGGTATGCGTACCCGATGGAGTCGTTTATGATGGTGATTGCCTCGAAGGGCCACCTGTACAAGTCATTGGCCGACTTCAGCGGCAAGCCGGTATTCTTCACCCCCGCCGGCTTCATGAACTGGCTGAATTTCGTGCGCATCTTCAAGGCGCTCGGCTACCAGTTCAAACACGTCGAGATCGGCGTTGCGTCCCAGGGCGACGCGCTTCAGGCCGGCACCATCGTTGGCGCTGTCTCCTATACGACCGCAGGCATTTCGCTCCCGTCCTACTGGCGCGAAACCGAGCTGCGCATTGAAATCAAGGTGATCAATCCCAGTCCGGATGAGGTCAAGAAACTGACGGCGGCGAACCTCACTCCCATGGAGATCGATCCGAAAAAGGTATTCAGCAAGGACGTCGGCGTGAAGACGATCCTGGGCGTGCCGCTACTGTTCGGCTACAACGTGCGTGCGGATATGCCCGAGGAGGTCGTCTATAAGATGGTGAATACGTTCTACAATAAGCGGGAAGACCTCGTCAAGGGCGATCCGGGCTTCACCCCCCTGGCAAGCGACTTCACCGGCATGCAAGCAAGGGGCATCAATGCCAATCCAACCGTTCCGGTGCATCCGGGGCTGGCGAAGTTCATGAAAGAGAAGAAGGCCTGGAATGATAAGTGGATCATCTCCGGCAGCAAATGATCTTTCCAATAAACCGCACCTCTGGTGCATTCTCCCCTCCACCCTAACCCTCCCCCTCGGGGAGGGAAGGGGAGGGGGTGATCTCCGGCGAATATTCTTTGGCAACGTTTAGTTTAAATGAGGGTCGTCATTTGCCGGGCAGATGCTGCGGTCTAAAGGGTGACCGACGCTTTGGGCCGAAAAGGGGAAAGCCATGCTGATTGACGGAATCAAGCGCCACGCCAACCTCAAAAACCTGATCTTCGGCTTATCGATCTTTATGTTCGTCTGGCTGTGTTGGTACTTTTACACCGGCTTTGGAGGCCCGAGCGAACTCGCGGCCCACCTTCTGCCGGTCGCCCTGGCGCTGCAGATCCTGCTCATGTATCAGAGGGATTATCTATACAAGCGACTGCCGCCGATCGCCAATCATATCCTTGTCGTTATCTATCTCGCCATCTGTCTTTTTGCGTTCTACCATTTTATGATGGAGTACGAACAGATCGCCATCTGGCGGCAGGGCTCTTACACCCGGATGGACTTCATCATGGGTTTGCTGATGTTCCTCTTGGTGATGGAGCTGTCGCGGATCGCCCATACCGAGCTGTTTTGGGTGAACGTGATAATGGTTGTCTACACGCTGTGGGGCTATCTGAGCCCGATCGACTTCTTCTGGCATCCGGGGACCACCTTCTACCGGGTGGTCACCTCGAGTACGGTCGAGCTTTCGACCGGCATTTACGGGATGTACGCACAGATCGCGCTGACCACGATCGGGGCTTTTATGCTTCTGGCGGCGGCGGCGCGAGGCTTCGACGCCCAGGGGGCGATGGTCAGTTTCATGCGGAGGATCGCCGGAAAGTCGCGGCAAACGATCCCTCAGACGGCCGTCCTCGCCTCGTCCGCAGTCGGCATGATCAGCGGCAGCGGCGCGGCCAACGCCACGGTGGTCGGCGCTTTCACGATCCCGCTGATGAAACGCTACGGCATCCCGGCGGAGTTCGCCGGGGCGGTGGAGACCGCGGCGTCGATGGGCGGGCTCATCATGCCTCCGGTGATGGCGGTCGCCGGTTTCGTGATGGCGGAATTCCTCGGCGTGTCCTACTGGAAAGTGATGCTCCGCGGCTTCGCCCTTGCCTTCATCTATTATTCGACGCTCTCCCTGTCGGTTTATCTGCTGAGTGTGAGGCTGATGCCCTCCACGCCGATCGAGGCGACGACCCAGCCGATCTACGAACAGATCAAGACGGCGATCTTCTTCATCGGGATCATCTTTCTCACATTCCTGATGGCGGTGTTTGGCTTTGGCGAGCAGCTCGCGGGGCTCTATACCGGGGCCTTCATGTTCTCGCTCCTGATCCTTTTATTTGTATACTTTAAATATGCGCGGAAGGATCCGGCGGCGGGAAAGGATGTGTTCTTGGCGAATGTCCGCATCATGATTGAGACGCATGCCGATCTGACCTCCTATCTGACACTGCTGCTGGCGACGCTCGGCATCATGGTCGGCCTGTTCACCGTGACCGGCTTCATCAACCGCATGGGGGGGATGATGCTGCAGCTGGGCGAGTTTCACATCATCGCGCTCATCCTGATGGCCTGGGTGTTCGGCTGGCTTGTCGGCGCCGGCCTGCCCCCGACGGCGACCTATATTGTCCTGGCGGTCATTGTCGTGGACCCCATGCGCAAGCTCGGCGTCGATCCCTGGATCGCGCATTTCTTCTGCTTTCTGCTCGCGGTCTGGGGTGAGTTGTCGCCGCCGACCTCGCTCGCGGCGGCGGTCTCGGCACGGATCGCGGAGGCGTCATTTGTACGGACCATGTGGGAGGCGCTGAAACTATGCGCGCCCATCACATTCATGACCTTCGCGATCTTTACCCGCTCCAACCTCGTGGTGAATCCGGGATGGATGCAGATCTCCGATATGCTGCTTGTGGCGATTTCCTGCTGCGGCGTCACCTGCGCGGTTTTCGGGCGGTTCGTCCACAACTGGGGCTCGGACTTGATGTGGCGCGCGGCGCTGGCGCTTGCCTCGTTCGTGGTAATGTTCCACCCGAACGGCGCCGTGTCGCTGGCGATGGCCGCGATCGTACTGCCGGCGACGGTCTACGGCGTCAGGCGCCACCAGATCATCGCCCCGCCGAAGAGGGGGGTGGAATCGCAGTCCGTGAGCTAGGCGGGCCCTCCTTGCATCGGCCTTCCCGCCGGTCGCAGGGCGCGAATCCGGGTATCTGGGTCGGACCAGGCCGACTCTTTGATTTCTAAAAAGATATGGTCCGATGGAAAGTATTTTGGGGCCTTAGAACCCCTTTTCCGTGGCCGAAATCAGGCTTCTAAGAAGTACCTGGCTCTAGCAGTTCATAAGATCCCTCCGCCAACGGCCGATGTGCCATCCGTACCCGGGGAGGTAGTGGCGGT
>Ga0315284_10005628_pt1 | contig 17820 bp, 20 predicted proteins | sample YL17G09_16_MG_FD_203696 | JGI IMG/M metagenome (GOLD analysis project Ga0315284, IMG submission 203696) | Sediment microbial communities from Yellowstone Lake, YNP, Wyoming, USA - YL17G09_16 | ecosystem: Environmental > Aquatic > Freshwater > Lake > Sediment | place: USA: Wyoming | collected...
AAAAAGGTCTGGGCAGCAGGACTTATTTTAATTGCAGTTATTGCAGTCTTTGTCGTTTACCAGGGCGGCATATCATCGCTGCTCGAGAAGCCTGCCGGACAGTTTACCGGTATGGTCAATGGGACACAACCGATGATTACAAATACGACAAGCGATTCAGTCCAAGGGGCGATCGCAAACGTAACTTCTTCCAAGCCTGTCAATATCAGTGTATTCGAAGGAAATACAAAAATAAGTTCAATGACAGTTTATACTAATGCGACCGGAGACTTTTCTGTGAATCTGTCTTCGTTGCCGTATGACAGAACATACACGGTAAATATCTCATATGGAAACTATAGCACCATGACCGATATCACGAGAACGGCGCTGTCGCCTATTATAATAATATCGCCAAAGTGTGTTGACGGATGCGGGGATGGAGTATGCCAAGAAGTCGTTTGCTTAGAACTTGGCTGCCCGTGTGCAGAGACGCCTACAAGCTGCCCGACTGACTGCGGTACGTGCACGGATTCTGATGGCGGAGAAAATTATTATGTGAAGGGAAGTACAACTAATTCTACAGACTCTTATCAAGATCAATGTTTTATTAAGCGATATAGCGATAGCGCAGTACAAAAAGTATCAGGATGTAACAATACCGATGAATATTCATGTGGAACTACTGAATATTTTTGCTCTAGTGATACGGAAATTGGTGGAACAGCGAATACTTGCCCCAACGGCTGCGAAGACGGGGCTTGTACACCGAAAACTATTGTGAACTGCGCAGGCTCTCAAAGTTCGGAAGGGTATAGCGTAGGATCTTCAATAGAAGTGACTTACAACGACGGCTCAAAGCAAACGTTCACAGACGGTTGCGGCGTATCATCAGGAAGCGGCCAAGTCGGACTAGCTCATTACTATTGTGGCTGGGCTTCCGACGGACCGCATTATTGGAAGGCTCTAACGTCGTGCCCCAACGGTTGCATCGACGGCGCGTGCGTGGTGTCAAAACTTGAAGGTTCTGGCAAAGCCGACTATATCGCGAAATGGCTCAGCGGCAGCTCGCTTGGGAACTCCGCAATATTTGAGAAAGACGGCAACGTCGGCATCGGGACGACAAGTCCGACTGCGAAGTTGGACGTGAACGGTTCAATCGTGGCATCAGGAAATGTTATCGCGGGTGGCTCTGGTAGCGCTATAACCGTGCTCGGCGGACAGTTCTTTAATGACGGCTTGAACAACATCGTACTTGATACGTACTTTAACGGTTCGAATTTGGTGCTTTCTACTGCTCCCAATGGAGTTGTTACTGAGCGGATGAGAATTACCTCCTCCGGCAACGTCGGCATAGGGACGACAACACCAGCGCAAAAATTAGACGTAGCGGGATATGTAAAGGGGGCAGGTATTTGCATTGGCGATGATTGCAGGACGAGTTGGCCTGCTGGTGGAGCAAGCATGAATCTTACCGATATACTTATTGGAAGCGGTTCTGTGACCGATGACAATGGTACGGTATATGGTTATAGCCAATATGCACAACCTGTTTATGTAGCAAAAACAACTTTTGCCAAACCATTGGATCCTGCGTCAATCTATGGAAAAACCATCGCACTTTTCGGTCAGAACTACATATTCGGAAACGGAGCTACTGAGATGTCGACAACAACGTTGACATTGTACGGTGGTGGAACAGAAGTGGGTCTTGACTGGCCGAGTTCTTATGCAACGCAGTCTGTTACAATAGGCAACAAGACATTGTCCGTTACCTTGAACGGTATCGCAACAGGCGGTACTACCGCAGATTTCACGATCGATGGAACTGCGTACAACACACGATCGGCGGGCAGTTTCATAACGACAACAAGCGGTGTCCAAGTATACGTAAAGACAATTTTGCTTTACGGACAAGGAAACCAGGGCCGTGTCGTTTTGAAGGTCGGTGCTGGGAAGATCCAGATAACGAACACTGATTTCGTTAGAACAGGAACCAACCTTGACGCTGTTAAGGGAACACTCGGAACAATTTCTACAAGTGGTGGCAAAATTTCTCAGATAGAGATACGCGTGGATCCTCAGCAAGGTATATCAAATCTTATCGGTAACTGGCCGAGCGGCGGTGTCGCAGCGAGTGTGTGGAGCTCTTCCGGGAATAATACTTATTACAATCAGGGCAACGTCGGCATCGGGACGACAACGCCGGGAGCAAAATTGACTGTTGCCGGAGCAGGTACGACAGGAGTCCGTATTATTGATACGACAGGAAACGCAGCATATGCAGGTTGGGACATTCGTTCAGGGCAACAAGTTGATGGCGATTTCGCTATTAATCAAATGATTACGGCTGGCGGTTCGAATCTGAGGTTTCTCATAAATGAGGCAGGCAACGTCGGAATAGGAATGTCGACACCATCCGATACGCTATCAGTCGTTGGTTCGACCAAGTTTGGAAGCGGGTCGTGGCCGACAAATCTTATTGGGCGAGGCACTTCATCAAGATTAGCTTTGTCCGGAGTTAGCGGAGATTCGTACCTTATTTTTATGGACAATTCCACCGTAGCGGCAGGTTCAGGCGCTGGTGGCATATGGTTCGGTGGTAGGATAAGTGATGTCAATTACCAGTATTGGCAGTTGGCAAAAATACAGGGATTGAAAGAAGATAACGTAAATGGAAGCAAAAAAGGTTATCTTCAATTCGACGTCGCTGATGTCAATGGAAATTTCAAAGATGCTATGAGAATCGCAAGCACGGGTAACGTCGGCATCGGGACGACGACGCCGACGCAGAAGCTTGACGTCGCTGGATATGTTAAAGGAACAGGTGTTTGCATTGGCAATGATTGTAGAACTAGTTGGCCGAGCGGCGGTGTCGCAGCGAGTGTGTGGAGCTCTTCCGGGAATAATACTTATTACAATCAGGGCAACGTCGGCATCGGGACGACGAATCCGAAGGCGAAGTTGGACGTTGCTGGTACCATCAGCGTTCCGCAAGGCGTCATCAACCCGCCCTGCGTCGGCTCGTGGCAGCAAATGTCGCCTGTCTGGGGCAAGACGGCCTACGTCTGGGCATGCTCATAGTGCACAGTTTTCTCCGTTTCGTATCGCTTTTAGAAGTCTTCTGTTGGAGTCAATTCTATGAATATCCCATCATATTTCAATAAGGTTTTGAGCCTAACGTTAGCTGCAACTCTATACGCGAGCCCGCACTTAGTCGCTGGAAGCGATGCTTCCAACTCTTCCAAGGCCAGCGACAGCCTTTCATACCCGAACGAAATCATGACCAAGGAGCAGATACAGGCAATTCGTGACTACAACGGTGGAAAACTTGATCTGAAAGGGATAGCCAACAATCCGGACATTTTAAGCACCGTGGTGCCCGGACGCGGCGATGATCGTCTAACAATAGTAAAGTGTATAGTCGATAGTGGATTTTGCTCAGCTATGTTGAAGAAAGAACAGAACGAGCTGGTTCATGCGCCGGTAGGCGCGGAAGTCGAAAGGTTCGCGATTTATTTGTCCCGCGACACGGATTGTAATCGCCTTAATGTCATTGCCGGCAAGCTGAACCGATATCTGAATGGCTCAGCATACGAGCTTAGTCGAAATGCGGATGTCGGCTGGCTAAACCTGTATACACCGGAGAAACCGTCCCCATCAGACTGCAATGGTTTCGAAATTTTCCGGGTCAAACGCTCGTCGGAGACTTTCCGATCCAGCTGATTTCCTTTATCGACATTCCGTTCTTATTCGGTTTTTAGTGCGAGATTCATACAGCGGTATACCACTGGTCTCTTCGGAAACCAAGAGGTTTCCGAGAGCTCGAAAAGCAGAAGCTTTTCGAAGCTGCGACCACATGGCGAAGTGCGACACTTCGCCTGTGCAGCAGAACTCTCGGGGTTCTGCTTGCAGTCGGTCGCAGAATACCGTAAGTGGTACAATACGAATCGAGATTCGTCTGTACGCGAGAAGTCGTCGACTTCTCGCTGTATTCCGCTGTCTAAAGAATTCCTGATATAATACCACTCGGTATTACAGTAATACCGCTGGTTTCTGACCAGCGGATTGCAGGAATTCTTTTATACTACGAGATACCACTCTGCTAATCGGAAATACAAACAGAACCATTGGTTCTGTTGTACAGCGCGAAACGAGTTTCGCGCGTACTGGAGAAACCTCGTTTCTCCATGTACTGCAGAAGTCTCGGACTTCTGCTTGTACCGCCCGTTTTTGACGGGCGGATTGGCTGCTCTAAGTGAAGGCTTTAAATACATAGTTACCTAATAGGTAACTATGACAAGAGAGATACCGCCGTACGGGTTGCGGGCTTATGCATTGTTTTTCGAAAAACACGGCTCGAGAGAAGGGTTTGGCCAGTCTGAATTAGACTGGATAGTCAGACAAAGCATGAAAAAAAAGATATTTTCGTTGTTGTTAAGAGCCGGCTGGATAAAAAAACAGACGAGAGATACGTACGTCTGCGTAAGCCCCGAACGAGCGATAAAAGGTTTGTTGGAGTTCAAAGTCCCCAAGATAATAAAGGAGGCGCGTAAGCCATACGCCTTCACAGGATTGTCGGCGATAGAGATATGGTCCGATTTTTCTTACGTGCAGCGGGGCATGGAAAAATCCCCCTATTTCATCAACGTGGAACGAAAGGGTGTAACAAACTGGCGGCAGTTTTTCGCCAAGCACAACATCCCGGCCTATGTCGGAGAAGGCTCGACTGTGGGGGAGTACATTGTCTTGATCCCAGTTGAAAGATTGTCGTTCACCGAAAAGGACGGCTATAAAGTGATAAGCTTGAAAAAAACTATGGCCATCGCCAAAGCCAATGAGATCTATTCATACCCGTATAATTACATGAGGAAGAAATATGGACCCGTTGCAGCTTAGAGAACGAGAGATTTTTGAAACGCTGAAGAAGCTCAAGAAATTCAGGTTCGTGATCATAGGCGGCTATGCGGCAAACGCCTATACGCTTCCAAGATTTTCCGTAGATTGTGACATCGTCATCGAAGATACGGACGAATCGCGCAAGATCGAGGGTGTGCTGATCAAGAACGGCTATGCAAAGGTACTGTCTCCCAAGATGCGCGAAGCGTATCACAGTGCGTTTGAACGATACGAAAAGGATCTCGGGAACGGCTTTCGCGTAAGCATCGATATACTTATCGCCGAAGTCTCGGACAGGCAGACAATGGCGGTCTTTCCAGCCGAATGGATTTTTTCCAATTCGAGCATTAGGACGCTGAAAGGAAGGACAATCACAGAGGCGCTAAAAGCGAGGATCGTGAACATAGATGCTTTGTTCGTCATGAAATTCATAAGTTGCAGAGCGACGGATATCAGGGATATCTTTATGCTCGTTCCGAACGTCGTCGATAAAGATTGGATAATGAATGAAATTTCATCCAGATACAATTTTGACGCACCCTTCATAAAAATAGAAGCGAAGATAACATCCAAGCAGTTCAGAGACGGTTTGCAGGGGGTGTACGGTCTTCTCGATGGTGTCGCTTTTGAGAAGCACAAGAACGCCGTTCTTGGGCTGCGAACCAGATCGAGCTAAGCCGTTCTTTGTCGCTGAACATGCTTCATTAACATTCCGTTCTTATTCGGTTTTTAGTGCGCGGTTCGTACAGGAAGCACGTAAATGACGATGTAATATACTCCAGTTGTTTTGCGTCTAGCGGTCGGGCAGTGTGAAGGTTTTATATTACACCTAAAACAACTGTCTGTATGGTGATTGCGGGCGGATACGCATTACCGATTCGGTGGTTTTATGGTACGAAAGACGACTAAGCGCGATGGCAGCGAATGGACCACATTTGGCATAATTTTTCTGGTAGCGTTGGGTATCGTATGGCTGGCTGTGAATTATCCTGTTAGTCCATCGACGTACAGTCCGTCGGCTATGCCTGGTTCGTATTTCTCTCCGTCTGAAGAATTCGCATTGGAGAACGTGCTTAACGTGAGTGGAACGACTATAGCCGTAGGTCATGATTGCTTGGCCATAATCGCCGATACGACGCCTGAACGCGCTGAAGCTATTTCGATGGGTATTGAGAACAAAACGGGTGAACGACCGAGTGCTTGGGATGGATGGGCGTCTATGCTTTCGACGTTCAATGTGACGTTCGAAGCGACGACGCTTTACGGGAAAAGTGGAACGGCATATCTTTCGCGGGCAATATTCCGCCAGGGTTCCAACATTCTCGATCTGGACATGCGGCCGTCCGACGCTATCGCGCTTGCGTTGCGAACAAGAACACCGATATACGTCAACATGACTTTGTTGAGGGAGGACGGCGAAAACATCTGCTGACGGTGCTGCGATGGGCTACGTTTATTTGTATATCGGTACCGGTGCGGGCAAGACAACGAATGCGTTGGGCCTTGCGCTGCGCTCGGTCGGCCACGGGCACAAAGTGAGCGTAATCCAATTCATGAAGGGCCGAGCAAATACGGGTGAATTCAAGATCGCGGGGATGCTAAAACCTTATTATAATATATACCAGGTTGGTCGTAAGGGTTGGGTAAACTTCAAAAAACCCGATCCGAAGGACGTTGCTGCCGTTGCGCGAGGCATGGATGTCGCGCGGCGCGAGCTTAAGCGAAAGCCGAGATTGCTTGTGCTTGACGAGCTTGCGCTTGCAGCATGGGGGAAATTAGTTTCAGTCAAAGACGTGATAGCGCTTGTCAGATCTGCGCCAAAGTCGACGAACGTCGTGATAACCGGACGCTACGCACCGAAGGAGCTCGTGGAGTTCGCGGATTTCGTCAATGAGATAAAGGAGATACGATATCCGAAAAGGATGGTTGCGGTCAAGGGTATAAATTTCTGACATGCTTTATTAATCGGTATACGTGAGGTATGATCATGGCCAAAGCTAAGATACATTCGCATGCGACGAGATGGCAATGCACACATTGCGGATACATTTTTACTCCCGTACCTATCAAGCGCGCCGGTGAAGCGGACGTGCGACCGGAGACGTGCCCTGAATGCGGTTCTCCGGCGATAGCTGCGCTGGAAGAAGGGCGCACGTAATCGAGAAAATAACTTTCGGATACGGCTTATAGCGATGCTCGTGATGCATATTTTAGGCATCGCAATACTGCCCGAAATGCGGATTGCGATACTGTCCGACCGGGGCGGGTTCTTTTTGTGTTTTTACGGTCTGTTTTTCAATTCGCGAAATCTTTAAGCCATGCAATAGTCGTGAGAAGTGTATGAGTTTTATCTATGTCGAATGTAATGGTTGTGGTAAAGAGCACCGCTTAGATGATCCGAGAGAGCCAGAAATGATGGGAAACGGTCGATTTAGCCGTGATCTATGCTGTTCTGCGGGACTCCGTCTTTTGCCTCTGAAAACGCAAATATACAACAATGCCAGGTTATCCCGGAATCCGGGCTATCTCCGAGAAGCTGTAGCTGTAGGCGTGTAAAGTTGTGTTTAGGATCGTTCATCGCGTTACGCTTGGCTGGCTTCGGTAGAAGCTATTACTCTTAACAATACTTATCGATTTCTGCGATTCATCGGCGACAGGCAAAATTTTTGTTATCGTTAATTTACAGATAGCTCAGCCGTTTTGCGGCTTCGTTATCTTAGAAATAATTCGCAATTTCGTTGCTCATTATCTTACAAATTGCTCCTTGTTACACTCGTCGTCATTCTACGCCGGACTCGGGCAAAGAGGAGTCGGGCACCCGCCTGCGTATTCAGCTTCGGCTGTGACGAAAGGAGCGGCTTCAGGCCGATCTTTGCGCTCGACTTCGCCGATGTAAAGCACTTGTTCTCGTTTCGAGCCGTAGCGATATACCGTGATGCCTTTGCATTTCAGCTTGTATGCCAATCCGTATGCTCGGCGGACGTCGTCGACCGTAGCGTCGTTCGGCAGGTTTATCGTCTTTGAAACCGCATTGTCGGTGTGCTTTTGAAAAGCGGCTTGCATACGCACATGCACGTCCGGCTCGATGTCAAGAGCAGTCACGAATAATCGGCGAATATTTTCGGGTATATTCTTTATCTTTTTTATGCTGCCATTACGTGCGATCTCTTGCATCAGTTCAGCCGAGTAGAAGCCGTTTTTGTGCGCAGATGCTTCGAATTCTCGATTGATTTCCAGCAATTGTGTGCCTTCCATCACATTGCGTATGAACGTTACGGCAAAGAGCGGTTCGATGCCGGACGAACAACCGGCTATTATGCTTATTGTGCCGGTCGGAGCGACAGTGGTGCAGGTCGCGTTGCGCATTTGCTCGTATCCTTGCTTTTCCCAGTTGCTGCCGCGGAAATTTGGAAAACTGCCGCGCTTTTCCGCTATGGCCGACGATGTGTGATGCGCTTCCTCATTGATTAATTTCATGATTTTTTCTCCGAGTTTGATGGCATCGTCGCTGTCATACGGTATGCCGAGCATGAGCAGCATGTCGGCGAACCCCATGACGCCTAGGCCGATACGCCGGTTTGTTTTTGTGATGTTCTCTATTTCCTGGAGCGGGTACTTGTTTGCATCGATGACGTTGTCCAAAAAGTGCACGCTATTGTGCACGGTCACACGGAGCTTTTCCCACCAGATATCGTACTTTTCGTCGGACAAATCGATCGATGTTTTGCGTACCATTTTTGCGAGATTTATCGAGCCGAGGTTGCACGAGTCGTATGGATGCAACGGCTGTTCGCCGCACGGGTTTGTGCTTTCGATTTCTCCGGTATGGCGTGTCGGGTTCAGGCGGTTTATCTCGTCGATGAAAATAAGCCCCGGGTCTCCCGTGCGCCATGCGTACGTGATTATCATGTCCCAGACGTTGCGTGCACGGATACTTTTCACTGCTTGGCCTGTGCGCGGATTGATGAGGTCGTATTCCGCGTCCTTTTCAACTGCATGCATGAATTTATCCGTTACTGCAACGGAGAGGTTGAAGTTTGACAGAAAGTTCTCTCGGGCTTTGGCGGAAATGAATTCGACGATGTCGGGGTGGTCAACGCGTAGCACGCCCATATTTGCTCCGCGGCGCTTGCCGCCTTGCTTGATGGTTTCTGTTGTGACGTCAAAAATCCGCATAAAAGAAACCGGCCCCGATGCGACTCCGCGGGTGATGTGTACCATATCACCTTTCGGGCGCAATCGTGAAAACGAGAAGCCGGTACCTCCGCCTGATTGTTCGATTGCTGCCATATCGCCGACTGCTTTGAATATGGATTGCAGCGAGTCTTCGACCGGCAAAACGAAGCAGGCGCTTAGTTGGCCTAACGACGTTCCGGCGTTCATGAGAGTCGGCGTGTTGGGCAGGAATTCAAGATTCGACATCATTTCGTAGAATATCTCTTCCGATTTTTTTGCATCGTCGTTGTAGCGTTCGTCGACTTCGGCGATTGCACGAGCTACGCGGCGGAACAGCTGTGAAGGCGTTTCTATTGTTTTACCGTCTTCATTTTTCAGAAGGTAGCGCCGCTCTAGTACTGCGGCTGCGTTGATTCCAAGCTTGAGTTCATCGGGTACGCCGATCAAGCGTTTTGTCGCGCGCAGTTCTGCATGGTGCTGGCGATAAAGGATGTACGCTTTAGCCGCGGCTGACAGATGATGGCGCATAAGTGTTTCTTCGACGATGTCTTGTACGTTCTCCACGGACGGGATCACATTTTCAAAACGTTTGTTTACGATTGATGCGACTTCTTCGGCTAGCGATTGCGCGAGCTCGCCGTCCGGCGTTTTCGTCGCCTCGATCGCTTTGTGTATGGCACTGGCTATCTTTGTTACGCTGAACGGCTCGATTCGGCCGTCGCGCTTGCGTACTTTGGTGACATGCATAAGCATTCCTACATTTCTAACAGTTTAGTAACACGGGCTCGGAGATTCCTTATCCGTTTAATAATATCATTTGCTTCGACTATTGATAACTCTTTTTCGTAGTAATTGGCCGCATTTCTTACGCGCCTAATATCATCGAATTCGTCTCCGTCAAAGCTTTTTCTCAAAACTTCTTTCAGAAATGCTGTGTAACATTCGTGATTATAAATCTTGTAACCATTTTTGAGGGCCAACGCTTCGAGTAGTTCACGAATTGAATCGTAGGCTAGGGAAAGCTTTGAGGCCGCCGTTACGTCGCTCATCGGAAGCTTGTTTTCGGATTCTATCTTATTTTTGCTCGATTTGATGAGAGATTTTATCATTTCTTGATCCGGTTTTACGTCTTTCGCCAGTTGCGTGTCGCAGCATTCTTTCCAGTCCATTATAACCTACCTGCCAGTACGTAGCCGTTCAAGATGTTTTTTAATAGTTCTTTGTTTTTCACGTCGTTCAGCGAACCGAACCAAAAAATCTGGATTTTCCTTTTCAGCGCCTTTTCGAAAGAGCTTGCATCAACGGTTTTTTTGACGGCAAAGATTGCTATGTCGATATCGGAATCGCTTTTGGATTCGGCTTTGGAGAGCGAACCGAAGAGCACTATTGCCGGATTTGCCAGCTTTCCCTCGATAAACGATAAAAGTTCGTCAAGTTTTCGGCGCCAATATAATCTTGACAGGTCAGTGAAGTCTTTGCTATCCTTGTTGGCAAAATAAAGAATATCTCTTCTGTATTTCTCGCGCAGCAAAATCCCTTCAGCACGATAGGACGACAGCAATTTCGATGCCGTGGGCGGAGATATGCCGGCGATTCTTGCATATTCCCTTACATTGATGCGCCTGTAGCAGTCTTCGAAGAACGGCTTGATATTGTTAATTATTTCTAACATATGTTAGTTATTATTAACATATGTTTAAATAGCTTAACATATACGTTACGTTTTCGTTTCGAGCAATTTCACGATTGCCTCGGCGAACTTCTTTGCCGCGGGTGGGGCTTTGCCTGTAACGACTCGGCCGGCGACTTCGACGTCTTTTCCCGTGTACTCGGACGATTTGCGGGCTACGTTTTCGCGCTCGGACGGCCAGGCGGTTGCCTTTTTGCCTTCGAGCACGCGGGCGTTTGCCAGGATTGACGGAGCGATGCAGATCGCTGCTACGACGCGGCCGCTATCGTAAGCATGCCATGCCAAACCGTGAGCCGTGGGGTCGTTGAAGTATATGCTTGCGCCGGTGCCGCCTACAAATATCACGGCCGAATAGTCCGACGCTTTTGCGTCGGCTATGTTAATATCTATTTTCACTTTTGCGCCGAGCATGCCTTCGGCTTGCTCGCCGGCTTTTAGTTTGCTTGCAATCCGTACGGTCCAGCCTTTGCTTTCGAACAATCGCATCGGAACAAGCAGTTCTTCGTCTCGGAAATTGCGAGGCGCTATTACCATCAGTATTTGTATGACATCACCAATGACCAATTTCACTCGATTCGGTACATAGCTCGCTCCGCGAGTTATGGTACCAATAGCTCACTTTGTGAGTTATCTTAATTTATCTGTGACAAATATAAGCAGCGAAAAGAAATAATACCATGCCACACGAGCTTGACGGGGAAGATGCACCTAGACCGTTTCATACGTACCTTATTCTCGGCGTTCTCATAGTAGTTGTGATAGCAGGCGCTTACATGAACCGCGATGCGATAACGGCGCTTGTGACAGGCGTCGGGAGCAGTTCCGGCAGCACTTTGACGACAGGTTCCGATCTTGGTGGCATCATCCTGCGGGAACCGTCGTGCTTTGCAGAATGCGGACGGCCGTGCTGGCTCGATACGAGCGGCGTCCCTGCGGGAACGTATCAGAGCTCCGGCGGGCGTATAGGATTGTCGGGCTGCGTCGGCGAATGCTTTTCAACGCTTGACATTGCGGCCAACGTGCGATGCTGCCGAAACTCCGACTGCCCGAAAGACGAGCCGATATGCAGCGCGGGCGTGTGTTTTTAGAGAAAATAGAATTTAGAAATAAAACAAATCTTGCCTATTTCAGTTTCCATATTTTCACGAACAGCAAACCGACCAACGCATAGCCGATTACGCCGTAAACGATGTTGACGACGTAGAAGCCGAGCGGGTATGTCATCGAGCTGTATATCGTGAACAAACTGGGTATCACGGTCAGCCCGAAGAGCAGCGCTGCATATTTCATGGCTTTGTCCGTTGCCGTGCCTTTCAGCGCGTTCTTGACGGCATCGAATGCAATGGCTGCGGCCAGTGCAAACACGAACGGCTGCACCAGATACAATACCATTACCGGGTCTGTTACGGCTCGCATGCCGCCGATTGCAAGGATATCGTATGGTGCGACAGCCATGCCGATAGTGCTTGCGACGTATTCGACCACTGTCAACAAGATGCCTCCGAGGACGGTTGCTATTGCTACATTTTTCCAATTCATCGGATCACTTATTGTAATTTTGCCGGTTTCCTATAAATAGTTCGCCGAAGCGAACCATGATATAAATAGCTCGTTGAGGCGAATTATAATATGAAGTGTGATTACAGTCGTTACGGCATGAATAGCTCGTTAAGCTCGTGATATTATGAAATGCGTTTTGCTTGATACGAATTTCTTGATGATACCGGGCAAGTTCAAGGTAGACGTTTTTGCCGAGCTGGATAAGCTCGGTTATAAGCCGGTTGTTCTGAGTTCCGTGCATGGTGAGCTGAACAAGATAGCTTCGGGTCATGGAAAAGCGGGCACAGAGGCGAAAGTCGCTCTTCAGATTCTCGGGATGAACAAGCCCGAGATGATCGAGGCGCGTGGGCCTGTCGACTTGGCGCTGCTGCGCCGAGCAACCGAAAGCGGATGCGCGATAGCGACGAACGATGCGGCGCTTATCGAGCGGGCGAAAGAGAAAGGAATACAGGTTTTGCGACTGAGACAGAGGAAATTTGTCGTGGAAGCGTAGGCGCCGTAATCTTCAAACTCGCTTAAGTAATTTTCTGGCGAATCGGCATGGAGTGAGCAAATGAAAGCACCTGTTTGTTTTCAACGGTTCGACATATCGGGCGATGGAATCGATGGCAAGTATCGCGATGAAACTATGTACCGTAGGGATTATCTGAATTTTATTAGAAATCTGAAGAGCAGATCGATGGCTGTGGTACATTCCGAAAATACAGCATACTTACACACAAGGGTCAACACCATTATCGTCCCTAGAAGTATTGTCGTTGCGGCTGACACAGAACGTAGGCTATCTAAAGTTTTGTCCATTGCTGAAAACTACGGTCTTTATTACAGTGCGAGTCAGAAAATGACCATAACGACCGAAGTAGTGGAGATCGCTGACGATAGGGATGTGCGTTCTTACCTCGAGGCTGTCGGAGTTGTTCTGGGTCTGAAGAAGCCAACGTGTAAACAGTGACTGTAAACACTTATCGGAGTTGAGCAGTCAACTGTGAATGCGTTGTGTATTTTCGAGCTAAACTTCCCTCACGAGTTTTAAAATGAATTTTTTTTGATTCTGCTCGCAGCGAGGAAGGTTTAAATATTTGCGTTTTTAATTCAACCGAGTTACGGTGTAAATAGTCCGCTTTGCGGACCAGTTTATGTGTGGTTCAATGATTGAACTGATTCCCATAGGAGCAGGCCTGCTGGCATTGGTAGTTGCTGTCATACTTGCGTTATGGGTCAACCGACAGCCGACAGGCAACGACAAGATGCGCGCGATATATTCCGCCATCCGTGAAGGCAGCCATGCCTACATGAAGCGTCAGTACAAGACGATCATTATAATCTCTATCGTTCTTGCGGTCGTCCTCTATGCCGCTTTCGATTTTGGCAAGACGCCTTACACATCCGTCGCGTTTTTGCTCGGTGCATTTGCAAGCCTCGTAGCGGGCTGGCTGAGCATGGAAGTCGCGACGCGCGCGAACGTACGGACGTCGGCGGCTGCTGAGAAGGGTGTCGCCAAGGCGCTGCGCATAGCGTTCAGCGGCGGGCTTGTCATGGGCTTGGCGAATGTCGCGCTGTCTTTGATCGGTGTCACTACTTTATATGTGCTTTACGGCGACCCGCGTCTTATAATCGGATTCGCTTTTGGTGCTTCGCTCAGTGCGCTGTTTGCACAACTGGGTGGCGGAATCTTTACTAAGGCGGCTGACGTAGGCGCTGATCTAGTCGGCAAGGTCGAGAAGGGCATCCCCGAAGACGATCCACGAAACGCTGCTGTTATCGCTGATAACGTCGGTGATAACGTGGGAGACGTCGCAGGTCGCGGTGCCGATTTGTTCGAGTCGCTGACGGGCGAGAACATCGCCGCCATGATCATCGGTTTGGCGCTGTATGCTGCCACGAACAACATATTCTTTGTATTGTTCCCGCTTTTAGCGCGATCGGTCGGTGTTGTTGCAACTATACTTGGAATACCGTTTGTGCGCGGCAAAGAAGGCCAGGACGTGATGGTGCCGTTACGAAACGGTGTTATTGCTACGGTTATTTTTGCGACAATAGGATTCTATTTCCTGACGATGAACACGCTCGGTAATCTTGATCTGTTCTTCGCAGGCTTTTCTGGAATAATCGCGAGTCTTTTAATCGTGCTTGTAACGGAATATTATACGGGTATGCACGGCCCTGTCAAAGCGATTGCAAAATCGTCTGAGACGGGTCCGGCGACGAACATCATAACCGGTCTGGCATACGGTCTGGAAAGCGCGTTCGCGCCTGTCATAATCATATCCGCTGCTATCGGAGCATCGTTCTATTTCGGCGGTTTGTTCGGTGTAGCGACACCGGGCGTCGGTTTTGTGCTCGGCGGTATTTTCGGTACAGCCGTAGCGACGATGGGCATGCTTGCAATAGCAGGCATGATCCTCGGACTGGACGGTTTTGGCCCTATCGTCGATAACGCAGCCGGCATCATAGAGATGTCCGGCGGAAAGGAAGCAGTCCGCAAGCGTATTGATGCGTTCGACGCGGCCGGCAATACGACCAAGGCGCTGACAAAGGGCTATGCACTCGGAAGCGCCGGTCTTGCAGCGTTGCTGCTTTTCCGTGCTTATCTTGATGAAATTCACATCTCTGTCGTCGACATAGCGAGACCTGAAGTCATGATCGCTACTTTTATCGGCGCGGCGTTGCCATTCCTGTTCTCATCGCTTGCGATAAAATCTGTCGGTAAGGCAGCTCACAAAGTCGTCGAGGAAGTCCGACGCCAGTTCCGCGAGATCAAGGGATTGATGTCCGGAAAGGCGAAGCCTGATTATGCTCGATGCGTCGATATCTCGACGGTAGCTGCACAGCGTGGCATGGTGCTGCCCGGAATGCTAGTCATCATATCACCTGTGCTGATAGGTTTCATACTTGGTCCGGTTGCTGCCGGTGGATTTTTGATGTCTGCCACGATCAGCGGTTTCGTGCTTGCGATGTGGATGAACACCGGCGGAGCAGCATGGGACAACGGAAAGAAATACGTTGAAACGATGGAGAAGTACACACCGAAGCATGCTGCGGCTGTAGTCGGCGATACGGTCGGAGACCCGCTTAAAGATACCGCTGGTCCTTCGATACACGTCCTTATTAAATTGCTTGGCACCCTGTCGATAACATTGGCTCTATTGTTCGTACAGTACTCGATTATAAGGTAAACGGTACTATAATATAGTGCACTATTTGCGCTTATCTGTCGAATGGGTTACTTCGTTCATCTCGAAGGCTTTTGTCGGAAAGCCGCCAAGCTATTGAAAGCTTTTAATCTTGTGTTTTAACAATAGAGCAACCGTAAAGAAGAATCGATGAGTGGTTTGATGTATAAGATGTTGACAGCAAGGGAAAGGGTCCGTGTTCCACCGTCAAAGTTCGGGACCGATATGGACACAGCTATCAAGCAGAGCTTGCAGGATCAGGTAGAAAGCAAGCTAGACCCGGACATAGGCGTGTTTTTGGCGGTTACGGAGATCATGAACGTTTCCGAAGGGGAGATACTTCCCGAAGACGGGGCGGTTCATTATACGGCCGAGTTCAAGGTTTTGACTTACGTTCCCGAAGTAAACGAGGTGGTGCTGGGCGAGGTCGTTGACATCACGGCATTCGGCGCATTTACGCGCATAGGCCCGCTCGATGCGCTGATCCACGTCAGCCAGGTCATGGATGACAAAGTCTCTTATAATGAAAAGACGCCTATGCTTGTGGGCAAAAAGAATGCGCAGAAGCTGCAGCAAGGCTCGATCGTTCGTGCGCGTATCGCATCGGTTTCACTCGGCAAGGGCGGGAGATCTAAGATAGCTCTGACGATGAGGCAGCCGTGTATGGGAGCGCTTGACTGGATCGATAAGGACAGAAGAAAGGTTACGAAGAAAGAGTAAGTCATGTTTAAGGGAAAGAGTTTGGAGCGGTCCTTTGGGGATTGATTCGAACTTTGAAGAAAGGGATGGATAATGACAAAACGTGCGTGCAAGATATGCCAGCGTGTGATAATGCAGGGGAATATCTGCCCTAGCTGCAAGTCCGGCGAGACTACAACGTCGTTTCAAGGAACGGTTGTCGTGTTCGACCCGAGCTCGGAAGTAGGACAGAAACTCGGTATAAAGGAGCCCGGACGATACGCACTGCGCGTTAAAAAGTAAAATAGCCCGGCGTTCGAAGATGCTTCGCATCCTCGCAGAAACGTCTCGTTGGACAACGTTAAGAAGTAAACGGTGATAATCTATAGCTCGCCGTTGCTTGTTCGCAACGGCTCGATAGAATACAAAAATCCATATTTCAAAGGGTTTTGAGATGAAATTTCAGACGTTAAGCGAAAAGGAGAACCCGTACATGGCTCGCAAAGAGCTTGTGCTTGTGACCGAACATACCGCAGGTGCAACGCCGTCCCGGGTGGGCATGCAGCAGTCGCTTGCGCAACAGTGGAGCGTCAAGCCCGAACAGGTCGATATCAAACAGATAGTTACAAACGCCGGTAAGCATTCGTCACGCGTGCGCGTGCACGTTTGGCAGGAAGCGAAGGTCGCCGACCTCTCGAAGGCGAAGGAAGAGAAGCCCGCTGAAACTGCGACGGCTGAAGCTGAAAAGAAATAGTCGCTAAAGTGATCGTTCATGGCAAAGGAAGTCAAGAAGAACGTCGATACCATGGCTGCTCAGGACGCTGCTGCAGCCGAGGCAGCGGCAGTCAAGGTCGAAAAAAAGAAAGAAAAGAAGTCGCAGAAGGAGCGACCGCGTTCTAAGAAAAAACATACTAAAGTCCAGGTCTGGAAGCTTTACGACGTGAAATCGGGAAAGTTGGTGCGTAAGCGTGAAAACTGCCCGAGATGCGGACCCGGCACGTTCTTGGCGGCATACAAGAACCGTAAGTACTGCGGCAAGTGCGGGTACGGATTGGTCCAGCAACCGGTGCAGAAATAGGTTGCTGCATGGCTCATCGTGTTATGCGGGCTGGGCAGATACGGTGCTTTGCTAGCGGTATAGTATTCGTCCGTTTTCTTAATCTCTACAATCGGGTCAGAATTTGAGAAAATAAAAGAAAAATCGAAATGAATAATCCGCTCCTTTGTGGCGGAGTATTTTTACTTTCCAGCCAGCTTGTGCGCTTTGACGAATGCCCAAATCTTCTTTGTCATCTCGCTCGGCGCGATGGGCGCAGAACCAAAGACTTGTTCGACGGTCTCGGTTCGTCCCTTGAAGCTGATCTGGTAACCACCGAATGGTTTCTTGGCTGCCATGATATCACTTAATGAAAGTTTGCGAATACTGGCTTATAAATGCGGAATTAGCGGGTTTGTGTCACTAGGTGGTTATACGAGTTTGCGTTTTGCGAGCGCCCGAGCAGCCGGTTCCGGCGGATTTCAGCTTTACATAAAAAGTCTAAGTAATCATTTAGACCCTTCGCGTGCCTCGCTCCGCTCGGCACTTGGAGAACCAAAGGTTCTCCTGTGCAGGTGAAGCGGAGCTTCACCAAGCATTACGTTCTACTTGCGAAGGCGGACACCGAT
>Ga0315284_10005629_pt1 | contig 17819 bp, 14 predicted proteins | sample YL17G09_16_MG_FD_203696 | JGI IMG/M metagenome (GOLD analysis project Ga0315284, IMG submission 203696) | Sediment microbial communities from Yellowstone Lake, YNP, Wyoming, USA - YL17G09_16 | ecosystem: Environmental > Aquatic > Freshwater > Lake > Sediment | place: USA: Wyoming | collected...
TGACTCTTCGCCAGGCGGTCCAGCATGTGGTTCAGCGCGTCCGACAGGGCCTCCAGTTCGTTGCCCGTGTCGATCTCGCTCCGGACCTGAAGGTCGCCCTCGCTGACGCGGTCGGCCACGTCCTTCAAGTGCTGCACCGGCTGCACGACCATGTAGCGGAAAAGGGCGTAGAAGACGGCGACCGAGAAGGCGACGACGAGCATCGCCGCCAGCGCCAGCACCAGCCGGTTCGCCAGGAGCGTGCGGTTTCGTTCGCCGATGTCCAGCCGGATCGCGACGGCCCCGATCGGCTCGCCCGCCTGGTAGTTGCTGTGGCACCCGAGGCAATCGGCCGTCGCCCGAAAAGCCTGAACGTACTGAAGCGTGTCGCCGTCCGTGCGCCAATAGCGGCTCTCCTCGGGGTGCCTGAGGAAGACCTGGAGGGATTCCGTTTCGAACTTGCCGAGGCCCGCCGGGACCTCCTTCGGCCGGCCGGGCCCTGCCGGCGCCAGGTGGACCAGTCTGGCGTTTCCCTCGATGGCTGCCACGAACCGGGGGAGTTGCGCGCGGAACTTGTCGTCCGCCGCGAAACGGACGGCGTGAAGGTTTTGGAGGAAAGCGGGGGCCAGCATCCGGGCCCGCTCGGGCTCGCCCGACCGCGCGAGGTTCCCCATCTGCCACCAGGGCCACGACAAGCAGGCCACCACAGTGAGCAGAATAAACAGGCCGAAAATAATCCGGCCCCGCCCCTCAAGCGTGGTTCGCGATCCGGATCGCTTTGCCATCGGCAGCCTTCATTGCACGCCGTTCGGCCCGCGGAGGTTCGGCGCCACTCCGTCCGGTTCAGAGCAAACCGTATTCCTCGAGCGCCTGCTTCAGCGCCTCGGCATGCTCGGGCGAAAGGTCCGTCATCGGCAGCCGCTTCTCGTCCGACTCCAGGAGCCCGACCATTTTCATGGCCGTCTTGACGGGGATCGGATTGGTTTCAATGAATAGGACGCGGCACAGGGGGAAGAGGCGGCGGTGGGCCTCCTGAGCCGCCGCCACATCGCCGGCCAGCATCGCGTCCGTCAGGCGTTTCATATCCTTCGGCACGAGGTTTCCGACGACGCTGATGACGCCCTGCGCGCCGACGGCCATGAGCGGCAACGTCAGCGAATCGTCGCCCGAGAGCACCACGAGGTCGCACTGCGCGAGAATCTCGCTCGCTTGGTCCATCGAGCCTGTCGCTTCCTTGACGGCGACGATCTGCGGCAACTCCGCCAGCCGTGCCACCGTCGCCGGCGCCAGCGACACACCCGTCCGCCCAGGAATGTTGTAAAGGACCATCGGCAAATCCACCGCCTCCGCTATCGCCGCAAAGTGCCGGTACAGTCCTTCCTGCGTCGGTTTGTTGTAGTAAGGGCAGACCTGGAGCGAGCCGTCCGCCCCGACGTCCTTCGCGTACCGCGTAAGGTGAATGGCCTCGGCCGTCGCGTTGGCGCCCGTGCCGGCTATGACCGGCAGCCGGCCGGCCGCCTGTCGGACCACCGTCTCAATGATCTTCTGGTGCTCCTCGACGTCCACGGTCGGGCTTTCGCCCGTCGTTCCGACCGGCACCAGGCCGTCCGTCCCTTGCTCGACGTGCCAATCCACCAGCCGTTCGATAGCCGCATAGTCCACCTGGCCGTTCTTAAACGGCGTCACCAAAGCCACCAGCATTCCGGTGAACATGGCCGGCTCCTCTCGAAGTCCGCTTCGGCGCACATTTTACCGTTCTTCTGGTGCCGTTCAATCCCCAATCCGCAATCCGCAATGTCTCATCCCCCCGTTGTCCAGTTATTAGCCCCCGCCGCGGAAAAGGGGGACTGGCTCCTTTTCCAGCCGTTGTGGAAAAGGTGCCTGTCCCCCTTTTCCGAGCAGTGCGCTGCCCTGACGAGGTGAAGAGCTCACCTTTAACCGGCCGGATTTTGTCTAGACTTTGGGGAGAGGCCCATGTTAATCGTGGAACTCAATCAAGATACGCCCAATGACCCGGTGGCTTTCATGATCCCCGAGTGGCGAATGAGCCGTTGCGTCACTCGTACCGAAAGGAATTCAACATGAAACGGCGCAATCTTCTCAAAGCCGCCTCGGCCACAGCCGCGGCGTTAGCGATCCGGCCTTTGGTAACTCGGGCCGACAGCATCCCGAGCGACGCGCTGCAGGAAGCCGACGTGGTCGTCGTCGGTGGCGGGACGGCGGGCACGATTGCAGCCCTTCAGGCAGCACGGGCAGGTGCGAAAACCGCTCTCGTAGAACACGGGAGCCAACTCGGCGGGACAACGACCGTCGGAGGTGTCGCTTTTCCAGGGCTGTTCCACGCATGGGGCAAACAGGTGATCGCCGGCATCGGCTGGGAATTGGTCCGCAAATCCGTCGAGATGGACGGCGGCACGCTGCCCGATTTCTCGAAGGAGGCCCGCTCAGCATACTGGCGTCACCACGTGCTCATCAACCCGTTTCTGTTTGCCGCCCTTGCGGAAGAGGCGTGTCTGCTTGCCGGTGTGAACATTCATTACTACGAATTCCCGCTCTCCATCGAAAGCGCGGCGGATGGATGGATTGTCGAATGCGTCGGGCCGGGGACACGGCGTCGGCTCAGGTGCCGGCAACTGATTGACTGTACCGGTGGCGCCGACGTCGTGGGCATGTTGAACCTACCGCGACTTCGCGATGAAGAAACGCAGCCGGGTTCGATGTTGTTCAAGCTCGGCGACTCCTTTCGCGCCGGACGAGAACGACTGCAAGCCGTCTACGTCCACGGGGCCGATTCCTCAACCTCCGTCACACGCACGCAGGCGACGCTCGCCGGACGGCAGGCGATGCTCAAGGAAATTTACAAGAACCCCGCTCAAAAGCGCCTGGTCCAAATGCAAACGGAAGCTGCGTTCCGCGAAACCTACCGCATCCTCGGTGAAACGGTCATCACGCACGAGGACTACGTCACCGGCCGCCGCTTCAAAGATGCCGTTTGCAACGCCTTCTATCCGGTCGACTTGCACACCCGGAACGGCGTCCAGCCCAAGCCGTTGGCCAACGGCATCGTCCCCACGGTGCCATTGCGAGCGTTGGTACCCAAGGGCAGTCGCAACATCCTGGTCGCCGGTCGAAGTGTCAGCAGCGATCGTCTGGCCAACAGCGGTCTTCGAGTTCAAGCCACCTGCATGGCCATGGGGCAGGCCGCCGGCGCCACGGCCGCGCTCGCCGCACAACGCAAAACCACCCCCCTGGAAGTGCCGTTCGACGAGATCTCACGGCTGCTTCGCGATCACGGCGCAATCTTGCCCGGAGATGGGTAAATCGGTGACGCGACGTCGAGCATCTCCCGGGGTTCCTGCCGGTCAACGGCCGGACGCCTATGTAGCGCGGGGGCTTGTCCCTGTTCGCCGTTGGACCCCTTTGGGGTCCCTGTTGCCGTTGGACCCCGGTGGGGCCCGGCCGTGCGTTTGTCCCGCTTGCGTGGGTGCCACGCTTTCGCTCGCGAAAGCGTGCCCTCCGTTCGCCGTTCAATCCGCAATCCGCATTCCGCAATCCGCAATCGTTTCCTTCCCTTCCCGCCCCCGCCGCCCCGCCGACGCTCGAGGAACTGAACGCCATGCTTTCGGACCTGGCGAAGGTCCCCTTCGTCCCGCCCGAGAAGCAGCCGGCCGTCGTCCGCCTCGACGACGACTGGCTCACCAAGGGCGACTGCCTCGGCCGCTACGGACGATACTGGGGCTGCTGGTGCGCGATCTGCTCGCCGCAGAACTACGAGTGGGGCGCCGGGCCGGAGAAGGTGGAGTACTACGCCCGCATCGGGTCCAACTGCGCCAAGGACGACACGCTCCGTTACTGGGTCGACGGGCTCCACACGAAGAACCCTAACACCCTCGAAATGCCTCCCACCTACTGCCACAGCCGCGTCGTGAAGGGGTTTATGACACCCGATTTCACACGCCGTCAGGCCGAATGGGACGACCACGGCGAGGTGTACCAAATAGCCCGCGACGGGCCTAACCTTTATTGCACGCTGCGGATCCCCGCGGGGCTTTACACCCTCTCGCTCTATAACTTCAACAAGGACGGACACTACGGGAACGGGAACAATCGCTTTCGGGACTATCGGTTGTCGATTCGTCCGCACCCGGCAGACCCCAACGGGGCAAGCCGGCCGCTTGGGGAGATTGAGGGGTTCGAGGGCCGGCCGGAACTGGCGCGCGGCCGGATGCGGGACTTCTGGCCCGGGACGTACAAGCGGTTCCTGGTGCGCGGGCCGATTGTGGTCGCCATCGAGGTAAGACGAAATCATTCCTTTAACACAAACTTGGCGGGCGTCTTCCTCGACCTGGTGGACGAGTATCCCGTGCCGTACTTCTGCACCGTCGAGGAGTGGCAGGCGATGAAATCGGCCGAGGCCCGGGAGGTCCAGACGCTTCGGGCCGAGTCCCGCGCCGGCGGCGGGCTCGCCCAGCGGTTCCGTCCCGCCGCATCCGAGGCCGAGGCGGCCGCGCGGGCGTTTGATGAACTCGAGCGGACTCGTCTCTGGAACGCCGCGTGGTGGGCCACGGAGGGCGTGCACTTCTATAAGCCGCTCCTGCGGTGGTACCTTGCGGCCCTCAAGGAGGTTCCGCCGGGGCCGGTGAAACAGGAACTCTACGCCCGCGCCGCGACGTGCTATTACCGCCTCGGCCTCTATGAGAAGTGGGAGGCCGGCCAGACCCTCCTCGGCAAGACCCCCGCCCGCCAGATCGAGAAGTCCCTCAAATGGGACGGCGTCCACGACTTCGAAGGCAAAGGCTACCAGGTCGTCGCCGACTACCTGCGCGAGCATCCCGTAGCCAGTGGGTCCGAGCCTGTCCGCCGAAGCCCATCGGGCGAAGGCGGAAGGGTGGCCGATGCCGTCCCGCGCCAAGAGAACAGGCAAGAAACGAGGCCCGGAAAGGAGAAACCATGAAGCAGGCTGCCGAACGAGAAAGAAAAACTCCATGCACTCGAAAGACGAAAGGAGTAGAATCATGTCAGGAAAACGCAGTCGAAGCCGGTGGTTCGTGCTGTTGATTTTGACAGGCGTCGGCCTTGGGGCGCTGCTCCTTGGCCGCTGGCCACCGGCCGCACAGGCCGGCGATACCGAAGGTGAACCCCAAACGGGCCAAGAGCAGGCAGGACAAGTGGACATCAAGGCCTACGCGAATGACTCCACGGTCCTAAGTGAAGGTACAGAAGAAGAGATCGGGCTATATGTTTGTGTGAACTGGGACGACGACGACCAGGACGGGTGGGACCCGGATGATCACTCCCCGGCTTCCACCTACACGCCGGACAAAGACGATGCCTTGATCTCCGGAAACGGCTGCACGGAGGACGACGACCTGTGGAAGTTCACCGTCGAGATCGTGCCGTCCTCGATTCACGGTCCCGTTCGGCTGACGTTCAATGAGGCCAAGGTGAAAGTGTACGCCAACCGAACGAAGCAGAATCCCTTCGCGAGCGGCAACACGGTGAACTTCACCGGCCAGCCGATCACGCTTTATCTGGAAGGCCGCGCCGGCAGCGCCGCGTTCCGCGACGTGGAACTCCAAGGAGTCTATGTGGGCTCGACGCCCGATGTTGCCCCTGATAGGGTGCTGGTGACAGTTTTTGAAGTGACCCTTGGGGGTTTGTTTGGTCGAGACAATCTGGATGACCAGCAACCGTATATCGACCATCAGCAGGCAGATAATGCTGTAAGACATCAGTCATTCGATGGGAGCAGCGATAACAACGGGATGATCAGCTGGGATGACGAAAACGCCGACGGACAGAAAGGTGACCCTGACCCACATTGTGTGAGTTTTCATAACTGCATGGAATGTCAGGGAACGGTGATGCCAACGGGGGTGAAGCCTTGGCACGCTGCGTTTGATTTCTTCAGAGAGAAGCGCAAAAAGGCTTGGGTTCGACCAAGAGAATCGTCCCAATGGGTATGTGAGGACCAGTCGCAAACATGGAACCCTGACGAGATCCCTGATGACGGAGACGCCATCCCTTCCGAAGAAGACCATATTTATCACATTGACGGGCCGGGATCGGCGGGCAAGGAACGAATAGTGGATTACATCGTGCAGATGGTAAATCTCCGCGAGTACGCGAAAGTGCAACTCTACGGTACCTGGAGGCAGTGCTCAGACTTCCATAGGTGGCATAGCCAACTCTATCTCAAGCCCAAGAACGAAACAGAACTGACCCGACACGATATGGACCGCCAGAAGTTGGGGGCGGGGTGGATCGCGTTTCCTGCTAACCCACAGGAGCCCTAATTCAAGAGAAGGAGATTGGATATGAAATCCCGAATCCTCTGCGCAGTTGTCTTTGGTCTGCTTTTCACAGGCGTGTGCCTTTGTGCGGCGGACTCTCCTTTAATGGTCGAGGGTCTCGGCTCTCCCACAAGAGAGTTGCGCGAAGCCGCTGCGGAACAAATCCGCCAGGATCAACAGAGTTTGATCGGACGCCTGATCAATTACGCGGCTGCGGAGATAAAGCCCTTGCCCTCTAGCGTTGGAGATTCCACATCGCTCCCCTGGCACGACTCCAAGCACCTGGCGATTCTCCTCTTGGGCGATCTGCGAGCGCCGGAGGCTATACCGGCCCTCTTGAAGAACCTAGAATATCGAAACCCAAGGAAATTTCTCGTGGACGGCTATGAACTGGGGCCGGTGGAAGGCCCCGGTTGGCATCCCGCGGTCGAATCACTTATTAAGATCGGCATGCCGGCCGTCGGGCCTGCGATCGAGAAACTCGGCGCTTATACCCAGGACTGCCTCGGTCGCCGCTTGTGCATCGTGGTGCTGAAGCAGGTTCTCGGGCCGAGGCTGGCCAAGGTCCGCCTCGAAATGGCCGTCGAAGAAGCCAAGGACGATGCGGCCCGGGCCAATCTCAAAGCGGCACTGGAACAATTGGAGCCTGAGCCGCAGCCTGCCGAACCGCCCGGCCGTTAGGCGCTTGATCGCCGCCCGCGCTCTCGCCCTCGCGCCGGGCCCGCCCGTGCAGCCGGCTCCAAAAAATACGGAGCCGGACCGGCCCCGTGCCGATCCGGCTCCCTGCCCGACTGCCAACGTCCTGCGATCCGAACCTCCTAATGAGGGCCCAGCCCCGATGGCTAGAGCCCGAGTTCCTCCATCAAGCGCCGCACGGCCCCGTCCACCCGCTCCGGCGTTTCAAACCGTCCTTCCGCGATGAGTTCGCGCATCTGCTGGACCTTTTCAAACCGGATGTCAGGCATCCGGCTGATTCGCTCCAGGAGGCGCAGCGTCTCCGCCATGTCCGGCGTGCCGCCCATCGGTGGGGGCGTCGCCTCACGGTAAGGGGTTTCCTCGGGGATGCTCTGCCTCACCAGTTTCCGACGGTCTTGGCTCATCTGGCGCTCCCGTTCGTGCCTACGATTCCCGGTTTCGTTCGAGGCGTGGGTCAGCCAACGATGTTCCGGGTACTGCCTCTTCGGTGCGTCTTTGGATGCGTGTCTCGCTGATGCGCGCTCCGTCCATCCTATCGGCGTGCAGAATGGGCGACTTGAGGCACGTGCAGAGATGCGGCGAAATGGCGCAAGCCATTGTGCAATAAGGTATTAACGGGGTTTTTCTTGGCGTTTGAGGCAGATTTCCACAGGATTTTTTTGGCCATAATGCGCCCTATCCCGTTCACCGGTTTTTCTAAGTTCCCCAGTTTAACATTGGGCCTTCTTGGCTCGTGAAAAAACGCGGTTTCGCCAATGCCTTGAATCAAGACTGGCGGTTCAGTAGAATGGGCCGCCTGGAACCTCGTGCGAGGGCTTCGGATGCGCGTTGGGCAAATGAGCCACCTGACGGTGACCGCAGCCGCGCTGCTGGTCTCCCTGGCGACTGGTGTGGCTTCGGCCGCCAGTGCCGGGTGGCCTGTGAGCAAGCAGGGCGGCGATCTGGTCGTCGAGACCCCCCACTACCGCGTCCGGACGGACCTCGGCCCCGACGTGGGCCAGACCGTGGCAAGCCACCAGGAAGCCCTCTATGCCGAACTCTATCGCCGCATGGGCAACATCAAAAAACCCAGAGCCATTCAGCGGTTCGAGGTCCTGGTCCTTTCCACCCCGGAGCGGTACCTCCGCGAGATGGGCGATGCCGCCAGGGGATCTCGCGGCATCTTCATGCTCGGACGCGACGTCCTGGCCTGCTGGGGATCCGCCAATGAACTGGACCTTGTCCTCTCGACGCTGCGGCACGAGGGAACGCATCAGTTCGTCGCCCATTTTATCGGCCCCCAATGCCCCATGTGGCTGAACGAGGGTCTGGCCACCTTTTTCGAGCAGGGCGAGTTTCTGCGGGGCGGGCTCGAGGTCGGACAGGTGGTGCCTTGGCGCGTCGCAGCCCTTCGCCGGGCCATCGAGAAAGGCCAACTCATCCCCGTTGGCCGCATGCTCGTCCTCACAAACCAGGAATGGCTCGGGGCCGTCAATTCCGGCAGCGCCTCGGCCTCCCTTCAATACCACGAGGCCTGGGCCATGGTCCACTTCCTGGCCTTCGGCGGGAACCAGAAGTACCGTGCCGCCTTCCTCCAATTCATCTACCACATCGCCCGGGGCGAGGACGGGACGCGGGCCTGGGAGCGGACCTTCGGCGCGAACTACCAGGCCTTCGAGGACCGCTGGCGCGAGTATGTCGAAACCCTTCAGCCCGATGCCCAACTGGATTGCAAGTCGCACCTGAGGGGGCTCGGCCTCCTGCTCCTGCGGGTGGCGGACAAGACCGACGTCGTCAAGGACATGGCGACCTTCCGCCAGGCGGCCATCGAGGGCCGGCTCGGCAAATGGACCTTGAAATCCAGCGACGGCGCCCTCGTTTCGAGCGACGACCGTGACAAAGTCGCCGCCCTCTTCAAGTGCCCCCAGGACAAGCGCCCCGACGCCGAAACCAGTTACGAACTGGTCCCCGACCCGGCCGGGGGAACCCCCGTCGTGCGGTGCCGGAACCACGCCGGCATCGTCCTGGAAACTCAGTATGTGAAAGACCCCGAGAGCGGTAGAATGGACGTCACGGTGGTGGCCCGCCCGGCCGCATCGGTCCGGTGACGGTCCCCGCCGGCGAGGAGAAGGCCATGATAGACGGCGTGAAAGTAACCCCCCTGAAACCCATTCCCGACGAGCGCGGACGCCTCATGGAAATCTTCCGCTCCGACGAACCGGACTTCGAAAAGTTCGGCCAGGTGTATCTGACGACCGCCTATCCCGGCGTCGTCAAGGCCTGGCACTACCACAAGAAGCAGACCGACAACTTCGTCTGCGTCCAGGGCATGATGAAGGTCGTCCTCTACGACGGCCGCGAAGGTTCGCCCACCCGCGGCGAAGTCAACGAGTTCTTCATGGGCGTCTGGAACCCGGTGCGCCTGCGAATCCCCAAGGGCGTTTACCACGGCTTCAAGTGCATTTCCTCCGGCGAGGCCACAATCATCAACACGCCCACCGAGGCCTACAACCGCCAGTCGCCCGACGAATACCGCCTGCCCGCCCACACCGACGAAATCCCCTACGCCTGGTCCCGCGAGGACCGGTAACCGCAACGCGGAAGGCGGAACAATTTAGCCGCCGGCCTTGGCCGGCGCGTTTTTGACTTGCGGCGGGTCACGTTCGGAACCGCCGACGCTTACACTTACGACGATCGGCGATTGTGGATAACTTTTTTGAGGAGGTTTTGGGGGGTATTTTCGGGCGATTTTTGGGAACTCATAGGCCCTGGCGCTAGCGTCCGGGGGCTTTTTTCGGCGGACGGGGTGCTTTTGGTAAGATGGGCTAGCGCAAATTTTGACTTTTTTAGGGGTTTTTTCGCGTTTTTTGACCGGTTTTTACCGGTTTTTGTGCCCTTTTTCGCACTTTTTCCATCCATGTAATGTGCATACCTTTATGTTAATAACTTTTTTTCCGTGTCTTTGGCACGGGATTTGCACAGCCTTCACCGCAGAGGGCGCAGAGAGCGCGGAGGAAAATTGGGGAACGGCCTCCCTGAGTCCCTGAGTGCCTGCCCTGTAGTATGACACTACAGGGCCTGAGGCGTGGCGGGCGGGCGTTGCCGGGTGTCACCCCGACCGAAGCGGAGGGGTCTCGCCTTGGAACGCGTAACGCCTTGTCAGGCCGTGGTTTAACCGCAGAGCCGTGTTTTCAACGCAGCGGGCCACGGCAGGGGCCGGAAATGCCTGTGTTCCCGGAAGTCGCCTTATTATTGTGGCTCGATCAGAAATGTGCAGATGGCGATCAGGGGACCGTATGTCTTGCCCCGGTACAAGTAGGAGGGGACTTTGAACTCTGTCACAAGTTTCAAAGGCGGTTCACCCTTCGCTACCGGAGGACCGCGGAGGGTGATAAGAAGAGGAAGCGTGTTGGCAACCACCCAAGGTTCTTCCGGCAAGGGGTAGCCACCGTTGCGATGCACGCTCTGAACATAGTAGTGCGCCGCCCTGGCCGGGTCTGATGATTTGTCTGGCAGGAGGCGGCACTCAGCAAGCGGGGGTGGAAGAATTATCTCCATGGGCGAGTAGTTGCATAGCGTCAGTGTTGCCGTGGGCGTGATCCTGAAGGCTCCTTCGAAATTATCTCCGCCGTATCGGCCGCATATCTCATGGTTGCCCTCAATGGTCACAACAGGATTGGAGAAAAAGTCCAGGGATTCCTTGGTGGCGCGCAGCGTGCGCTTGGCGTAGATGAGAACCGCGATCGTGAGTACACAAATCGCGGCTGTGAGAATGGTCATCCATGCCGTGAGAAAGAGCATCCAATCGTTTTGATCCAATGCGCTCAGAATTTCGGGCAATCCCGGTTGGCTCAGCAAGATCAATCCCCCCGTTTTCCGTGGATGAACCACTGCATGAGTAATTCGGCGGTGCGGTTCTGGAGGCGCTCGGTTCCGGTGCGGGAGGCAGCGACTTCGGCGAAGCGGGCTTCGGCGGCGGCAAGGCGCGCTTGGAGTTCGTGAAGGACCCGGCGGGAGGCCTTTGCATCGGTTGGGACAGGGACTTTCCCGCGCACATCGAGGGCGGCAAGGCGGGCGACCAGGGCCGCCTGTTCGGGACTCGCGTAATCCATCTTGCGGGTGTGGGAGCCGACCTTGAAGTCAATTCCGCAGGGGTGAAGCATGTTTTCGGGGCCATAGACCCTGGGCTTGCCTTCGGGGATGTCAACGGTTTCCAGGCGTCCGGGTTGTTCGGCAACCCATTCGCTCACCGGCGGGCCGCGCTCTTCGGGGGAGAGCGAATCCCAGATGGTGACGGCCAAGTCCTGGGGCGTGAAGCGGCGCGCCCGGCCACCGGCGCGCTGCTCCATTTTCTGGACTTCGACGATGCGAATCCGCCGATAGTGGGCGGCGGTTTCGCGGTACAGTTCTTCAAGGAGGGCGCTGCGTTCCTTGGCGTCGGTGACGCCGAGCAAACGCAATACCGAGTCATCAAGTGCGCGACGGTCGGGTTGTTGCAATTCTTCGCTGAGCGACAGGGGCCGCTCAGCCAGTTCCCGGACATGCTCTGCCGTGTGACACTGCATGAAGGCTTCTTCAACAAGGTGGCCTATGGGGCGTTTCTGGATCGAGGCCAGGGCCTTTGCGAGGTCCTGCAATACGGCCGGGTCCGCGCCGCGAGGGTCGGGAACGTCCAGGAGGTTCACGTCCACGACCTCGGTTTTCAGGTTGCCCTCCGTGCCCGCGTAACGGCCGTAGTAGGTCTTCATCAACGCCACAAGTGTACTGTTGAGAATGGCGGGCAGCGTTTCTTGTTGCGGCTCGGAAAGGCCGGGTGCCGAGACGTAGAAAAGGTTGTGATTGCAGACCAAGGCCTGCGGGTTTGCAGGGATGATATGCCGGTACTGTTGTGCCATCGGCCATAAGGCAATCCCTCCCTGGTCCCCTGTCAGGTCGTACCACAATGGCCGTGCGGCACAGGTGGAGCGCTGGGGGACGGGGACGGCCTTGGACTTGGACGATTGGAAGGTCTGTTTGGCCCCCCAGCGGATGTATTTGGCGACGTAGGTTCCGCCGAGTTCCGCCAGGGGCTTATCAACCCAGAGGACGACGCGGTCGAGGTCTTTGGCGCGGACGACAGGCCGGTCCACCTGCATGAGGCTGTGGACCTCGGGGCGGAGGTACTTCGCCTCGATGGGATGGAGCGTTCCATCGCCAGCGCGGACGATGCGGACCTTGCCCTTTTCGACTTCGGCGATTTTGCAGGGGGTCATAAGGCCGAGGTCGCGCCAGAGTCGGCCATCCTCTGCGACCTGACGGAGGATTTCGTCGGTCACGTCGCGCGGCATGAAAAACGCGTCGCATCCGCTCTTAATGCCGAATCGGATTTCCGCGATTTCCCCGAGTTTGACGAAGCGGTGGGCGTACTCGCGCATCAGGCGGAAATAAAGGTCTGGGGCGCGGAGGAATCGGCCCCATTTTCCGGCGACGTAATCGCCTGCAAAAGTGGGGGCGGGGACTTCCGCCGGGGCGTCGTCGGCCTCTTCTTCGGCGGGTTCGAGGGCGGGCGTGGCGTCTTTGAGCAGGGCGCCGGCCTTAACGCCTTCCTCCCAGAGTCGGTTTTGGGGCACGCATATGATGCGAAGGCGGTCGTCCTCATAGTCGGTCTTGGTTTTTTCGATGAGGTCGCGTAGGCGTTCGGCGGCCTTCTGGTGGGCGGCCTCGTCGCCTTCCTCGCGCGGGCCGAGGATTTCGGCCAAGGGGCGTTGGAGGCGGACGAACTTGACGAGGTTGGCGTTGCGCTTTTTCAGGTCGGTGCAGCGTTGCAGGATGGTGACGGCGGTTTTGATGCGGGCATCCTCGAACCAGGGCTCGTCCACGCTCTCAATGACAGCGACTAGGCGGAAGTTCTGGAGGATCCACTTCTGGAGGGCGAAGCCATACTCCACGTCGAGCCAACTGGAAGAGGTCAGGAAGCCGAAGTAGCCGCCTTCCTTGAGGAGAGCCGTGGCGACAGGCCAGAAGTAGCAGTGGAGGTCGCTTCGGCCGGAGAGTTTTAGGCCCGGCCAGAGGGTGGAGCAGAGGTCGGTGACGACTTCCTTGGTCTGCTGGAGGCGCGATTGGTAAGTGGCGTGGGCCTCGCCTTTACGGTGTTTCGTTTCGGCCAGGCGCGGGATTTGTTCCTGGCGGAGGTAAGGGGGATTGCCGACAACGGCGTCGAGGTCGGGGAGAGGGACGCCGATCTGTTCGCGGACCTGCTGGCCGCGCGAGCCGGGCCGCGGGATCCTGCAGAACACGTCGCGTTCCTGGGCGACCTCGAAGAAGTTGCGTCGAGCGACATAGGGGTAGTTTTCCTCGTCGGTGATGCGGCGCGAGGCGAGGTTAAGGGTGGCGAGATGAGCGGGAAAGTAGGCGATGTCGCAGCCGAAAAGTTCGCGTAGCAATTGCTGATGGGTCTTGTCGTGGTCCTCATGGCGTCGTCCGCCGCCCTTTTGCCCTGACAGCCACGCCTTCCGGTGGTAGGCGCGGACGAGAAAACTGCCGGAACCGCATGCGGGGTCAAGGACGAGGTCGCCCGCGCGGCGGATGCAGAAGGCGTTAATGAGGTCCACGAGGTCGATGTCGGTGAAGAACTGGCCGAACTTTCTGCGCTCTTCGGGGGAGATGAGTTTCTGAAAGATGCGGCCGAGCATGTCCGAGGGGATTTCGCTGAAGTCATAGTCTGGGAGGATCTTCAGGAGGCCCTTCCAGCCTTGGCGGGCCTTGGGGGATTCGAGGACGAGGGAACTGGCCCAGTCGTTGGCCTGGAGAATGGGTTCGTAGTCGCCGCTGGCGCGGATGGCGGTTTCGAAGCGGCGGCGGAAATAGTCGTATATCTTCGCGGGCGGTTTCTTGCCGCCGGGCATGGCGAGTGGAGAGAGAGTCGTTGGATAGCGTGCACGGAGCGCTTCGTAGAAAATCGCGCGGTTGCTGAAAACGTAGCAAAGCGACCGGGCCGCCCGAAGAAGGACTTCGGCCCAGGCTTGGGCGTTAGTGGGGTCAACGGTCCAGCCCATGTCGCCGGTCATCCATTCGCGGAGGCGTGTGGCGAAGGGTTCGTCGGTTTCGCATCGGGCGGCCAGATAATCCCGCGTGCCGACTACGGGCCAGTCCAGGTGGGTCTCTAGGGACCGGACAAACACGTCTTCCGGTGGCATCTGCCAATTGACCAACTTGCCCGTGAGGATGCCGGCGAAGTGCGAGAAGATTCTGGGGAGGAGTTTTTCGCGGATGGCGGACTGAATCTGGGGCGAGGCGCAATCCTCGGCGTCGGTCAAATGCAGACCGAAGTCTTGGAGGTCCCACTGCTGAACACTGCGGTCAATCATGGGAACGTCCCATCGACTTCGGTCGAAGAGGACGAAGGTATTGACGTTCCAGGTGAAAAAGTAGGGGCACTGGATGTTGTCGGCCTTCTGGTAAGCGTCTTGCATTAAGGCGGGGTCGTAGGGGCTGCGCCCCTCCGGCGTCCCGGGCATCTTGGCTTCGCCGGAGAGGATGGGGCCCTGATGATCACGGTCGTAGATTCGGAGGTCGGCGCGCTTGTTATTTCCGCGACCGCGCTCCTCGATTTCGGCGCGGTCGAAGGGCCATTCGGGGTGTTGACGGAAAAGGTCATCACACCAAGACTTGACCTGGCCACAGAAGGTCAACTCGTGCATGCGGATGCTGTCGGATCGGACCATGCGCTCACATTCCCAGTAGCGGCGAGTGTTGATTTTGGCATGGGAGGGGGGGAACTGCAAGGGGAAAGGGGGAGCGAAGAACGTCCAACAGCCAACGTCCAACGTTCAACGTTCAGAGGAACGGCGTGGGGGGCGGGAACGATTGCGGATTTCGGACCCGTCTTCGCCCTACGGGCTACGCCGAGGCAAGTTTCGGATTGCGGATTGAAAAGGCAACGGCACGCGGCCCGGCTTCGTCCCGGCGCGCCGGGACTACGCCGGGCAAGGGGAGGCCCGGCTTCGTCTTCGACTACGCCGTGGCAGGCGTGGGGAAAAGCAGGATGGGGGTGGACGGAAAAGCCTGTCCCCGGAATTTCCACCGAAAAAGTAGCATGTCCCCATTTTTCCCGTGGCAGGCGTGGGGAAAAGCAGGATGGGGGTGGACGGAAAAGCCTGTCCCCGGAATTTCCACCGAAAAAGTAGCATGTCCCCATTTTTCCCCGAAAAAGTAGCATGTCCCCATTTTTCCCGAAAAAGTAGCATGTCCCCATTTTTCCCTCATTTTTCCATCGGCGCCACGTGGAAGTCGGTCAACCGGATGCTTTCCCCGTGGAGCCTGTCGAGGTTGGGCGTCTTGAGGACCGGGTTGCCGTGGCAGGACAGGTCGCCGTACCCCTGGTCGTCGGTCAGAACCAGGATGACGTTGGGTTTCGTCGCGGCGTCCGCCCCCCAGACCCGACTCCCGCCGCACCCGGCCGCCAGGGCCGTGGCGCCCATCGCCCCGAAACCGATGTGCCCCAGGAACTCGCGCCTGTTCATCCGCAAAGCCTCCTTGCTGAAAGCCACCCCATGCACGATATGTATACGAAACGGCCCGACAGGGATCGCGCCGGTTGCGAGATGTCCCGGTTCTCAAGGCGGCGATTCGCCAAGGCCGCGCCCGTGAGGCTTGCGGGGGGCCGGCGTCAATCTCCGAGAGGGCGCGCAGCAGGACGCGGCGGCTGCGAACCGGCCTTCGTCGGGGGGCTCGCCGGGTCGCCGAACTTGGCGCGGCGGTCCTTCTCGTGGATAGCGCGGTCGTGGAACACCCCCTCCCGCGGCTCCTCGTGCGCCTGCTCGGCGAAGACTGTCATCCTGGCCAGCACGTCCGGGTGCTGTGCGGCAACGTCGTTCTGTTCCTCAAGGTCCCGGCTCAGGTCGTAGAGTTCCCAGCCCTTGTCCTTGCCGGGCCGGATGGCTTTCCAGTGCCCCATCCGCACGGCCGTCTGCCCGCTGAGTTCCCAGTAAAGGAACTCGTGTGTGGCTTGCTTGCGTCCTGCCGCGGCCTCGGCGATCAACTCCGGCACGATCGAGATGCCGTCGATGTCCTTCGGCGGGGGCACGCCCGCCAGTTCGGCCAGGGTGGGCAAAACGTCGGGGAAGTACCACAGAAAGTCGCTCACGCGCCCGGGCTGAATCTTTCCCGGCCAGCGCACGATCATCGGGATGCGCAGGCCGCCTTCGTACAGGTTGCCCTTGTGGCCCCGGAACGCCTTGCCCGTCTTCGGATCGACGTTCGGGCCGTGGAAGCCGCGCGGATGGTCCCGGCTGGGGAAGTAGTCCTCGCCGCCGTTGTCGCCGCAGAAGAAAATGATCGTGTCTTCGTCAATGCCGAACTCCTTGAGCATGGCGAGCACCTCGCCGACGTTGCGGTCGACCATGGCCACCATGGCCGCGTAGCGCTTGGCGTCTTCGGGCCAAGGCTGGTCCTTGAAGAGCGCCCAGGCGGGGTCGTCGTCGGGGATGTCGAACAGGCCGTGCGGCGGGGTGACGGGCAGGTAGCAGAAGAAGGGCCGGTCCTTGTTGGCGCAGATGAACTTTTTTGCCTCGTCGAAAATTACGTAGTGGGAGTAGGTCTGGCCGCTGCTGAGGCCCTTGTTGTTGGGCAGCGGCATCTCCTCGCTGTTGCGGATGATGTAGGGGGGATAGTACGAATGGGCGTGCACCTGGTCGTAGTAGCCGACGAATACGTCGAAGCCGTGCTTCTCCGGCACGCCGGTCGAGCCGCGACCGCCGCAGCCCCATTTCCCGAATCCGCCGGTGGCGTACCCCGCGCGCTGGAGCACCGAGGCGACGGTTTCCTCCTCGGCCCGCAGCGGCGTGCCGCCGTCGTTCTTGCGGACCGACGTGTGGCCCGAGTGCTTGCCCGTCATCAGGCAGCAGCGCGTCGGCGCGCACAGCGAGGAACCGGCCAGCGCCTGGGTGAACCGCACGCCCTCCGCCGCCAAGCGATCGACGTTCGGCGTCTTGAAATGCGGGTGGCCCATGCACGAGAGTTCGTAGTAGCCCAGTTCGTCGGACACGATGTAGATGATGTTGGGCTTTCGCGGCTCGGCCGCAACGGCGCGCAGCGCGCCCGACGCGCCTGCCACAACCCCGTATGCGGCAACTTGCCGCAGAAAGGAACGTCGCGTGAAGGACATCCGTGTGCTCCTTAAGCCTGAAAACCCGTTTAAGCCGGGACGATGCCGGCGCCCTCGTACGCGACGGAAATATGCGGGGAGCCCCAGGGACCTCCCAACCCATCCGGGGTAGAACGCCGGCCCCATCCTTTGACGCAAGGCCGGGCGGTGGAACACCCTACGCAGCCGCATACACCCAGCGCCGGCCTGACTCCCTATACCAGTTTGTCGCAGCCGGTGGCGATCGGGTGGAAGACGCCGGGGCCCGGCTTGAGGGCCTCTTGCTTCGGCACGAGGTCGAGTTGGGAGGTGTTCAGCAGCCAGTCCCAGGAGAAGGCCCGGCCGGTATAGCCGGCCATGCGTGCGCCAATGGCCGTCAGCGTGCTTTCGGCAACCCGCCGGCCCTCGTTGAGGGGCTGGCCTGCGCGGATGCTCTTGATCATGTCGACATGTTCCTGCTGCTGGCCGTTGACATTCTGGCCCTGATACTTCCACTCGTTCTCGCCCGAGATGCTGTTCGAGCAGTTGCTCGTGCCCTTGGTGCCGACGATCTTCTCGCCGTCGCGTCCGGTGCCGGGACCGTGGCCGCTGAAACTCAGCGCCCGGGCGCCGTTGGGGTACTCGAACTCGGCAAAGAGGTGGTCCCAGATGTCGCCGTTGTACTTTTGCCACCCTTCTTCGCTGCCGTTGTTGAACGTCCGGCAGACGGCCTTGGCCGCGTCGCTGTAGTCGCGGCAGCCCCGGCCGCC
>Ga0315284_10005630_pt1 | contig 17818 bp, 16 predicted proteins | sample YL17G09_16_MG_FD_203696 | JGI IMG/M metagenome (GOLD analysis project Ga0315284, IMG submission 203696) | Sediment microbial communities from Yellowstone Lake, YNP, Wyoming, USA - YL17G09_16 | ecosystem: Environmental > Aquatic > Freshwater > Lake > Sediment | place: USA: Wyoming | collected...
GGCCGGTTGCCCCGTCTGGGCCGGTGGGACCGGTGGGGCCGGTTGCCCCGTCTGGACCGGTGGGACCGGTGGGGCCGGTTGCCCCGTCTGGGCCGGTGGGACCGGTGGGGCCGGTTGCCCCGTCTGGACCGGTGGGACCGGTGGGGCCGGTTGCCCCGTCTGGGCCGGTGGGACCGGTGGGGCCGGTTGCCCCGTCTGGGCCGGAGGGACCGGTGGGGCCGCTCGCCCCGTCTGGACCGGTGGGACCGGTGGGACCGGTGGGACCGGTTGCCCCACCCCCTCCTCCTCCGGAGGCGACGACATATGGCATCCCGGCCGTCCGTTCCTTGCTCCTGGGATATGGCATCCGATCACCCCACGACCGACCATCTGGAGATGTCGGCATCGTACACCATCTGGACCATCTCCCCCGGTCGCAGACTCCTTTCGTCACCGCTCATCCTGTTCTCCGCAGACGACACGGATGATTCCGACAACAACATGATCGGCTTCTCGCCGGAGTTCTTCACGATCAACAACCTGCCATCCTTTCCGCCAGAGATTCCGACCACGGATGCCTCATCCTCGGTTGCTCTCATCTTCAGGAATCCGGCCGATGATGCATCGATGAGGAACTCGGACCCGACAGACATGGACTTGACTCCGACCGAGATCGATCCGGACATCTTGATGTTCCCGTTGGCATCCACGGACATCGCCTCCGACCAGACGGATGCGGCGTCGTATGACTTGAATGTCCCGAACAGCAGATCCCTGTCCGCCGGGAAGCAGATGGTCGGACTCGACTCCGCCCTGTTCGCCCTGAGGACGATGAAGTTCGTCGCCTTCTGGCCTCCACACGACACGCCGATGAAACCGGACGCATCGAGATTGAACTTGGCATCACGATCCGCACCGAGAGAGAGACCATCCTTCGAGAAGGTTGCCGTCCTCGTTCCTCCAATCGAGACCTCGACCATCCTGCCGGCCACGGTCGTGATTCCTGAGGACGATGACAGCCATCCCTCCTGAGACAGCGAGACGCCGACCTCATCATCCTTCCGATCGTGGAACAGGGCGATCTCGCCACCGGAGCTCATCTTGAACGAGACGCTGTCCACATCCCCGGACGATGACAGATCGAGGACATTCCTCCTCCTGGAGGAGAAGCTGCCTCCCGAGATCTTGCCCGTCCCGATGTCCAACGTGGAGGCGGGATTGGAGACCCCGATCCCGACGCTCCCCTCGACGAGGAGGCATCCATCCGGGGCGACGGCCCTCCCTGCGAGGGATGCTCCGATGACGGCGGATCCTGCGACATCCAACATGTTCTTGGGAGATGCGCCTCCGATCCCGACACCGTCATCTCCGACGAACATCATCCTCGAGACCTTCAGCGATGGGATGACATGCGGCCTCACATCGTGAGAGTCCTCGTCGAATCTGTCGGGGATGGACTCCACGAGACTTGCGATTCCGACCCTGAGATCCTCGCTCATGGTTCCGGCCGGACGACCGACCCACGATGTCCCATCGAAGACGAGGTGGTCGCCCTCGGACGGGAATGCCAGCGAGACGCCGCTCAGATCCTGCAGTCTCGCACCGGTGTCCACCCTACCATCCTTCACGAATGCGACGCCATCCCTGAGTCCCAGGTGGAGCGCCCCGATGATGGCTTCCCCACGAACATGGAGATCCACGCCGGGGCTGCTCACCCCGATCCCGACTCTCCTGGCGACGATGTCCCCCGTCGAGGAGACCGATGCGAACATCGGCGATGCGGTCGGCCCGACATCCTGTGGAAGACAGAGCGATCCATCGCTCACGATCAGTCCCATCCCCGTCGAGATCGAGAACCTTCCGTTCGTCATGTCGTATGACAAGGGTGCCACGGCGGACAGGGATGACCTGACCCTCGACTGATCGAAGTACAGGTTCTCTTCTCCCTCCCTGATGTCGTCGGTCGTCTTGGATGAGAACCACACCTCGGCCCTGGTCTGATTCATGTACTGAGGATGATCGTCGGATGAGGACGACATCCTGATATCCGAGTGGGAGTGGAAGTGCCCGGCTTCCGACTTGGAGTCGATCTGCTCCTGCACATTCCCCCTCAGGCCGGAGCTTCCGTTCACCTCATCGAGGGAGACCCTGAGGCCGGATACCTTCGATAGGGAGATGCCACCGACGATGTCCGATTCCGACATCGTCTTCACCGTCGCCACCCCATCCTCATCCACCGACAGGAACCCGGAGAGCCCCCTTGGGAACCTGTGATCTGACCCGATCAGATCGTGCGACCTGAGATGGTGATCGTCCTCGGATGCCCCGACGATGTCGGAATGACGATGGACATGATCTGACCTGCTGAGCGACGAGGCCGTCAATCCCCCGACCCTCTCCGCATCGAGTCCGGAGAGGACCCCATCTGGCCACCTCATGGTAGAGATGTTGGAACCATCGAGCGAGAGGCACCTCTTCCCCGTGATCTCGATGACGGCCTCCTGGGAGAAGTATGCGTTCTGAGATCCCTGTCTGAGATCGTCGGTCGTCCTTGATTCCATCCATGCCGAGATGCGTTGCACATTCAGGTACTGCTTGTGATCATCCACATCGAACCCACCATCCAGATCGGAGTGGGGATGGGAGTGCCTGATGGCCGCCTTGGTGTCGATCTGGGTCTGCACGCTGGACCTGACACCAACGATATGAGACAGGTCCTCTGGGGTGATGGTTCCCATGTCGATCCTGGCGATGGGGATGCTGCCCCTGACATCATCGAACACCAGCGGTCTGACCTCGAACGATCCGGCTCCGAGGATGGGAACCGATCCCCTCGTGGAGCCCTCGGGGATGGAATGATCATCGCCGAACATCTGGTGCTTCCTCGGGTGGTGATCGTCCTCTTCGATGGATGCCATATCCGAGTGACGATGGGAATGGGCTGCGGTTGCGAAATCCACTGCCTCCTTGCCATCGAGCCTGTCGGCATCGAATCCCTTGATGGTCTCGGCGGGAGCATTGGTTGCGTCCACCCTGAGATAGCGGCCATCGGTGACATGAAGGACTCTCTCCTCGGAAAAGTACAGTCTCGAACCGGACTCGACGACATCGGCGGTCGTTGCGGACCCGACGATTCTCCCCTCCGAAGAGGCCTTCAGGACCCCCGTGATCCCTTCGATGTCGAGGGAATCGACCCTCGCCGTTCCTGCGACATCGAGCCTCGCCCTCGGCCTATCGGTTCCGATCCCCACGCCCCGCCCGGATGCGTGAAACATCCCTGCGACATTCATCTCGCCCAGATCATGCCTGAGTGAGGAGTGCCTGCCATCCGTGAGGTACTGCGGATGATCGTCCTCTTCCTTGTCGGACACATCCGAGTGCGAGACCGAGATGGTGGATGGATGAGACGAGACCCACGATCCATCCCTCCTCATCAAAACATCGCCTTCGGATGCCTGCCCAGCACGGACATCGGAGAGATCGTCGAGGGAAGCACCTCCATCGATGTTTCCCCTCTCGCCCTTGAGGACACCCGAGATGCCCTTGATCCTGATGTGGGCACCATAAATTCCGCCCTCGACATGAAGATCGGACTGCGGATCGGATGTCCCGATCCCGACCCTCCCAGAGGCACGATGGATGTCTCCGGCCCTGGATGCGGGAGACCAATCTCCTCGACTCTCCATGATGGCCGAGAGGTCCATCCCCTGCCAGAAGAGGCGACCTGCCTGGTTGTACAGCTTGCCCTCGACATCGGAGATGTGCCCGATGACGGGGAGATCGAGAACCCCACCGGCATGCGACACGGATGATATGGGAGCGGCCTTCTTCTTCCCACTTTCGAATGACTTCATATCATGACTCCTTTTGGCAAGGAAACCCACGACTTCGGTCGTGGGTGGTTGACTTTACCTCGCTGTTCAGATGAAGGGTGCTCGCCTGATCCACTTGAACTCCGCCTGTGGGGCCACATCATCGAGATTCATCCTCATCCAGTACTTCGGCTCCCAGTGCGAATCCGGGATGTACGACTCGGAACCTCCCCGGTCATACGGCGGGCTCCCGAGCGAGAGGTCCCCGAGGGAGGCCTTCCTCCACGTGGTCTCCGGTTCCCATGTGATCACCCCGGTGTGATGGAACTTGATCTCCTGTCCGGAATCGTTGTTGGCATCCGTGCAGTTGTCGTACAGCGTCGAGAACGATGTCCACGTGGAGCCATCGTAGAACTCCGTCGTCAGGGTCGCATCGACCTGGGTGTTCGGAACGGCCACATTGAAGTACAGGCCGGTGATCGGATCCGGAGACCCGAAGTAGACATAGTCCGAGTCCGCCAAGAATATGCTGGTCTGCCAACCATCCTCGTCGAGGGCGTTGAACGAATCCCTCGTCATGTCCTTCCAGACATCGCCCGTTGACCACCTGAGCACCTGAAGGTCCCTCGCACCGAGGAAGTGCTGAGAGTCCTGTGATGACAGGTACGTCGGGAGTCCGTCTGCGAACACCTCCACGCTGAAGTATGCGGTGTCGGTGAGGGTGGACCCAGCTTCCAACATGATGTGGAAGCATCCACTCTTCAGATCGTCCGTGTAGATGATGTCATCGGAGAACACGGTATCCTCGAGCCACCACTCGTTCGGAGAGGTCTCGGATGTGTCAAGGCCAAGGGCGAAGATGACCTTCGATTCACCACTGCCGGTCCAGATCGCCTCGGCAGCACGCCACCTGGCGGGATCCGAAAGAGCACGGATGTTGAGCTTCTCCGTTCCGGCGAGCGTCAGGTCTCCGGTCATGATCCTGACCCTCTTGAGGACGGCCTCGTTCGGCATCCCGGGGATGCTCAGGAAGATCCTGTCGCCGATATCATTCCCAAGGCTGCTGGATGTTGCGACGGCGTGGCTGCTTCTCAGGTCCCTGTGCATTGATGTCTGCATCTCGTGACACCTCCATATCCTTCATCGAGCACGATCGATGCTCGATATGATGGTTGAGAAGAGGGACCACAAAATCCTGCTGAAAAGCAGAAGGCCCCACCGATAGTTCGGCGGAGCCTTCTGTCACGACCAGTAGGTTGGGATTCAGATCTGGAGGAAGCGCCGCTCGACGACCACCCTCTGGTGCTTGCACCTCTTCGTCGGATCCATGGATGCAGCCGGACAGGTGCATCCCATCACGGTACCATCCTCGACATCCACGGAGACGTAGTAGGATGTCCCGGGGTTGGATTCCGAATCCACCTTGATGTGCCTGAGGTTGTCGTTCCCCCTGACCTTGATGCTCCCCTCGTGAATGTTGCTCACCGGGCACATACGAAACGGAATCGAACCATCCCGGTCCATCGGGCCCGTTTCGTCCATCAGAGTCGTCGTTCCCATCTTCGTTTCTCCCTTCTTCGTTTCTTCGTTCATCATCTCGATCCTCTCTCGGCCATATCTCATCCACTGCCTCAGGATCGTGGCCGAGAGATCGATGTTCCCTTCCTCGTTGGAGATGCAGGAGGAGAAGGACTCCCTCTTCTGGCTCAGATCCAACAGCTCCTGTTTCGCCCTCCCGATCTTGGCGGCATCGCATCCCCGCTCCGTCAATCTGCGCTCGATGTCATCGGTGCTCGCCAGGACGAGAATCGAGATACAGAGGAGCGTGGTGCCTCCACCCTCGAGATTGTCCCAGAACCTATCCAACCATGCTCTCGTGTGCAACAGTCCGTCGTTGGTCACGATCTTGACCGCATTCCCGGAATCCATGATGTCCGAGACCGGGGTGCCATAGAACTCGCCATCGTACATCGTCCACTCCACCAGGAGACCACCATCCCGCATCGCCTCGAACTCACGCCCATCGACGAAGTGGTAGTCGACGCCATCGACCTCGCCCGGCCTGGGATCCCTCGTCGTCAGGGATGTCAGCCTGGCGAATCCCATCTCCTCCTCGAGGGCCCTGGTGAGGACTGCGGTCTTGCCAACGCCGGCCGGGCCGACAATGAGCATCAGGCACTTGTTCATTCTGTGACCTCCACCTCGACCTCTCCGAGGAGGTCGTCTAGATAGTCGTTCATCCTCTGCAGATTCTCCTCGGAGAGGGTCATCACCCTTCCCAATGGATACAGGTTGTATCCCACGATCCCACCCATGCTCGTCGGAGACACCTCGAACACCATCTCCTCCGTGGGCATCATGTAATCCCTCATCCAGTTCCTCAATGCCGGCAGGAGCGTGTGATTCAGGATCAGGATCCCCGGCCTTCTCGCATCCATATCCCATCCCGCAACGACATAGATCCCCTGAGGAAGGAGGATGGGATACGTCATCATCTTCACCCTCAGAGCCCCGCCATCCTCCGGCTGGGGGAGGTCGAACATGTCCTCCTCCAGGAGCACGGCTCTCTTCAGGACCAGGATGCGCTTCTTCATCGATCATCATCCCCTTGTCGTGTCCTCACGGATTCCCGCTTCTCCTTATCCGATGTTGCGGCAAGAAAACCCCACTCGCTCTGAAACCGAGCGTCAGCGAGGTCTCATGAGGCGAGTCCGAACCGCAGCCAGCAGCGATCAGGAAGAGGATCAGGGATGACAATTTCCTCATCGGACTAGCCCCCATTCTCTCCATTGTCGGCGACGAGACGGATGGCCACCCCCGTCATCTTCACGAGCGAGCCACATCCCTCGCAGACGATCCCCTCGACGATCCTCCATCTGCAAGGGATCTGCGTGCGACACCTGGGACATTCACAGATTCCGATGGCCGATTCTGCCAACAGATCGTCGAGCTGTTGCAGCCACCGATGCTCCTGAAGCCACACGATGCTCGTCGGGACACTCCTCGTCTCGGAGGCATCCTGATCGTTGGCCAACCCCCTTATGATGTGGGCGAGCAGGATCGACGAAACATCTCCCCTCTCCTCCAGACACGATGCGACCTCGAAGAGCGCCATGCTGAAATCGGATCCCTCCAGCCCATCGATCACCACATCATCGATGGCCGCCTCCCACCCCTCCCTCTCGACGATGGCGAGCAATCCCCTGAGAGCCTGCGAGACATCCGAATCCATCGGGGTGGAGAACTGACCAGCATCGGACATGTCAACCAGTCTGGAAATGATGTGTCTCATCCTGAGCACCTCGATGATATCTTACTCCATCCGAGAAGTGCGGTCAAGCAGCAGGAAAAAGCCCTCCGAGTCAATAATCGGGGAAATGAGAACCGATGATGGGAGGCAACCAAGATGGCTGACAAGACCGGGACCTGTGAGGCCTGTGGCGGAGCCGGGATGCTCAAAGGAGCCAGGCTCTGTTGCGAGGCCTGTGGCAAGACGACCGGCATCAAGGTGTGTGAGGCCTGCATGGGCAAGGGTGGCACGATGAGCAAGTTCGGAGGCAGGAAGTGCGAGGCATGTGGTGGCAAGATGAAGATCTTGTCCTGCAGGACCTCCTCCGTCCCGACATCATACGGACAGTTCAAGAACACAATGCTCGAGGGCACGGCGTCCACCCTGACGACCAAACAACGGAAGAAGGCACCATCGGTCTTCAACCCCGGCAAGAAGATCGACCCCGACAAGGGGCGCAAGACGGAGGAGAAACACTTCCCCATCCCCGACATCGCCCACGCCCGCAACGCCCTGAGCAGGGTGGAACAATACGACTCCGTTCCCTCGTGGTTCAACGGAACACTCGAGGAACTGAAAGCCTCCGTCAAAGCCAAGGTGTACAAGAAGTTCCCGGGGCTCAAGAAGAGGAAGCAGAAGAGGGAGGCCTCGGCCGGATCACAGCACTGCACGGCATGCAACCAGCCGGTCAACCACCCACGACTGAAGTCGTGGGCTTGTCCACCACAACAGGCCCCGACAGAAATCGGGAGATCACTCGGTGATCTCGGTTGACCAGACCCAGCCAGGGGCCGAAAGGCCCATCGGGCTCCGTGAGAGGAGTCAGGACACCCTGGGATGCACTCACCAGTCCCCGGCTCTGTCGTTCAGGGCAATGAAGTTCTGAGGGGTAGGAACCAATGTTCTGAGCATGACAAGCTCCACTCACATCGTCGAGGTGAACTTCACCCCCAACGGAGCAATCCCGAGGGGAGAGACGCACCCCCTCGGGGGAGAGATCCCCCGAGGGGCCCAAACAAGAAGAGGAGGAAGGCAATTCCTCCCACGACTGAAGTCGTGGATTTCCTTGCCAAACAGAATCATGATCCCCAGGATCTCACTGGCGCACTCCATCGCCAGAGATGAATGCATCTCACCTCCCCTCCATCTCGAAGATCCCATCCACATGCCTGTCGAAGTGCATCCTGAGCTCATTCGGAACGGTGTCACTCGGCACGAGCTCCCTCGCAATGGACTTGTCGAGCGTGATCATGATGTTGAACTTCTCGGCCTTGAAGCACCGCTCGATCTCCGCCCTTCCCTGAGACATGCAGACCGGACATTCTTCATCCTCGATCACCCGTGAGGGAACGGGTTGGATCGGTTTCGGAAGCTCCGTTTTCACGAGGGGGACCAATGGGACACTCTCCCTCACGGCAGGCTTCTCCCTCTTCGACACGCTGACCCTCATCAGATCCTGCACATCGTCGTCATCATACCAAACGACATTGACCTCGTGTTCACAGGTCTCTGCCGCACTCCTGATCTTCGCCCGCATCTGGGAGAGCTCCTCCACCTTCGTCCTCAGGAAACAGATGAGGAGATGTGGCTCTGCCAACGGATTCCCCTCGTCATCGAAGACCCTCACGTCGACCTTGTCCAGGATGGCGTCGAGGAACTCGATCTGATCATCGAGGTCCCTGCACATGATGTCGGCCTCGGTGAACGAGATGTCGAGTCTCCTGATCATCGCCACACTCCTCACGGAGGCGACCTGTCTCTTGATCTCCGAGTACCGATCCCACTCGGACAGGACACCCTCGACGAATGCGCTCACCTCCGTCCCATTCTTGCCGAGATCTTGTCCATCCAGGCCCAGCAACCTCCTGATCTTCCTGTCCAACATCGACATGGACTCGGATGCCTTGTTCCTGATCTCCACTAGGTTCATGATTCAACCTCCGCCGATCATCGTTTTCTTCCTTATAGGTGTTGCGACGAAAATCCTCATCTCCCCATCCCTCTCGCCATCTCCTTCCATTCGTCGAGCGTCCTGGTCCCCTCTCCCTCGACATGAGACTCCTCGGATCGAGAGACCCTGCTCAATCGAATGTTCTCATCGTTCCTACGCCGTCTCTCTCTCGCAAGATCCCTCGAAACGGCCACCGGCATGGGTGGAAGATGTCCATCGCAATGGGTCATCATCGCCATCGCCCAATCCCGCCATGTCCTGCTCCTCCTCGGGTCGATGACGGGCGTGCCTCCCGGTGAGGAGAAGGACAGGGAAGCGGCGACATCGTTGCCCCTGCGGAAGAACCTCTTGCCACACTCCCTACACACGCAGGATATCGAAGAGGCTCCTGCAAGATGTTCGTGAGGAGATCCTGTCACCTCACCCCACCCCCTGGATGATCGTCCTGGCGCTCGCCCCGTAGTAGCCGGAGCTCCTGAAGACCTCTCTCCAGAAGCCTTCACCCGAATTCGGTGCCATCACGCTGGTGATGGGACCATCTTCGTTGATGAACATATCCCTCAATGGACCGATCTGAACGGCCACGCCGGGAATGCAGGCACACTCGAAACCGGTGGCGATGATCTCCCTCGCTCTGACGAGTGCCTCCGAAGCGGGAGTCTCACCCTCCCTCCTCGGCATCCAACACTTCCAAGTCCTGCCATGAATCAGGGGAGAGAGCATGTCGAGAGCCTCCGTCTCTCCCCCCGGTTCGCCGGATGAGAATGCATAATCGAACATGTCACCATCTGACAGTGGGGGATTGACGAGTACGATCTCGCTCGCCCCGATGTCCCTCTCTATCGGCATGTCGGTGACGATCACGATCACCCTGTGAAGATCCTCACAGATCTTGATCAGGCTATATACCCGAGATATGGAGATCCCAGATGTCCTCGGGATGGAGAAGAGACCCCTCGGAAGAGAACCCGTCATTTCCACCACCTCTCACGATGTTCTTTATTGAGAAGCATTCATCGTTCCTACGGGAATGGAGAGAATTTCGGCCTGAGTCCGTTCGGAGAATCCCTGACATCCAACACCTCGGCCGCAGCATCCTCCTCCTCCGGCAGCTCGATCACCCTCAGCAGACTCGAGGGCCCGATCTCCCCCCTCGTGATGACGATGTGGGATGGCGGCCCCTCTGTCTTATCGGAATGCCTCAGTGGGAAACCACATATCGCCTCCGCCAACGTCACCTCCTCACCGTCCGGAGGGTAGTACCATTCGGCCACGAATGACCTCCTCGTCACATCATCGGTCTCGACCTCGATCTCCAGGATGATGGGCTTGCTGGATATTCCCATGTCCGCATCCTGTCCGACCGATCTGAACGAGTAGAAGATCGAGACGGTGGGATTGGATGCTGCGAACACGATGTCCAGATCCGTCCCTCTCTCCTCGTAGCCGGAGGTCCCCATCCTCGAAGGGGGGATGATTCCCACCTCCCTTATCGAAGGGCAATCCACCCCCGGGAATCCGTTCTTGTACCTGTGGTCGCTCGTGCCATGATAGCAGATTATCTTCTCCGGGATCTCCCCCTCGAACACGAATTCGATGAACTCGTTCAGATCTATGATGGAATCGAGCGACCCGAACCTCCTGTGGATCTCATCGATCATCTCCAGGTTGTAGTGATGGATTGACATCTCTGCGAACGTTCCCGGCATATGTTCCCTCAGCGGAGCCGACCATTCCTCCCATACGCCCACCCTCTTCATCTCGGCTATGGCCAGAGTCAACGGCTTGCTCCCCCTGAACATCCCCGCCACCGTGAACAGGATCCCGATCCCCAACGCCACATTCCCATTCTCGACGATCCAATCGACCATCTCGGAGATCTTTCGGTCCGGATGGATCTCCCTGATGAACCAATCCTCATTCAACACCGTCTTCAGCGATTCCCATGCACCAGGAGGAGATCCTTCCAAGAACTGATGCACCGACATCATCTCGACATCGGCATCCGAGGTTGTGATGACACCTGCAAGATCCATCATCTCACCCGTCGCCGGGTCCCTCCTCCATGTCCCGTTCGATGGGGAGATGTGCGCTATGTCGGCAGGATCCCTGTCGGCCCTGGCCAGATGATATGCATCGTGGAAGAAGACGCTTGCCCCGATGGTCCTGTCGTCCAACATCCACGACCTACGAAATCTGGCCCTCGGACTTCTCCCCGGCTCGCTCCACCTGCCACCGAACACCCTCTTCCTCAGGCGAAGGGCGCTGGAGGAGGAGACCATCATCATCATCTCATACTCCTCCCAGGTCTCGCACCTTGCGATGACATCGATCAGGGCGGAATGATCCTCGTCCCTCATCGCCATCGCCATCTCGGGCCCACGGACCAAGAATCCCCTGGCCAGAGGGATCTTCCATGCCGGGATGCTCCTCCTCTCCATCTCGAATCTGAAGGGGAACCTTCTCCAGTTCTCCTCGAACAAACGATCGGCAAACGTCATCCTGAAGCTCCTGTCGACCGACATCAACAGATCCAGGGGAATGTGGGGGTTGTACAGGATCTCGTGACAGAAGAGGGTCTTGGATGCCGTCCCATTGCACAACCAAACGAAGACTCTCGGATCGAGGTCCTCGTTCATCAGGATCGTTCTCATGAAGTTGCACACGAGAGCCACGATCCCCATCAGACCGGAGGGGGTCTGATCACCGACGATGTGGAAATCCAGGTCGATGGAGCAATGCACATAGAATCTCAACAGGTTGTGGAATTTACGAGCGCCGGCACCGATGAGTCCAGACAGAAAAGACGGGTAATCATCCTTGGAACAGGAATCCCTGAGCCAGTCCCATTTCTCCCCCTGGAAGTCGGTCCTCGTCCAGGACTCGACGGGGTCGATCTTCAGCATCACATTGGCATACTCTCCCGTCCAACCGGCATTGATAGGACAAGGGGAACAGGGCAGATGCGGGACATTCCACATTCCGAATACTCCTCACCATCTTGGCAGGGACTTCATGTACGGCCGGAACTCCTCCGGGATGAGCGAGATCACATCTTCCTCATCGCCCGAGTTCTTCTCGTCGTCTTCACTTATCATCCCCGAGATGTCGATGACGCACTCTATTGCCATCGGGGGTATCTCCGGGCGGACGATCACCATCGGGATGTACTGCGAACCCCACGTGGATTCAGAGAGCGACACCAGCGCCTCGGCGAGGGATGGTCTCATTTTCTGCATCTCATGATGCTCGAAGACCTCTTCCCTCACCATCCTGCACACCAGCAGGATGGGAGTGGTCTCGACACCCCTCGCCGCATCCTGCGAGACCGTCTTGTGAGCGTACCCTGCGGCACAACTGGGATCGCTGCTCACGAACACGACATCGAGGTTGTCATTCCTCTCCTCGTAGTCCTCGTTCATCATCCTCTTCGAGGACACGATCCCGATCTCCCGGATCGGCGCAACCCCCTTCTCTGGCAACCCCTGATCATACCTGGCCTGACTCGTGCCATGATAGAAGAACATCTCATCCGGAAGGCTCAAGAACAGATCGCTCAGAAGATCCTGCATGTGGACCTCTCGACCGGAGAGTCCTCCACACTTCTCCATCTGCGACACGACGAAGATGGGATCGAGCATGTTGCCACTCATCTCGGTGTCGTATCCACAGAAGTACGAGGAGATGACGGGGGCCCTCCCCTCCCATTCGCCCCTGATGTGAGAGAGGGATGTCGACAGGGAGATGTGTCCCGATGACACACGAGGATCCATCATCGCACAACAGAACGCCACGACGAATGGAGGATCGGAGGCCAGCCATTCCGAGATCGTGGCCGCATCCGAGGGAATCATCTCATCCCTTTCGAATCCCCCAACGACATCATTCGATCTCCTCGCATATTCGATGACCAGCTCGTCGATCTCCTCCTCGTCCCTCTCCGAGGTCATCATGCGGATGGCCTCCGTGAGGTCGGTGTGCACCCTCGACGAGCCCTCGTACACGACCCTGAGATGGTTGGCCTTCGGGAAGTAGCCGAGGTGCCCCCCCTTGTTCCTGCCGGAACCGATCGCCCTGATGTCGGCGGGGACCATCCCCGCCGACATCAGGAGGTGGGCCTCGTATGCCCCCATCTCGTTGCGGGGGAACCTCGCACTCGCAGGCCACTTCGGCATCGAGAACCTCAGGGCATCCTTGTAGACCCCCACATCATCCGTCCCGATGGCGATGCTGAGCGCCTCTCGAACATCGCCCGCCCTCAGAGCGATCCTCATCCTGGTCCCGTGCCTGATGAGGGCCTCGGCCTCCCTGATCGTACCATCGCACATCTCGAATCGAGGCTCCGACAGGATGGCGGAAACCTCATCCCACCTGGATGCCAACCCGATCAGCATCTCGTCGTCGAACTCGCAGTGCTCGATGGTGCGCTCGAATGGAAACATACAGAGGAGGAGATGGATGGGCAGGTGGGGATTCACGAGAATCCTGCCGAAGAAGTCGGCCTGATCGGAACGATCGAAATCGCTCCTGATGCACAGGGCGAAGAAGTCCTCCCCGAGGTCGTGGTTCATCATCACATGCGACATCATACTGAAGATGCAGGACTGCTCTCCCAGTATCGGAGGGATGTCGGTCCTGACGGCCAGGTTGTACTTCAGCGGATCGGAGAGGAGGACGAACTCGGAGATGAACCTCTCCTCATCGCCACCGTGTGCGGCCGAGTAGACACCATCGAAACGAGGATCGGTGTAGGCGATCCTCGATGCCTCGTCGACGAGACGCTGCATCTCGCCTTCCTCCTCGATCTCCACGAGACCATTGATGGTGAGCGTGTGATATGTCTGCACGATGAGACCCTCCACGATGTGGTATCCCTACCAACTCATTCTACTACGAATCAGGTGTGGATGACAACCAGTGAGAGGCGATTTGTTTGCAAAACTCAACCATCTCCTCGTGAGACATAACATTCTTCGCCAGATTGGCGATTTGACTGACGAACTGGATGTTGTCGATGGAGTATCCTTTAGAAGAATCTATCCTATCAAGAGATGCTTTCTTGTAGGATGGAACATACTCTCCCCATCCAACTGAAGAATCTGGAAGAACCAATTTGATCCCAGAATATGGACAGATTCCACCCTGCTCATTCCATACGACCATGAGGTCTTCTTTCGTAATATGTATCTCCCTGAAATCTCCATTCCTCATCCTTCTATTCCTAATGTTCTTATGAAAATATCTAAAAGGAGTGAATTCATCTTTGTGATTGACCTTCCTGTACCGGTCCAGAACTTCTATGGCGGATTCCCTCATCCTCTCTGTTGGATGAGCATTGGACCACCTAACAGCACATGCCCCATTGCAAAACTGCTTCATCCCATGTCTCAGAGACTGTTTAACATCAGCTGTCCTTCTGCTGAACTCGGCATCACACCAATCACAGATACAGACAGTCTTCCCCGGTGTCACGTCTCCCTTGACCATAAAACAATCACCTCCACATCCCTTATTAGAGAGTGGAGGTGATGTGACCTGCTTGGTGGACCTGGTCCCATCCGAGAGGGACGTCCTAGCGTGGGACAGCAAAAGCCTCTGCACGAGCGTACCTCACATTGCTCTCGACCCTTGATCTCTCGACGGTGCCGTGTGAGGACGAAACCTTCGAGCGACTGCGCTCCCCTTGACTGCTACCCGGGCGATGGGTTGGAGAGAGGCTCCCACCGGCGGGTCCCTCGTTAATGACGGATCACCGGCGATGAGGGGACTCATCCGGGTCACCGGATCGAAGCGGTTAAGCTCCGATAGCGAGCGGGAGGCTGCCCTCGTACTCGGACACTGCCTCTGTGCTCCAAACGCTGTTATTGGCGTTTATGGTTTTGGTCCTTTTGACTGGATCTGACCAATCCAGGCTCGCAGCTCGTACCCTCCTGCACACCAGTCGAAACCTTTCAGGCCCGTGTTTGTTTCAACCCATGCACCCCTACGGGTGCGACCCACGATGTGAATCTACGGTGATCCTACTCCAAAAACCTGCATCCCGTCAAGCAGAACAACCAGCACATTCCTCCTCGGTCTCCATCCCCTCGCACCACTTGCACCTGACCATCCCCTCCGGCAGATCGATGTGTCCCCTCTCAACCACGAGATGACCGAATTCCGGAATGGAACATCTCCCATGAATTCCATCCCACAAACTGAACTTGATGCCACAACTCGTCTTGCCATACTCATCGATTGAATCCGTGTCGTAGGTCAGGATCCTGTGGGTCACACCTTCCAACGTCACGATGAACATGCCACAGCCTCCGTCTCACGAGATGATCGAATCTGCGAGGATCCTACTCCGAAAACACATTTTCTGTCAAACAGAACCTCTCGAACCTCGCCGCCGCCATCTGCATCGGGATCCCGATCGAGGATCCCGACAGGGCGAAGAGCACCTTGTTCCCCTCGATGCCGAGGACCGTCCTCTGCAGGTCCGTCAGGGACGACGGATCGATCCCCTCGAGATCGAACGCATCGAATCCCTCCAGTCCCATCAGGTGATGCAGCCATCTCATGGGATGACCAGCCCTCCCTTGCCGGAACCGCCCCTCGGATCGAAGCCGGGACCCGGCATCATCTTCGCCTGGACGACCTTCTTGCGTGCCGATCCGAACTGCTTCTCGAACAGGGCGAGGCTCTCCGTCATCCAACTGTCGAAATGCTGCTTGAAGTCATCGTCGAGACCGATCTCGACACGCCTCCCGCTCTCGACGGCCTCCCTGATCTCATCCTGATCGATGACGCAGGTGTTCCTGATGCAGAGATTGTTCACCACGCCGAGGCTGCGAGGGAGCGTCTCTGTGATGGCCCCCATCCCCCCCTGATCGGTTGGCCTGGAGATCATCATGGCGTAATTGACGAGGTCGAGGATGGCGCACATCTGGACCACATCGATCTCGAACTTCCTGTCGGCCCACGGCCCCTCGTATGCGGCCGACGGCCTGGCCTGATCCAGCTCCTGCTCGGCATCGGCACGAGGAGACTCCTCGACGGGCACCTCCTCTCCGAGGGCGAACTCGACCTCGTCAACCCCCTGAGCCCTCCTGATCATGAGTGCGACGAACTTGTCGCCATCGACTCCGATGTCGCCGAGACGATATTCGGATGGGTCACATCCATCCTTGACGAGTCCCTCGTTGGCAGCATCGACGATCGCCTGCTCGAATCCAGGATTCGATTCGGACACCTTGAACGACGACCTGTCGAACATGAAGACAACCCTGTCCCTGACGCTATCGCTCATTTCCTCATCCTCCGGAAAACGAAGATTCGACGAACTCTCGATCGTCTTATACCTCTCCTCGATGTGACTCCACACAGGATTTCTTCCCCATCCTCCCGAATCCTTCCACCACACGAGAAAGGAGAATTTACATGAGACGATTCACCACTTGGATCACCAACAACCTCGATGACATGAGGAATCGCATCTGGGAGTGGAACGAGCGAGCGGCAGTCTTCGGTGTTCTTGTCTTCGGTTCGATGATCTGTTTCTGGGCCTTCGTGATCTTCTGCCTGTTGCCGCTCATACCAGCCTTGGCACCCCACCTGCCGGTGTTGCTGTTCATCTCCAACTCTTTTCAGTTAGCCCTCCTTCCTCTTCTGATGGTTGGACAGAGGATCGTCAGCGACAAGCAACAGAGAGAGGCACAGAAGAGGATGGACATCCAGGAAGAACGAGCGACCGAAGATCACACGCACCTCGTCGACATCCACGAGGCGATCTTCCAACACCTGACAGCTCAGGACGAGCTGATTCGGAGGCTCTACGACCAGGTGCCCGACGAGGAGCCTCCAGAGATCAAGGCGAGCTCGATGAGAGATCTGAGATCGATGCATGCGAAGGGAAGCGACAGGTTCACGAAATAGACGACATCTCGTTCAGAGGGATTTCTCCCAGTTCATATCGAGGATCTGCGACCCACCACACAGGTTCTTCACATGTTCGATGGCTGACTGATATCCGATCAACGGCGTGTCGGGATCGAACTCCCTGCGATGTCCCTCCAACAACAACGCCAGGATTCCGGACACCATGGCGGTCGCCATCGAGGTTCCACTCTCGACTCGATAGGCCCCATCGAGCCACGCCGAGTAGACATTCCTCCCCGGAGCGACCACCGTGATCCTGTTCCCGAAGTTGCTGAATGCACTCACCTTGCCATCAGGATCACATGACCCAACGGCAATGGAGGTGGGAAGACCAGCCGGCAGATTGAGGATGGATGAGCTCTCGTTGCCCGCTGCCGCCACGACGATCGTGGAGATGTTGTTCGCCAGAAGCGTGATCATCTCCTCGGGAGGGCGCAGATCCGACCCGAACGAGCAGTTGATGATGTCGCATCTGTTCTGAATGCACCAGACGAACCCCTTCATGATGGTGGACCACGTGGATACTCCTTCATCGTCCAACACCTTGCACGAGTACAGATCCACATCGGGAGAAACCCCGATGAGACCCTGACCCTGACCCTGACCCTGACCCTGACCCTGACCCTGACCCTGACCCTGACCCTGACCCTGACCTGCGATGATTCCTGCGATGACAGAAGCGTGCCCGTTATGATCCTCATCCGAAAGTTCGGGCGAGAAGTTGATGGACGAGATCGGAAGAGCAACATCTGGATGGGTGCATCTCCCCGTATCCATGATCCCGATGCGAACACCCCTCCCAGATAGGTTGAACCGCTCTCTCAACTCCCCGATGTGGGAGAACGATCTTCCCCAATCCTGAGGAAC
>Ga0315284_10005632_pt1 | contig 17811 bp, 18 predicted proteins | sample YL17G09_16_MG_FD_203696 | JGI IMG/M metagenome (GOLD analysis project Ga0315284, IMG submission 203696) | Sediment microbial communities from Yellowstone Lake, YNP, Wyoming, USA - YL17G09_16 | ecosystem: Environmental > Aquatic > Freshwater > Lake > Sediment | place: USA: Wyoming | collected...
ATCTCGTTCCTGTTGCCGATATCCTGGATCGCCTTGAGGGCAGCTGGGATTCCAGAGAGAGGGACGACTATGTCCGTAGCTATCGGGGAGGGTTTGAGCCTTGTGAAGGTCGCGAACAGTCTCTTTCGGGCCATCCACATCGTCTCGAATTCGGTCGGACCTTTCGCAACATCGATGCCATCACAGCCCTCCTCCAAGGCTATTCTAGTGAATCGTTTCAGCGCTCTGTTCACCTCGGATCTGTCATCGCCGTCGAACTCAAGAAACAGCATCGCCTCGGCGGGTGGGAGGTCGACATGCGCTTCTTCCCTCATTACCTGAAGAGCGATTGAGTCCAGTAGTTCGATGGCTGCGGGAACGACGCCGGAAGCGATCGTTCTCGCAACGGTCGAGCCAGCAGCCTGAACACTGCTGTATTTCGCCCTCGCGCCCAGCGTGACGCGGGGCATCGCCTTCAGTTTCAATGTGATTTCCACAATCACACCGAGGGTTCCCTCGGACCGATTGAAGAGATGAACAAGGTCATAGCCTGAGGCGGATTTCCTGGCCTTCGTGCCGACGTCCAGAATCCTTCCATCTGGAAGTACGACCTTAAGACCCAGCAGATAGTCGCCTGTGACCCCATACTTGACAGCCCTCATCCCACTTGCATTGGCAGCGACCATTCCTCCCACGGTGCAAATCTCTCCGCTCGCGGGATCTGGTGGAAAGAACAGGCCGAATTTCCTAAGGTGAGCGTTCAAATCGGCGAACACGACACCGCATTCGGTCGTGACCATGAGGTCCTCCCTGGATACGTTGAGTATCCGGTTCATGCGAGTCACGTCCATGACGATACCCTTTCTTGTCGGGACACAAGCTCCAGTCAGGGATGAGCCGCTCGCCCTTGGGACAACGGGGATCAGGAACTTGTTCGCGATCTTCAGAATGCCGGATACTTCTTCAGCGTTTCCAGGTCTCAACACGATATCTGGCATTACGCCCTTCTTGATGGCATAGCAATCGACCGAGTAGCAGACAAGGTCTACGGGTTCTGTAGATGCGTTCTCCTTGCCTACCACATCGACAAGCTGGTCCAGGATCTCCTTATCCATTTGGGCACACTTCCACGTTCGAACGCAGCGCCCTGATTGGGCATGGCGGTATATCTCATTTGCTGCTTGTCGAAGAGCGGTGTGACTATTGTCTCAGTCGCTGTGATGATTTCAGAATGGAAGAAGAACGTGAGATCTATCGGAGAGAATAAGAAAAAAACAAAAATGGAAAGAAAAACGGTTTGTGAGTCTATCTGCGCATGAACTTGTCGCGGTACGCCCGGCCCAATGCATCGACGGCTTTCAGCGCGTCCACGCACCTGTCTACGGTCATCTCGAATGGCTCGTTGTGGGCATATGGGTGGCCTGGGTTGCAGGTTCCGGCCATGCACATCGGCAGGTCGTCGAATGTGGCACCGATCTCTTCCAGCGTCACAGGCAGTCCGACCGTCAGGCAGAAGTTGATTACTTCCTCGATCAGGGCCTTTGGTCTGTTCTCCATGATCAGCTGGGCCATCGTACCGATTGCGACGAGATCGCCGTGCTCGGGCTTCGGAGCCTTCATTCTTCCCGGGGCTGCGGTCAAACCATCGTGGATGGCGTGCGCGGCACCGAGACCACCGCTCTCGAATCCGAGACCGCTGAGCAATGTGTTAGCCTGCGCGACGTTCTCATAGGCCTCTGTGACAGCTTGCCTCTCGTTGGCCAACTTTGCCTGGAAACCGTAGTTTATCAAGGTCTCATAGCAAAGCTGCGCGAGCCTTGTCGCCGTGAATGTTGGCAATCCGCCGTCAATCAGCGCGTTCCCGGCACGGGCCTCTGCGCATGCCTCAGCTTCGAACCTTGTTGCCAGTGCATCACCCATACCAGCCACTAGCCATTTCGCGGGCGCCTTTACTGAAATGTCCGTCGGGACTATGACCAGTTCTGGGCTCCTGTAGTAGAATAGGACCGCTTCCACAACGTGCTTCGCGTCGTACTGAACGGATAGTGCGCTGCACGGTGCGTCAGTGGATGGGATTGTGTTGATCAAAGCGATCGGCTTGCCAGCACCGTATTCCTTGCTTGCCACTGCCTTGGCAAGGTCCATTATCGAACCTCCACCAACACCAACAACGAAGTCGGCTCCCGTTTGCTTGACCTTCGCGGTCAATCGGTCTATCTCAGGCTTTGTACAGTATCGAACACCCTTTTCCATGTGGACTATCTCGACCCCATGCGTCTCGAAGTCCTCCTTCATTGGCTTCTCAACACTGTTGATGGAGCGCTCTCCACCCATGACCAATGCCTTCGTACCAAGGATTCCCTTGCGCCTGCCTAACTCCTTCACTGCACCCGGACCGATAACGTATCGATTCGGTGCGGCCATTACTCTTATTCTTGTTTTCAACATCGGGTTTCTTATCCCCCCTTACTTGGAAAGTATGAACTCAACGGTTTAATAATTCTTCTTTGAAGCTGAGTCCTTTCGCTAACAAACCTAGCCCGGAGAGAGTATATATATCTTCGGAATCACCCGTGTTCGTATTCAATTCATTCTAAAAGCGACTTTTGCCTATCCAGAAATGATCTGTGAGAAAAGAGAAAAGGGAAGGAGATGCCCGGCTAGCCCGATCAGTGGCTCTCGAGCCAGTACTCGGCAATCTCGATCGGCTTCGCGATCCAAACCTTGCCCTTCTTCTTCATCCTCTTGATCAACCGGCCGAGCATCCTGACCCTCGAGGGACGGCCCATCACCTGCGGATGCATGACGATGGTCATGAGGGCGCCGTCATCGTACAGGCCTTCGAACTCCTCTGACCAGATGTCGAGAACATCCTCCTGGCTGGTGATCCCACTTTGATATTCCAAAGGAGGGAAGAAGTTGAATGCGAAGTATGTCCAATCCATGGTCAGCCAGTTGAATGGTATCTCCACGATCTTCCCCTTCTTCTGCTGGTGGACATAGGGTGTGTCCCACGCCATCTGGTTGCTCTCGTACACGAATCCATTCTCCACGAGCAGATCGAGTGTGCGGTGGCTGATGTCGAAAGCTGGTGCCCTATATCCCTTCGGCCTGGTGCCAAGGACCGCCTCCAAGGCTTCGAGACCTTTCCCCATTTCCTTCCGCTCATCCTCGGCGGACAATCTGAACGGATTGAGGTGCGCATAGCCATGGTGTCCGACCTCGTTCCCCCGCCGTGCGATGTCCTTTACGAGCTCGGAACGTTCCTCGGCCAGTATCCCTGGAACGTAGAAAGCGCCCTTCAGATCCTCGGAATCGAGAAACCTCAAGATCCTAGGTATCGCAACATTGTAATCGTATTGGCCTTGAGAAAGCACGACGGGACTGTAAGGCTCCCCTTCCTTCACCGCCCCGGTCCTCCTCATGATGTTCTTCCAGGAGATGTCGCTGTCGCAATCGAAAGTCAAGCAGACCGCGCATTTCGCGCCGTTCTTCCACATTATCTCACCGGACCGAGATGTTCGATTTGGGTCTTAATCCCTTTGAGCTATGATCACCAGAGACATCCGTTAAATATCAGGAGATGCCTGAAATGAACTGACTCAATGCACCGACTTGGGGTATCTCAATGAAGATGGTATTCACGGAGCTGAAGGAACATGTCGATCTCATAAGGGACGCATTTCCCGACGATGAACTGATCATATTCGACCACCCGCTCGAGGAGGAACAACTGATCGATATTGCCAGAGACGCCGAGGTGATCTCTGTGTTCATATACACCCCGGTGACAGAGAGAGTGATCGATTCCATCCCGAGCTTGAGACTTATAGACACCAGGAGCGTTGGATTTGACCACATCGCTTCGAAACACGCCATCGAGAAGGGCATTACTGTATGCCACGTTCCCGACTACGGGGCGCATGTCGTTGCAGAGCATGTGTTCGCTTTGCTTCTGGCATCTGCTAGAAGGATCCCTTCCGCGGACGCTTTCGTCAAGAACGAAAGGCGATTCGATTTTTCCAATTTCCTCGGCCTTGAGCTGAGAGACAAGACACTAGGGGTCGTGGGAACCGGTAAGATTGGCGCGGCGGTCATTGAGATTGCGAAAGGTTTTGGGATGAGGGTCGTCGCTTACGATGTTTATCAGAACAAGAGCCTGGCGATGAAGTATGGCTTCCCTTATCTGCATTTGGAAGAAGTGCTTGGGAAGAGCGACTTCGTGACTCTCCACACCCCCTTGACTCCAGATACTCATCACTTGATCGATGCGACAGCAATCTCAAGAATGAAGAAGGGCAGCATCTTGATCAATGCCTCGAGGGGCGGAGTGCTAGACAGCAAGGCGTTGAGGGATGCCCTGACTTCGGGTCACCTGTGGGGAGCTGGAATAGACGTTCTCGAGGACGAGGCTCACCCGGAGAGGGACCTGTTGCTCGATTCCCCTAATATAACGATCACCCCTCACTCGGCGTTCTACACGAAGGAGGTCCTCCAGAGGATCTCTCAGCTTACGATAGAAACGGTGAGATCGTACAAGGCAGGCAGCCCAGTGAACAGGGTCCCGTCAGAGTATCTTTAACGTCTGGGGTCAGTACCTGGCAGTCCTGCCCATCTTCCAATTGAATGTGTAAGTCAACAAAAGCGGGGCAACCAGCGTTGTGAGGAGGGACATGAAGACAACGATCGAGAACATGTCGTTCGATATCGAACCGATCGTCAGGCCGACCGATGCGATGATCAGACCGACCTCGCCCCTAGGAGCCATCCCGACACCGACGATGGCCGCTGATTTCACTCCGAGCCTATAGGCGCCAAGTCCGCAACCAATGAACTTCGTGGCGATGGCGACGAAGGTTATCATAAGGGCCAGTATTGCCACACCGCCGAATGCAGAGAGGTCGACCGATATTCCGATGTACAGGAAGAAGAAGGGGACCAGGAACTCGTTTATCGCCTCAAACTGCTCTCCAACCGGGAACAGATCCTTGAACTCAGCGAACACCATCCCTGCAAGGAACGCACCTATGATTGCTGCCAGTCCGAAATATGAAGCCGCGGCGGACAATCCGAAACAGACGATTATGGCAACGGCCAACGGACTGATCTTTCGTCTCATGCTCATCACTGGAGTCGGGGTCCTGAACTCGCGGACCTGCTTCCTTACCTTCGGCAAGAGCCCGGATCCGACGAACACGACAGCGACCACGAATATCACTGCCAGCGCAGCTACCATCACAGTTCCGACGATGTCCATGGCACCGCCGCTCGCGATTCCGCTAATCATGGCTAGAATGACGAGCCCTAGGACGTCGTCGATCACAGCTGCACCGATGATGACCTTGGATTCGATACTGTTCATCATGTTCATGTCCTTAATCACCCTGGCAGTGATGCCGATGCTAGTGGCAGTCATTGCAGCTCCAATGAAGAGCGCCTCGACCTGAGGGAAACCAGAGGAGACTATCAGTAGATAGCCGAACATGAAGGGGAAGATCACACCGAGGATCGCTACAAGAATCGCAGTACCGCCGACTCTCTTTAGATCACTGAAAGGGGTCTCGAGGCCGATAGCGAACAGAAGGAAAATCACGCCTATTTCGGCCAGCACGCTCAGGACCTCAATATTCGTTCCCAGCTGGAGGAGGTCAAAGATGAAGGTGTTGCCAATGATGATCCCTGCGACAATCTCGCCGACTAGTGGGGGAAGGCGGACGAACTCGAAGATTATTGCAGCGATCTTTGCGAAAAGAATTAGGACGAAGAGCTGGAGCAGTATAATCTCAATCAAGGTGCCACCTCACCAAGAGACCGCAATCGAAGCTCTGCATCCCACTCCCGCATGCACAATGGATTATTGACTCATGAAACTTCCCATACCTAGGCTGCTGAGAGAAGCTATTTGGAGGGTTCATTCAAATGACATTCAAATGAGATAGAATAATGTACTCGCACTGCACCATAACGAAGATGAGAGACCATAGAGGCTGAAGGTGTTCTTGGAATGTCGATGTGGAGAAATGTGCCTACGGGAAGGGACCCGCCCAGGATAGTGAATGTCATTGTCGAGACCCCTCAAGGCAGCAAGAACAAATACGAGGTATCGAAGGAGTTCGATGGAATCCTTCTTGACAGGGTGCTCCACTCGAGCGTCGTTTTCCCGATCGCATACGGCCTCATCCCACAGACCTATTACGATGACAACGACCCATTGGATGCGATGGTGGTCATCAGCGAGCCGACTTTTCCAGGTTGCGTGGTCGAGGCGCGGCCTGTAGGGATTCTGCGGATGCTCGACGAAGAGGGTCAGGACGACAAGATCCTGACCGTTGCTGTGGACGATCCGAGGAACAAGGAGTACTTGCAGCTTGAAGACCTGCCACTGCACCAGTTGAACGAGATCGCTGAGTTCTTCTTGACATACAAACGACTTGAGGAGGGCAAGAGCACTCAGCTAATCGGTTGGGAGCGTCGGGGTTCTGCTCTCAAAGCAATCAGCCGAGGACTCCAGATATACGAGAAGAAATTCGTTTCGAAGAAATCTACTAAGACCGCGAAAAAGGGACGACAGTAGCTCCTGCCGGCGTCTATTGAAGAACGGTCTCAAGGCAGGCATGGACTCGATCGAATGACGGTAGAGGTTTGAACAGGTTGCTCGAGGGCTATATTCAATGTGGACACCCGATCGACGCAACTTGATCTGTCAATTCGGAAAATATTAAGTAACTCATTCTCGATATGCTTCACAGGGCACATCGATTTAGGAGGAACACTGATGAAAGACAAGTCGCCACTTGTTGGCATAATTGCACTCGCGATCGTGATGGTACTGCTCATCGGAGCGGTCGCGGTCCATCCGGCCAAGCAAAGACTAATATTGGCCACCACGACGAGTACGCAGGACTCGGGACTGCTCGATCACATCCTGCCGAACTTCGAAAGCAAGTATGACTGCATAGTTGACGTGATTGCCGTAGGGTCCGGCCAGGCAATGCAGATAGGCAAGACCGGTGATGCTGATGTTCTTCTCGTGCACTCACCTGCAAGTGAAAAACAGTTCGTAAAAGACGGTTATGGTACATCGAGGACGCTAGTCTGCTACAACCAGTATGTCGTCATTGGACCCGCAACAGATCCCGCAGGTGTGTCTCAAGCGAAAAACGCGACGGATGCATTCAACAGGATCTATCAGAACGGCACGGAAGGGAAAGCCATATTTGTCTCGAGAGGTGATCTCTCTGGAACGGACACAAAGGAGAAATCAATCTGGGTCAAGGCCAAACTGAACGTGACCACGTTCAGCAACAATTGGTACCTCAGCACTGGACAGGGAATGGGCGCTGTGTTGGACATAACGGAGCAACAGATCGACAAAGGATACACGCTTTCGGACCAGGCTACGTACTATACACGAAAGGCGACTGATATCATTCCGCACCTGGAGATAGTCTACCAGGGAGATCCATTCCTGTACAATCAGTACAGTGTCATCCCGGTCAACCCTGTCAAGTGGCCGAATATCAACGCCACTCTCGCATTGGATTTTGTCGACTGGATAACATCTCCAGAGATCCAAAGCATGATCGCTGACTACACCGTCGGTGGCCGCGAGCTGTTCGTCCCGAACGCAGGTCCGGGCTCGATCGCAGAGAACCATCTCATGATCTCACATCATCGAGCCGCAGTGGCGATCAGAATTGACTGAGGATTGAAAAAACTTCCCTTCCTTTTTATTCTTCAAAGAGATTCAGGGGTGCAAGGGGGACACAGATTGGTAGATGGCGTGACATACGATGTCGTGCAAGTGACGCTTCTCTCACTGTATGTCTCGGGAAGTGCGACAATCCTGGGTTCCCTCATAGGCATCCCATTAGGAGCGGCCATCGGATTGAAGGAATTCGGTGGAAAGGGACTGCTAAAGACGATAACTTACACGATGTACGGTTTTCCACCTGTGATCTCGGGACTATTCATTTACTACGTTTTCTCTCGTGCCGGACCTTTGGGTGACTTTGGTATCCTATTCACACCGACCGCGATGATCCTCGCTCAGACATTGCTGGTCATACCATTGGTGGCGGGCATAACGATCACGTCCGTCACAGAGGTAGATAGGAACATCAAGAACACTGTTCGATCTCTTGGAGCAAACGACAGGCAGGCCACGTTCACCGTGATAAAGGAGGCATGGGTCGGTGTCATCACGGCTGTCATGATCGGATTCGGCAGGGCTATCGCCGAGGTCGGGGCTGCATACATGGTCGGAGGGAACATCGATGGCAAGACCAGGGTCCTCACGACGGCGATCATGCTAGAGACGAGAATGGGGCATTTCGAGTACGCGGTGGGCCTTGGTGTCGTTCTGCTCATAGTCGCATGCGGTGTGTTCCTTTTCATGAGATGGTTGCAGGAGAGGGAGCTGCTTTGAACGACCTGCTGAGAACCGAAGAGCTCACAAGGGAATACGACGCAAAGACCGCGGTCTCGGACGTGAGCATGTCGGTCAATGTAGGGGACATAGTCGGAATAATGGGCCCCAGTGGCTCAGGAAAGTCCACCCTTTTCAGACTCATCAATCTTCTTGAACGGCCGACTAAAGGAAGAATCTTCTTCGACGGGGAGGAGATCAGCTACTCGAGACCAGATGTCTACCTCATTCGCAGAAAGATGGCCCTTGTCCTTCAGAAACCAGCGGCGATGAACCGAAGCGTGTTCAACAATGTGGCATATGGATTGGAGCTGAGACAACTCGAGAAGGAGGAGATTCAGAAGAGAGTCGACGACTACCTCGAGCGTCTCGGTCTGACTGAGAGCAAGCTAAGAAACGCACGCTCCCTGTCAGGAGGGGAGATGCAGAGGATGTGCTTTGCCAGATCGGTCATAGTCGAGCCGAAACTCATCCTGCTTGATGAGTTCACCGCCAACCTAGATCCCCAGAACATATCCATCCTAGAGAAAGCCGTCAGAGATTTCGTCAAGCAGGAAGGGAGAGCGGCGATCATCATAACTCACAATCCGTTCCAGGCAAAGAGGCTCTGCGACAGGTCCGCGTTGATGATGAACGGCAAGCTGGTGGAGATTGGCGAGACATGGAAGATCTTCAATGATCCGGTCGATGAGAGGACCAGAGCGTTCGTGAGCGGCGAAATGGTTTTCTGAGAAATGCAATCTTTCGTTCTTCGTCCGATGGAGTCTCTAGAATTCCTCCATTGTTCCTTTCCTCCTGGCAAAGTTCTCAGAGATCATGAACGGAACGTAGCCGGCTACCAATGCCACCACACCATCCATGACGACATCCTGATTGTCCGCCATTGCGCTCAGAATCAGAACAAAATGTTACAATATGAAGGTTATTTGAGACGGAGGCGATACTGCGCAGAGTCATCAACAACAAACATCATTCGACGATTCTCTGAGATGCCAATTCGTGAGTAATGAGCCCAAAGCGTTAGTGTCAAAATAGATCCATCTTCAATCTTGTTACATGAGATTCGAAAGGTGCTCCCGTCGGGATGTCAGCCCGGAGTTTGACCCCAAGAAATCGCGGCCAGGGATTATCTGAGGGCAAACAATTTACCATTGTTAACAAACGCGCGTAAATGTACATCGGCCAGAGAAGGCGGCAAGACAATATCGATTAAGCGATATGCCAGGAGTGATCTCGGATTTGATCTCGAACGGACAGATAGGGTGTGTAGAAAGCCGGGTCTATTGAGTCAATTCCTACGCTAGCATGACTGGATGGGATGGAAGTCATCATCTGATGGAATCAAGCACCCGGACCATTCAGTGTAACGTTGACTGGATTCTCACGAAGGCAGGGATTACCTGAGATCCAACCCACCACACACTAGAGCACACTTGCGCGACATGGCAGCTGGACAAGGGGATACCACTCGAGACCGTCCGGGAGAACCTCGGGCACGAGGACATCGCCACGACGCAGATCTACCTTCACCTTAACATCCGGCAGCGGTCGAGGACCTACAGGGAGGTTACGTGCTTTGGGATCTGACTACTTTACGCATCCTGCCGAAGCCATCGCCTACGCCGTTCTCCTCTTCACTCTCGCGATTCTGCCTCTTGCTTTAGCCCTGAGCGGTCCGTCAAAGGACCCTCTCTTCGTTGCATCGGCGAGCTCCATCACCTTCTTCCTGCTCGTCGGCCTTGTGGCTTTCCTAATCGGGACGGGGAGAGCAGTTTTGAGGGGGGATGATTAGAGCACATGGAGAACAGAGATCTGCGAACTCTGCGGGTCGAAATATCATCACGAAGGGCCCAATTGCTCGATCAACTCAGGATTGTGACCGGGAAGAAGAAGACGGAGACTGTCATAGAGGCTTTGCGCCAGTTTTTCGACCTTTGGTCGAGATCTGACAGGAGAGGTCCTTGATCACTCTCGCTCCGTGCAGGAGTGACATTCTTCATCTCCCCTGGTCATCATAATGTGGCAAGCAGGCCGAGGACAATCTGAGGAGAATGACAGAGTGGAATCTAAGAGCCTCACGCTGACGTCAAAACCACACCCCTGAAGGCGCGCTAATTAGTCGTGTACCATTTCGACTGTTCATCTTGCGGATAGATTCCGCAGTGATTCTTGTAGGCCTCTCGGATTTCCAAGGCGATGTCGTAGGTCACAGGGAAGTAGGTTCCCCTACTCGATCTCAAGTATCCAATTCTTCGGAGTCTGCCAGTGAATGAACTTGGTTTTCCAGGGTTGGCTACTACAAATTCTGTCTCTGTCCAAGGCAAAAGGACTTCGCGTCCCAGGGCATACTTGAATCGCACACCATTCGATCCGATGGCAACCGTTCTGGGAGTGGACTTGATGTACGCATATCCCACAACCACCAAGTACAATGTGCCTAGGCTGTACCCAATAACGGACACAACTAGCACTGGTGATAAGAGTCCAATCAACAATCCCATCAAGAATATTGCGAAAGCTCCTGCAACAGTGGGCCTGTTTATCGGATTCCTCATTTCACGCAACGGTTGGTCACTCATTTCGCGATCCTCTCTACTCCGATAAGAATGCACCAACAGAACAACTTGCCGCCCCGAAACCAAGTGCTGCACCAAGTGTGTTGGTAATAGCCGCACCTTGGTTTGCCTTGCCAAGAGACATACAAGTCCCGCAGAAACCCCAAAAGAACGAGCCGAATCCTATGGCTGCACTGAAAAGAGCCAGACCCTTCGATTGAAGGAGCGCGAGACTGCCAAAACTTAGAATGCATGCCAAGATTCCGAGAGTCAGGCTAGCGTAGCCAAATGCACCAGCATCAGCGTAGCCCACAATCGCCACAAGGCCCGCTGCAATTGCGAAGACACCGAAGACTATGCTGATCGCATCGTACAAAGACGACATGTCCGGCTCCTGAGCTGTTTCCTCATAGTTTGTGGCATCAAGAACAAGTTGCCAGACTAGAGAAGCTGATGAACTTGAGGCGTCGTCAGCAATTCTCCCTTCGCTCTCTCCTCTCTCATCACTTAATTCATTCATCTGTTCTTGATTCAATCCAATAGCATTAACAGCCAGAACAACAACTATTGAAGCCATCGCGATACTTATCAGCATGCCGAAAACGGCGAAGAGTGACGCGAGTGCGGCAATGACCAAACTGACAATGACTGATACACCGAGAACCACCCAATATAAATCACCGAAGAAGGCAGATGAGAGTGCCGACAATGTAGATGAACTCACTCCTCCCGTGACCGAGCATTCAGTAACTCCTATCATCAGAGCTGTGTTCACTCTCTGGCTGTAACTGACGCATGCTTCCTTTATTGGCTGAATCACGGGTCCGAACGCCGCATTCACCACATCAGTGATGAACGTAATCGCCCACCGAACGAATGCCAAGAACGCATCGACGATCGCGTCCACCGCAGCCTCTATGTACGATGCGGCACTCTGAATGAGGGTCTTGACGAATTTGAGGCAGATCTCGCCCAGCGCCACCGCCAGATTGACCATGAACGAAACGACAGCGACGATCCCTCTCCAGATGAAGTCGGCGATCGAGACGATCTGATGAGCATTTGCGATCGGCTTCTTGAGTTCTCATCCTCCTAAACGAGCGACGCCAAGGATTTTGCTTGCCAGGCTTTGTGCGACGTCATGAACGGGCGGTCATAGGCTGAATCAGGCCGAGACAGGTTTCACGAGCTCGGACGATAGGGACCACGGATGGCGTGCCCAGTCTTCCCCTAGCTCGAGGGCGAATCCCCCAGATCGAACTGCTCGAGCTGTCCCGTCAGCCGGTTCAGCTTCTCAACCTTGACTCTCGACTCTTCGAGGGTCTTACACAACGCCGTCACCAGTTCCATACCTTCTTGGTACATTTCAAGCGCCTCTTGGAGTTGTAATTTCCCCTCGCTCAAGGAAGTGGCGATTTCTTCAACTCGGTCCAAACGTTCCTCGAAGCTCTCCTCCGGCCTCAGTTTGGGCTGAGCCCTCTTACCCTTTGACATCTCAGATCAACCTCCTGACGGTGTGACTTTCCATTCGGTCACCTTCAGTATCTGGGCCGCTGCCCTACCATCCACAACCATAATGTCCACGTTGTCTCTGGGGTGCAACAGGCTCACACTGCCAACGATTATCCCCTTTCTAGTGACGACAGCATATCCGCGCTTCAGAACTCCATGGGGGTCGAGTGATCTAAGCAGCTCGGCCAGCTGCTTGACTCTGTTCAGTCGCGAGGATAGCATCCCCATAACAGTCTCGGTGAACTGCGTAGCGTCCTCGTCCAGACTTTGTTCGTAGTCTTGCAGCAGCTCCACAGTTCGCGTGTAGATTGCCGCTTGGGATTGACCGATTTTATCCAGGACCGCCTCTTTGTCCGGAACGACCTTCTCCGCAGCCTCCGACGGTGTAGCAGCTCGGAGATCCGCGACAAAGTCCGAAATGGTGAAGTCGGTTTCGTGTCCTACTCCGGTAACTACAGGGATTTCGGATGCGAATATAGCTCGTGCAAGTATCTCTTCGTTAAAGGCCCAGAGGTCCTCGATACTTCCCCCGCCCCGCCCAACGATTATCACGTCCGAGTGGGGATCGCGTAAACGGTTGAGCGCCTCAATTCCTTGAGCGATGTCCTCGGCGGCCCCAGCTCCCTGAACCAACACAGGTGCGAGTAGAATCCGGGCTGGAGGGAACCTACGGCTGAGAATGCGAATCATATCCCGAACGGCGGCTCCTGTGTCAGAGGTGACGATGCCAACGACTGTCGGGAACCGAGGCAAGGGACGCTTTCGTGCGAAGAGCCCTTCCTGCTTCAGCTTGGCCTTCAACGCTTCAAGTTTCGCGTACAACTCTCCAACGCCGAATCTCTTGACGTCTGTGACATAGAGTTGGTACCTCCCCTTCTGTTCGTAAACGCCTAGGTCACCACGAACGAGCACTTTCATTCCTTCCTCGGGCCGCACTGAGAGCCGACCCAGGGTCCCCGCCCACATCACGCACTGAATCTCCGATGTCCCATCCTTCAGCGTCGGATAGAGGTGGCCACTCGCGAAAGGTTTCAGGTTGGAGAATTCGCCGAGGACCCAGATGTCGTGAAATCCAGACTCCCCGTCGATCAATTCCCTAACTCGGTGATTGAGCTCGCTGACAGTGATGTATTCGGCCGCCGAGCCTTCTTTCTGCTCGCGGGAAACCTCTTTTGTGTTCGCTTCGGACAATTGCTTCGCCTCCTGAGGCCGGAGTGGCCCGATTCGACAATCACTTAAGGCCGTAGATACTTTCGCTTCTGTTCGGGATGTCAGCCCGGAGTTTACCCCCAAGAATATCATAGCCAGCAGTTATTTGATGGTATGTTATTCGCAGTCGTTGTCGAATGCGCATGAATGTGTGTCGATCAGAGACCGGGTAAGACGACCTGAATCGAGCAAGAATGGCAGAGATGACATGCAACCTGGCCGAAACCAAGCCTGACAGTTCTGACGGCAGATGGGGAGAGTCAGAAGCAGGGAAGTGGCTGACAAGCTTTCAAACGCCTACATCACGTTCTGCTCCAGACCCAACCGCCTCCTCAAGGGATTTCTAATTTTGCAGTTCCGCAATCTCCTCTTCGACGGCTTTGATCTCCATCTTCAACTCTTCGGCATATTTCCTCAGTTTGTCAGCCTTCTCAGCCTTTGTAAGGAAGCGTCTTCTGAAATCATGTTCATGTCTGTGCGTGCCGCACCTGCAATAGCCCTCGTCCTTCCCATAATGCGCGCCGCAACCACATTCGTCCATCATCTGTCACATCTCCTATCATGTGTACGATATAGAAAGTAAAGTATTTCAACTATCAAGTTTGTAGTGTAATACTTGCTACACATTAGGGAAGCGACTAACATGCAGAACGAGAATGAAGTGGTCTGTCTCTGCCCGCTTGAGGGCATCATAGATGTCATAAGCAAGAAATGGGCACTCTTAATCATCAACGCAATCGGCAACTATGGCACGCTCAGATTCAACAGACTTATGGAAGAGCTTGATGGCATAAGTCCCAGGACACTTGCAGACACACTGAAACGGCTTCAGGAAGAGGGGCTACTCAAGAGAGAATCATTTGCAGAGATCCCACCACGCGTGGAGTACTCATTGACAACGGATGGAGAAGGCCTCAGGGAAGCCATTATTCCGATTCTTACGTGGGCTGCAACCAGGAAGAATCCGACCAGGAAAAGGTGTTCCGCAACCTACAGCAAAATTCCTGCGCACAGAATGAAAAATAGGGCTTCGGTCGAGAAAAAGCCATGATGACTTGCCATGAACTGCAACCTCCTTGGTCACGGGAAAAGGAAGATGCCCCTTGACCTGCATCAGCTCTGGATGGGTGATCTGATCGATAGTCCCAGCAGACGCCAGCAATCCAGATATTCTGGAGTTTTAGCTCGGTGTGCTCTTTGAGCCACGAATCCATCGGCCACTTCTTAGTCGCACGCTAATTGCAGAGGGCGCAAGATTCATTACGAAGAATACGATGACGGAGATCAAGGTGATGAGGCTCACCGTCAACCGCCCTTCGGGCTGATGGCTTCTACTGTCAAAATGGGAGGGCATGAGCTACGAGATTGCGCAAGGAGAGGGGCTGGTTGAACAGGAACGTCCTCGGCACCGGCCTGGTCAGCTTGCTCAGTGATGCCAGTCATGAGATGATTTCCGCCCTTTTGCCCATCTTCATCACCCTGAGCACGGCCCTCGGGGGGTTAGGTGCCAATGCCGCTGTACTAGGCACGATCGAAGGGCTCTCGGACGGGCTATCCAGCGCAACGAAGCCAATCGCTGGCTATTTCAGCGATAAGACGAAGCGAAGGAAGCCATGGATGATCTTAGGCTATGTGGCCACCGCCGTGCTTCTCCCCGCTATCGCCTTCGTTCACAGCGTTGCTGAGCTGGCCGTGCTAAGGATATCGGCGTGGGGGGGAAGGGGGCTGCGAGGTCCGCCCAGGGACGCCCTCCTCTCGGATTCCGTTGAGTCAAAGCACTACGGGAAGGCCTTTGGACTGCACAGGGCAATGGATTCGACGGGAGCGATCATCGGTCCGGTGCTGGTGTTCCTGCTTTTGCCGGTCCTTGGGGTTCGGAACACCCTATTCGTGGCATTTATCCCAGGCGCGCTCTCGATCCTTGTCGTCGTATTGCTGATTAAGGAGGTCAGAGTAAGATCTACCGCGACCGAAGCTTTGGGCTTCCGGATGAGCCTCAGATTGCTGCCAAGGAGGTTTGGGCATCTGTTAATGGCACAGGCCGCCTTCGGAGTTGGGAACTTCGCCAACGTCCTCTTCATATTGGCGGCACTTGAGATCTTGACTCCTTCATTAGGCGCGGTGGCCGCCGCCTCGGCGGCAGTTGGTCTCTATGCTCTCCTGAATGTAATCTATGCGCTCATATCTTTTCCAGTTGGAGTACTGGCGGACAAACATAGCAAACCCTTGCTCTTGGGCGTGGGGTATTTGTTCAATGCCATGGCTTGTCTCATTCTGTCATTGTGGAGCGAGAATATACTGCTCATTGGACTAGCTTTTATCGCCGTGGGGCTCCAGCTTGCCTTCACCGATACCACGGAGGGAGCCCTGGCCGCCGAGCTTTTGCCGAAGAATGTCACTGGAACAGGTTATGGCGCTCTCCAATTCGTCGATGGAATAGGGGACTTTATTTCAAGTACCGTGGTTGGCATTCTATGGGTCGTCTTCTCGCCGATTGTCGGACTGTTATATTCAGCGGTCTTGAGCGTTGTCGCATTCGGCTTGATCGTGTGGCTCGTGCGCGTTCCGAAATCACCGCAAATCATTGTTGGATAGTTTTCCCTGATCGGAGTCAAGAACCTTCAATAACAGGATGCGATCCTGAACGTGGCGGCAACCGTGGTCATTATGGTGCTGATGGGTAAGAAATGAAGCTCTGTAAAACCCCGAAGGACAGGGGTGCTGGGTTCTACCAGGAGCAGTTGACGACGTCCTCGAATTCCCTATTGAGGTCTTCCAGGGTACCTACGCTGTCCCTGACGGACTTTTTCAGTACCACATCAGCACCTCCGCCTCTCGGGACGCGTTGGCGCACTTCTTCAGTTCTATGGACTATCTGAACCGAAGGGATGTTCATGATCGAGATCATGTCCTCCATGTGTCTTCTATGGTTCTTTCTGATTGCTGGAAAAGGCCGCACGCCCCGCATATTCCGCTTTGCTCCCCAATTGCTCCTCGATTCTCAGCAACTGATTGTATTTCTCGACCCTTTCGCCCCGGCATGGAGCTCCCGTCTTAATGTGTCCGGTCTCCATCCCTACGGCCAGATCAGCGATGAACGAGTCCGTCGTTTCTCCGCTCCGGTGGGAGACCTCGACTCCCCAACACGCTTCCTTCGCCACTCTGATCGCATTCACAGTCTCGGTCACGGTTCCTATCTGATTTGGTTTAATCAGGGTCGCGTTGGCGATTCTTTCCTCGATCCCCTTCTTGATGAGGACAGCGTCCGTGACGAAGATGTCATCGCCGACCAGTTCGATTTTCCCTCCGAGTTTGCGATTTAGTTCCCGCCAGCCGTCCCAGTCATCCTCTGACAGCCCGTCCTCGATTGATACTATCGGATATTTCACCAGGAGGTTTGAGTAATAATCGATCATGTCACCGGACGCCAGTACCGCAGCGCCGGAGCTATCCGACCTTCTCTCTGATTCTCCAGGCATAAGCTTCTCGCAACTGAGGATGTATTCGCCTTCGTGATGGAATGCGCTGGCGGCGGGGTCTAGGGCGATACCTATGTCTCTACCTGGCACATAGCCCGCTTCTTCTATGGCCTTTACGATCATCTCCAACGGAATCTCGTTCGAGCTGACCCTCGCGACGAAACCACCTTCGTCGCCCACGGCCGTGTTGTATCCGTTCCGTTTTAGAACGCTCTTTAACGCGTGATAGGTTTCCGCACCCCAGCGAAGACCCTCTCGGAAGTCGCGAGCCCCACATGGGACGATCATATATTCCTGGAAGTCAGGACCCTCCCAGTTAGCGTGAACGCCACCGTTCAGAATGTTCATCATGGGCACGGGCAGAAGTCGCGCCTTCTTCCTTCCTAGGTATTCCCACAGGGGCTTTCCCGTCGCGAGAGCGCCCGCCCTAGCAACCGCCATCGAGACGGCGATGATACCATTCCCACCCAGTCTCGCCTTCTTGTTCGTTCCGTCCAGATCGATGATTTCCGAATCGATTTGTTCCTGATCGACAGGATCTTTTCCGATCAATAGAGGCCCGACCTCACGGCGGATCAGCTCCACTGCTGATACGACGCCTTTCCCTCCGTACCTCTCGCCGCCATCCCTAAGCTCGACTGCCTCCAAC
>Ga0315284_10005633_pt1 | contig 17811 bp, 20 predicted proteins | sample YL17G09_16_MG_FD_203696 | JGI IMG/M metagenome (GOLD analysis project Ga0315284, IMG submission 203696) | Sediment microbial communities from Yellowstone Lake, YNP, Wyoming, USA - YL17G09_16 | ecosystem: Environmental > Aquatic > Freshwater > Lake > Sediment | place: USA: Wyoming | collected...
GCCTTTCCATCGTTGAGGATTCCGCCGTTGAGGCCGGAGGATGCGTTATAGAGACTAACCTTGGATACGTTGATGCCAGAATATCCACTAAACTTACCGCGTTGGAAGAAGCTCTCCGAAAGGCCTCTTAAAATGGTCAATATCGATTATGAGAAATATCACCATGCCATAGAGCGGGTAGACCTTGTAAAAGTGATCGGAAAGGTCATACAGGTAGTGGGTCTTATCATAGAAGCCCAGGTTCAGGGCGTCTCGATCGGCGATCTCTGCACGATAAGGATAGGGAAGGAAGAACATGAGACGTATGCGGAAGCTGTGGGATTCAGAGAGGGGAGAGTTCTGCTCATGCCGCTCGGGACCACAACCGGGATCTCTCCGGGCAGCCAGGTTGTTGCCGCGGGGCACCCGCTTAAGGTCAAAGTCGGGCCGAAGCTCCTTGGAAGGATCCTTGGCGGACTTGGTGAGCCCATTGATGACAAAGGCCCGATAGAATTCGATACTGAGAACTCGCTGGATGCGGAACCTCCGGATCCGGTTAAAAGGCCCAGGGTGACCGAGGTCCTGAGGGTTGGCATAAGAGCGATCGACGGCATGCTTACATGCGGCAGGGGACAGCGTATAGGGATATTTGCCGGTTCAGGCGTGGGCAAAAGCACTCTCATGGGCATGATAGCAAGGAACGCGGAAGCGGATGTGAACGTGATATCGCTTATCGGGGAGCGCGGCAGGGAAGTGCGCGACTTTATTGAAGAATCGCTGGGGGAAGAGGGGTTAAAAAAATCCGTTGTTATCGTCGCCACATCCGATCAGCCTCCGTTGATCCGTCTGAAAGGCGCTTTTGTCGGGACTGCCATCGCTGAACATTTCAGGAACCAGGGATTGAAAGTGATCTTGATGATGGATTCCATAACCCGGTTCGCCATGGCGCAGAGGGAGATAGGGCTTGCAACGGGAGAGCCGCCAACGACAAGAGGATACACACCTTCGGTATTCGCCCTTCTTCCAAGGCTGATGGAAAGATCGGGAACCGCCGAAGTGGGATCGATAACCGCTTTTTACACGATACTTGTTGAGGGGGACGACTTTAATGAGCCGATCGCTGACCAGTCCAGATCGATACTCGACGGACACATAATATTGTCGCGTGACCTCGCGGCAAAGAACCATTATCCCGCGATAAACGTGCCTCAGAGCGTTTCCAGGCTCATGACGAACCTGGTCTCCGATGAGCATAAAGACGCGGCAGCTAAGCTCCGCGAAGTGCTTGCCCGCTATTCCGAGGCGGAAGACCTGATCAATATCGGCGCTTACGTAAAGGGAAGCAACCCGAAGATCGATTACGCGATAACCAAGATCGACGAAGTAAATGAATTCCTGAAGCAGGGAACATTCGAGCAGTGCGATTATGAGGAAACGGTCGAGCGTCTCATGAGCATATTTTACTAGAAGTGAAAGAGGAGTAGGGAATGGCAAGGGAGCAAAAACCGGGAAAATTCAAATATGACCTAGAGACTGTCCTTAAAGTGCGCGGGATAAAGGAGCACAAGGAAAGGGAGAGGTTCGCCGAGAAGCAGAGGGAATACATGACCGAGAAAGAGAAAGAGGAGAGGTTGGAAGAGGAGAAGCGGGAGAAAGAGGGCGAACTTAAACGCATCATTAAGAAGGGCCCGATATCGGAATTCGAGAAGGTAATGCGGCGCCACGCTCATCTGGGAGTGCTCCGGAAGGACGTGGACGACCAGATCGAGAAAGTGATCGAGTCCTCAAAAAAGCTGGAAGACCAGAGATCAAAGCTCATTGACTCAATGAAGGACAGGAAAATAATAGAAAAGAACAAGGAACACAGGCTGGATGAATACAAGGAAATGATGAAGCAGCTTGAGATAAAGTTCCTGGACGAGATCGCGACGCAGAGATTTAAGCGAGGGCTTTAGTCACTTTTCCCGCTTTCAAACATTTGGTGCAGACGTAAACCTTCTTGATCTTCCCGCCAACAACGATACGGACGCGTTGCAGGTTCGGCAGCCACATTCTTTTTGATTTCCTGTTGCTGTGGCTCACCTTATTGCCAACGCTCGGTTTTTTCTTGCATACATGACAGATCAGCATAATGGGAGAAGTGTATCATAGAGTTCAGCTTGATTCAACTCCGAAGCATATGCTTAAGGGTCAACTTTATGGTAAAATGATCCAATCCTATGCAAACCCAGATCCGCTACCAGAAAGGCGTTGGGCCTAAATTAGCCTCGATATTATCCAAAATTGGCATCGAAACCGTTGAAGATCTTATCTATTATTTCCCCAGGGAATATGAGGACAGGCGCGATCCCGTGCAGGTATCAAGGCTTGAGCTTGGTAAGGACGCCTTGATAAAAGTTGAGATCGTCAAGGTATCAGCATCACGGACAAAAAGGAATTTTTCCATAACCAAGGGGACGGTGAAAGACGCGTCGGGCAGCATAAAGGCGATATGGTTCAACCAGCCATTCCTGATAAGGGTATTAAAGCCGGGCACCCCTATATATATGTATGGGAAACTGGAGAGGGACCCGTATTCAGGGGAGGTCATGTTCAACCCGCGTGATTATGAAATTATAAGCAGTTCGAACAGCGGTGACCTTATCGTGCCGAAATATCCGCTGACCGAAGGGATCACCCAGAGGATGCTCCGGCGCATTATCAAGCTTGCCCTGAACGAAGGGCTGAAAAACGTTCATGACCCGATGCCGGACCCGATAAAAGAAAAATTCAAGCTGGAAGAGCTGCAATGGTCAATACTGATGCTTCACTTCCCATCCGACCTGAAGCTCGTGGAAAGTGCAAGGCGCAGGATCGCATTTGATGAACTTCTCCGGTTCCAGATGGGACTTATTTATAACAGGAAGAAAGCGGATGAGGGGAAAGGCATATCATTTGGGATCGAGGGTGGTCTGATAAATAAGTTCAAAAGCAAACTGCCGTTTGAATTCACAGGAGCGCAAAAACGGGTATTAGATGAAATATTGTCCGATATGAAGTCAAGCAAGGTGATGAACCGGCTTCTTCAGGGCGATGTTGGCTGCGGCAAAACAGTCGTGGCGCTTTACGCGATGGTCGCTGCAGTTCAGAACGGCTATCAGGCGGCGATAATGGCCCCGACTGAAATATTGGCGGGTCAGCATTTCGCCAAGATAAAAAGCCTTGTTGATGATATAGGGATCGAGGTCTGTCTGCTTACAGGCTCCAAAAAAGATACAAGGAAGGAAACACTTAAAAAGTTAAAGGATGGAATCCCGCTGATCATTGTTGGCACTCATGCTCTGATCGAAGGAACAGTCGAATTCAGCAGGCTCGGCCTTGTAGTTATAGACGAACAGCATCGCTTTGGCGTGGAACAAAGAATGGAACTAAGGGAAAAAGGGAAAAACCTTGACCTTCTTGTCATGACAGCGACACCGATCCCCCGGACATTAGCATTAACCCTTTACGGCGATCTCGATCGATCCGTGATCGATGAAATGCCGCCGGGAAGAACAAAGATAATCACCAGATATGTCAGTGAAAATGAAAGAGCGAAACTTTATGAGTTCATAAGAGGTCAGATCAAACTGGGAAGGCAGTGTTATGTTGTCTGCCCGCTAGTGGAAGAATCGGAAAAACTTGATCTTAAAGCGGCGGAGGAGGAAGTCAAATTATTGAAAAAGGTTTTTCCGGAATACAACGTTGGTCTTATACACGGACGAATGAAGGGCGAGCTGAAGGGTAAAGTAATGTCAGAATTCCTTGATACATCAATAAAAATATTGGTTTCAACGACCGTTATCGAGGTGGGCATAGATGTTCCAAATTCAACTATCATGGTTATAGAGCACTGCCAGCGTTTTGGGCTTTCGCAGCTGCATCAGCTGAGAGGGCGCATCGGGCGGGGAAGCGAGCAGTCATACTGTTTTCTTGTGGGCGAAGCAAGCAGTGGCAGCGCAAAAGCAAGGATAGACGCGATGCTTAAAACGACCGACGGCTTTAAGATCGCCGAAGCGGACCTCAAGCTGCGGGGGCCGGGGGAATTTTTTGGCGCGCGGCAGTGGGGTTTGCCAAATTTCCGCGCGGCTGATATAATCAGGGATGAAGATATTATCAGGGAAGCGAGATCCGCGGCTACCATGCTTCTTCAAAGCAAAGTTTCCCTTCAAGATTTTGGCGTAAAGTTTTGGGGCAGCAAATTAGAGTGAGAGTAATATCGGGAAAAGCCAGGGGAAGAAAGCTGCGTTATCCGAAGCTTCCTAAAAGCAAAAGGCTAAGGCCTTTGACCGGGCAGGCAAAAGAAGCGCTTTTTAATATTCTTGCGAGGGAAGTGCAGGGCGCGAAGTTCCTTGATCTTTTCGCGGGCACGGGTTCGGTGGGCATTGAGGCTTTATCCCGCGGCGCGAGTTTGGCGATCTTTGTGGAGCATGACCGGAAGATCGTACAAACGCTCAGGGAGAATCTTGAGCTTACCGGTTTTTCGGACAGGGCGGAAGTTTATTGCCTTGATGTCTTTAAAGCGATCAAGGTGATCGAGCGGGGCGGGGGCAGGTTCAACATAGTTTATATCGGGGCGCCATATGCCGTGCCTGCCGGCAGGCAGGGTAGCCCTTTGCTTGAAGGGACAATGAAGGCCATTGCCGGAATAAAGATCGTTGATAAAGATGGCGTGGTCATAGCGGAACACAGCAGCAGGGATAAGGTCGAGGAAAGTTACGGGGCATTATCAAAGTTCAGGGATTCAAAATACGGGGATACGGTCCTTTCGTTCTATAAGGAGGTCCAGTGAAGATCGCGGTTTATCCGGGAAGTTTTGATCCCGTCACCAACGGGCACGTTGACATCGTGGAAAGGGCTTCCAAGATATTCGACCTGGTCTATGTGGCGATAATAGCTAACCCGGAAAAGGACGCCTACTTCGATATAAAGGAGCGCGAGGAAATGCTCAAGTCAGCGATCCGGCACATAAGAAAAGCAAAGGTTGAAAGCTTTGATGGATTGCTGGTGGATTACGCGGAGAGGAAAAAAGCTCACGCGATAGTCAGGGGACTGCGGGCCGTATCGGATTTTGACTATGAGTTCCAGATGGCGCTGACGAATCTCAGGATGTGCCCGAAGATAGAGACGATCTTTATTATGACCGATTATAAATATTCATACCTGAGCTCAAGCCTTGTAAAGCAGATCGCTTTTCTTGGCGGCAGCGTTTCCGGGCTGGTGCCAAGAGTCGTATTAAAAAAACTTAGAAAGAGGGGGACTTAAGATGGAAATACTCGGGCTTCTTGACACCCTTGAATCAATGATACTGGAAGGATTCAGGATACCAATGACGAAGAAAACGGTGATAAACGAGGAAAAGATCCTTCAGGTCATCGATAAGATAAGGCTTGTCTCCCAGGGCGGCGGAGATATGGTGAAGAAGGCGCTCGACAAGAGGCCAACGCCTGCGAAACAGGAAACCATGGAGTTCGTTACGGCAAGAAAGGAAATGGAAAGAGTAAAAGAGGGATTGCCGGCTATGTCGCAAAGCGAGGACAAGGCCACGGAGATAATCGAGAACGCTTATAAGATCGCAAAGGAAGTAAGGATGGGTGCGGATAAGTATGCTGACGAGGTGCTTACGAACCTGGAATCTACTTCCAGCAGGATCCTTCGGGCAGTGAGGGCCGGAAGGGCAAGACTGGGCAAGTTCGTGTCCGGCATTGCTTCGCAGCAAAAGACAGGTGATGAATCAGGTGATGAATAGAGCAGATGGCCGAAAGCCAGATGAATTAAGGAAAGTAAAGATATCAAGGAACTATCTAAAGTATCCCGATGGCTCGGTGCTTATCGAGTGCGGGGATACCAAAGTGATATGCACCGCGATCGTTGAAGAGTCAGTTCCGAACCACAGGAAGGGCTCCGGAGGGGGCTGGATATCCGCGGAATACTCGATGATCCCGGGTTCCACCGCCGAGAGGGCGCAAAGAGAGACCCATCACAAGGCAAAGGGAAGGTCGCTGGAAATTCAGAGGCTGGTTGGAAGGTCATTGAGGGCTGTTGTGGACCTTGATGCGATGGGGGAAATATCCATCCTGATAGACGCGGATGTGATCCAGGCGGATGGCGGGACGAGAACGGCATCGATCACAGGGTCTTTCGTTGCTTTGCATGACGCTTTTGCCAAGCTTATCAAAGAGGGGAAGATCAAGAAAAGCCCCATGAGGGAATTCCTGGCGGCCACTTCCGTTGGCGTTGTGGCGGGGCAAAGGATGCTCGATCTTTGCTATGAGGAGGATTCAAGGGCGGAGGTGGACATGAACGTTGTAATGACGGAGTCGGGAAAATTCGTGGAAGTGCAGGGGACCGCCGAGGCGATCCCGTTCACAAAAAAAGCTCTCGATGAGCTTTTGGACCTTGGGGGCAAAGGCGTAAAAGAGCTCATTGCCATCCAGAGAAAAGAATTAGGAGTGTAACAAATGAAGATATGTGTTATCGGCACCGGTTATGTGGGGCTTGTCACGGGCGCCTGCCTGGCGAACCTCGGCAATGAAGTCATATGCGTTGACAAAGATCAAGCAAGGATCTCCGGTTTAAAAAAATCGGTGATCCCGTTCTATGAGCCGGGATTAAAGGAGATGGTGGTAAAGAACCAGAAGGCTAACAGGATCGCTTTTATCACCGACATAAAAGAGGGAGTAAAAAGATCCGAAGTGATATTTATCGCGGTAGGGACCCCTCCAAAGGAAAGCGGGGAGGCGGATGTTTCTGCGGTCATTGAAGTGGCAAAACAAATAGCAAAAGTCATCAAGTCTGACGGCAAAGCGCATAAAAAATATAAAGTTATCGTCAACAAAAGCACTGTTCCCGTCGGCATGGGGGATGTTGTAACAAAGATACTGGTGGAGCAGGGGGTCCCGGACACGAACTTCGCTGTTGTCTCAAACCCTGAGTTTTTAAGGGAAGGCACCGCGGTATCGGATTTTATGTCGCCGGACAGGATCGTGGTAGGCGCGTCGAACAGCAAAGCTTTTAATGTCATCACGGAGCTGTACAGGCCGCTTAATGCGCATATAATTTTTACCACGATAAAGAGCGCCGAACTCATCAAATACGCGTCCAATTCATTCCTTGCGACGAAAATATCTTTCATAAACGAGATCGCGAATATTTGCGAGAAAGTGGGCTCTGATGTCGTTGAGGTAGCTTACGGCATGGGGCTGGATAAGCGCATCGGCAGGGAATTTTTGAACGCTGGTATCGGCTACGGCGGTTCCTGCCTTCCAAAGGATGTTTCGGCATTGATACACCTGGCCAAGTCGAACGGATATGATCCCCAGATATTGATCTCGGTGAACAGGACAAATGAAGAGCAGAGAAAATTGATAATCGAAAAAATGGAGAGCGTGTTAAAGACCCTCAAAGGCAAAACGATCGGCGTGCTCGGGCTTTCGTTCAAGCCGGAGACGGATGATCTTCGCGACGCCCCGTCGCTTGATATTATCCGGGAACTCCGTTCAAGGGGCGCAAAGGTCATCGCGTATGATCCTGTCGCAAGGGCAAAAGCAAAGAAGCTGCTTGACGGCGTCGCCTTTGGAGATACGGCGTATGACGCGGTTAAAAAGGCGGATGCCGTGGTTGTCACGGCTGAGTGGGGGGAATTCAGGGAGCTTGACCTGGATAAGCTAAGATCTTCCATGAAGACCCCGATAATGTTCGACGGAAGGAACATATACAATCCCAAAAGGATGAAAGAGATAGGATTCAGGTACTTTGGAGTGGGGAGGTAACATCTATGCGAAGTGAATGGGGTTTAGACAAGAAAAGCTTTACACTATATTTTGATCGTGAGGTAAGGGATTTTAGAGAGTGGACTCCGGAACAAAAATTGGACTGGCTGGATAAAGCAAATGAGTTTGTCAAAACCTTTGCCCTTAAAGAAAAACCAGAAGAGGCAAAATCTAATTGAAAGTACTTATCACCGGCGGCGCCGGATTTATCGGTTCACACTTATGCGACTTCCTTCTTGAGAAAGGCCACTTTGTCGTCTGCGTTGACAATCTTCTTACCGGCGACATAAAGAACATAAAGCACAATCTGCAGAATAAAAGATTCGAGTTCATAAAGCAGGATGTTATAAAACCCTTCAAGTTTGCCGGAAGGCTTGACTGGATACTCCACTTTGCTTCTCCCGCAAGCCCGGTTGATTACATGAACTATCCTCTGGAAACCCTTGATGTGGGTTCAACTGGCACAAAGAACATGCTTGAACTCGCGAAGAAAAAGAAGGCGAAGTTCATGCTTGCTTCCACATCCGAAGTTTACGGCGACCCAAAAGTATCCCCGCAAAACGAGGAATATTTCGGCAATGTCAACTCGATCGGTCCCAGATCGGTATATGACGAGGCAAAACGATTTGCCGAAGCCCTGACATCAGCTTACGTGAGGGAGAAACTTGTGGATGCAAGGATCGCAAGGATATTTAATACTTATGGCCCGCGGATGGGGATCGATGACGGAAGGGTGGTCCCGAACTTCGTCAGGCAGGCTTTGACGGGGCAGGCGCTGACGGTTTACGGAGAGGGCACGCAAACGAGAAGTTTCTGCTACGTGTCCGACCTGGTGGAGGGACTTTACAAGCTCATGTATTCGAAGCTGAACGATCCTGTTAACCTGGGCAATCCGAAAGAGCTGAAGATCATCGACTTTGCCAATTTAATGATCAGATCGATCGGCAGCAAGTCCAGGATCACTTACAAGCCGCTTCCGAAGGATGATCCAAAACAAAGAAAACCGGATATTTCCAGGGCTAAGAAAGAGCTTGATTGGGCGCCGAAGGTTTCTCTGGAAGAAGGATTGAAGGCAACTATTTCATATTTTAAAGGAGAATGATCATGATAAAGGAACACGCAAAGAACTATCTTAATGATCTTATTAAAAGCATAGACAGGCTTCCTATTGAAAAGATCGAGAAAATTGCCGATGAACTGAAAAAAGCTTATAAGGGCAAAAAGCATATCTTCATAATGGGCAATGGCGGGAGCGCGGCCACGGCTTCACACTTTGTATGCGACCTTTCAAAGGGAACGACGGTCTCCGGCAAGAAAAGGTTCCGTGTAGTGGGCCTTACGGATAATGTTCCCCTTATGACCGCGTGGGGCAATGACGTTTCTTATGAGGATATATTTAAAGCCCAGCTTGAGAATATCGTTGAAAAAAGGGACGTGGTGATCGTTTTTACCGGAAGCGGGAACTCTCCGAACATAATAAAGGCCGTGAAATATTCAAATTCAGCCGGTGCTGTAACGATAGGATTCACGGGTTTTAACGGCGGCAAGCTTAAGGGCTGTGCAAAAATAAGTCTGGTAGTCCCCTCAAAGAACATGGAGCGCATCGAGGACATACACCTCATTTTGGAGCACTTGATCAAGCTTTTCCTCTTTGAAGAGATACGAACAGGCAGGATTTGAAAGCGATCTTTCTAGATAGGGACGGCGTAATAAACAAGAAGACAGAAAGCGGCTATGTCCTTAAGTGGGACGAGTTCCAGTTCCTCCCCGGCGTCATCGATGCCATCAAGCTCATAAACAAAATGAATATCCCCATTTATGTCATCAGCAACCAGTCATGCGTGGGCAGGAGAATGGTGAAACTCGAAGAGGTTCAAGACATCAATTCAAGGATGTTGAAAGAGCTTGAGAAACAAGGCGCCCATATCGAAGGCGTTTATTTCTGCCCCCATCATCCGGATGACGGCTGTGATTGCCGCAAACCGAAGACGGGCCTTTTTAAACAGGCAGCTAAAGAGCACCCGATAGATCTTGCCGACTCCTGGTTCATCGGCGACAGCGAAACGGACGAAGAGGCGGGGAAAAACCTTGGATGCCACACTTATCTGGTCAAGGAAGGCGAGAACATGCTTCCTGTAATAAAGACAATAATCGGTCAGCTTTCTGATACTTGACAAGACAATTGAAACAAATACAATCTATGATACAAATATGGTAAAAATCGGCATTATTGGCGGGTCCGGGCTGGATAAGCCGGACATCCTGAAAAAGGCGGTCGAAAAAGAGGCGATCAATAAGTTCGGCCAGCCGTCATCAACGCTTACATGCGGAGAGATCGGCGGAATCCCGGTGGTGATATTGGCAAGGCACGGCAAAGACCACAGCATCCCTCCCACAAAAGTGAATTTTCTTGCAAATATCTACGCTTTAAAGGAAGAGGGATGTACCCACATACTTGCTGCCACGGCGGTCGGTTCCCTAAGAGAAGAAATAAAACCTGGCAACCTGGTGTTCCCTTCCCAGTTCATTGATTTTACAAGGCACAGGAACCTTACATACTTCCATGAAAAGGTCGTGCATACTCCAATGAGCGATCCCTATGACAGGGCGCTTACAGATATATTATGCCAGACATGCGATGAACTTGGTTTCCAATATAACCGGGATGTGACGGTCATAACGATCGAAGGCCCGAGGTTCTCCACCAGGGCGGAAAGCCACATGTTCAGGGCGTGGGGAGCCGATATCATCAATATGTCCACATGTCCCGAGATAATACTGGCAAAGGAACTGAACATCCCTTACCAGACCATAGCGATGTCAACTGATTATGATTGCTGGAAAGAGAACGAGGAGCCGGTGACATTTGAAATGGTCATGAAAACAATGAATGAAAATGCTGAAAAGGTCAAAAAGCTCTTTATCAATGCCATTCCGAGGATAAAATAATGCCTATAAAATCCAGGATAAGAACTGTCCCCCACTGGCCCAAAAAGGGGATAATGTTCAGGGACATCACCACTCTTCTCAAGGACCCGGTTGGGTTCAAGCTGTGCATTGATGATTTTGTTAACAGGTACAAGGACAAGGATATTGATATAGTCGTCGGGATAGATTCAAGGGGATTCATACTCGGCGGGGCGATAGCTTACCAGCTTGGCAAGGGTTTTGTGCCCGTCAGGAAAAAAGGCAAGCTGCCGGCCGCGACCGAGAAGGAAGAATACGAACTTGAGTACGGGACGGATGTCATCGAGATCCATAAGGACGCAATAGAAAAAGGCCAAAGGGTCTTGATAGTTGACGATCTTATCGCCACAGGGGGCACCGCTCTCGCGGCGACAAAGCTCGTAAAAAAGCTCCACGGAGAGATAGTTGAGCTCGCCTTCATCGTTGACCTGCCCGACCTGGGGGGAAGAAAAAAGCTCGAACACGCGGGCTATGCCGTCTATTCTCAAACTTCATTCGAAGGCGAATGACCGCTAAGAGATCAGAACTGGAGAACAATCATCAGAGTTAAGGGTAAATATTACCGGACAGTATGGATGGAAAAAACCTCTGTTTTCCTGATCGACCAGAACCTTCTCCCGTTCACTTTCAATGTCCATGAATCGAGATCATATCGCGATACCTGCGCGGCCATTAAATCGATGATGGTCCGGGGCGCGGGAGCGATCGGCGCGGCGTCTGGCTTTGCGATGGCGCAGGCTTTTATGTCAGGGGCCGATATCAAAAAGGCAAAAAAAGCGATCGAAGCCACAAGGCCAACCGCGCAAAACCTTTTTTATTCTGTGCAAAGAGTATTTGATGCGGCGATTAACTCCGCGGATCCTGCGAGAGCTGCGGTCAATGAGGCGCAAAAGATCGCCGATGAAGATGCAGAAAGCTGCAGGAATATCGGCAAGTATGGCAGCAAGCTGATAAAAAATGGCTATCGCATATTGACCCATTGCAACGCCGGGTGGCTTGCATTCGTTGATCATGGCTCCGCTTTAGCCCCGATCTATAAAGCCAGGGATCAGGGTAAAAAGATATTTGTTTATGTGGATGAAACTCGGCCAAGAGGACAGGGAGCCAAGTTGACCGCGTGGGAATTGAAAAATGAAAGGATCCCTTTTGCGGTGATCGCCGATAACGCGGCAGCTCATATCATGTCGCGATCAAAAGTGGACATGGTGATAGTCGGGGCGGACAGGATCGCGGCCAACGGGGATGTGGCGAACAAGATCGGCACGCTGGAAAAAGCCATTATCGCGAAAGAATTCAAGGTGCCGTTCTATGTGGCAGCCCCGATTTCAACGTTCGACCTGTCATGCAAGAACGGCAAAGATATCCCCATTGAGAACAGGGCGGAGGAGGAGGTCCTGTATCAAAAGGGAGAAACAAAGAACGGCAGGATCGAAAGTATTCTGGTCTGCGCGCCCGGTTCAAGGGCCTTGAATCCCGCGTTCGATGTCACGCCGGCAAAATACATAAGCGGCATCATCACGGAAATGGGTATAATACGGCCGTCAGCCAATTTAATAAAAAGCCTCATAAACAAAAAATCCGCTTGACAGGCCGCACCATAATGCTATAATGTTCATGTTTTGAACATTAATTGAACATCTTATGGTAGACAATAAAGAACTAAAGGTAATAGACGAAATATCCAGGGAGAACAGCCTCACGCAGCGGGAACTGTCCAAAAGGACGGAGCTTTCTCTCGGTGCGGTCAATCTTATCATCAGGCGACTGGTCAAGCGAGGTTTTGTAAAGACAAGGAACCTCAACCCGAAGAAAGTTGAATACCTGTTGACCCCCAAGGGAATATCGGAAAAAGCCAGGAAAACATATGATTATGTCGTGAAAACCATCGATATGGTCACGCGCGTCAAGGAAGAGATAGCCAAGATAGTCCTTGATGAATTCAACCGCGGCCAGAAGAAGTTCATTATTCTTGGCGGGAACAGCATGGCGGACGTGATCGAACTCGCCCTTAAAGGATTTGATTATAAGAAGGTCCATGAAATGAACGAAATAAAGGACTCCGAAGCCCTGGTCCTTATAGCTGAAAAAAATAGATCGGCCAACGGCTTCAGGTCCATCAATATGGCCCGGCGTCTGAGCGAAGTTTACTGGGGGGTGAACGGGGATGAAGGGTAAAGTTATCGTTACTGGCGGAGCCGGTTTCCTTGGCAGCCATTTGACGCAGGCGTTGCTGAAGAAAGGCTGGCGAGTGGTGGTGATCGATAATATGTCCACCGGAAGGCCGCAGAACCTTAAAAGCTTCATTAACGATCCTAACCTGACAGTGGTCCGCGCTGATATCAATGACGCAAAAAAGATCAAGAAATATTTTCAAGGCGCAGATTATGTTTTCCATTTAGCGGCGCTTGCCGACATTGTTCCATCGATAGTCGATCCAACCGGATATTTCCGCTCTAACGTGGATGGGACAATGAACATAATGCAGATTGTAAGGGAAGTCTGCCCGAAACTGAAAAAATTCATTTATGCGGCATCCTCCTCATGTTACGGCATCCCGGATAAATATCCAACGCCGGAATCCGCGGAGATCCGCCCCGAATATCCTTATGCCCTGACAAAATATCTGGGCGAACAGATAGCTCTGCACTGGGGGAAAGTTTATAAGATACCGGTCCTTTCGCTGCGCATGTTCAATGTCTACGGGCCTAGATCGCGGACCTCAGGGACATACGGAGCCGTATTTGGCACTTTCCTGTCGCAAAAGCTTCACGGGAAACCGTTCACTGTGGTGGGTGATGGTAAACAGACAAGGGATTTCACTTTTGTGACCGATGTCGTGGCGGCATTTTTGGCGGCTGCAGCCTCAAGGTATAGCATCGAGATATTCAATGTCGGCAGCGATCATACTTATAGTGTCAATACATTGGTGAGGCTGTTAGGCGGGCCTATAACTCACATACCAAAGCGGCCTGGTGAACCGGACCGCACATACGCAAACATATCCAAGATAAAGAGACTGCTCAAGTGGAAGCCAAAAGTATCCCTGGAAAAAGGGGTTAAGATCCTGCTTGATAACATTGATTACTGGCGTCAGGCGCCGGTTTGGACGCCGAAGACGATCAAAAAAGCGACAAGGGATTGGTTCAGGTATCTGTCAAGATAGGGAGGTGCCGGATGGATAATGTTTATGAAAAAATAAAGACTATCGATGAACTGAATACCATTGTAGCGGACCTGAAGAGGCAGGGCAAAAAGATAGTTCACTGCCACGGCGTTTTCGATCTCATCCATCCCGGGCACATACGGCATCTCTCTGCCGCCAAGAAGGAAGGCGACGTGCTGGTAGTTACCATCACGGCCGATAAATTCGTAAAGCGCGGGCCTGGAAGGCCGATATTCAACGAGAATTTGAGGGCGGAAACGCTTGCCGCATTGCACAGTGTGGACTTTGTAAGTGTAGATAACAATGCCACCGCTGTGAACGCGATCAAGGCCATAAGGCCTGATATATATGTAAAGGGGCAGGAGTATGAGAAAAAGGAAAAAGACGTAACAGGCAAGATAACGGATGAGGAAGAAGCTGTCAAATCTGTTGGAGGCAGGATCGCTTTCACTTATGATATCACTTTCAGCTCTTCTAAGCTTATTAACGAGCACCTTGACGTATTCCCTCCCGAAACAAGGCAGTACCTCCAGAATATAGCTGAGAAGCACCCGGTCGATAAGATAGTCGAGCAATTGAGATCGTGCAGAAAGCTTAAGGCCCTTGTTATCGGGGATGCCATAATCGACCAGTACCATTACTGTGAATCCATGGGAAAATCCATGAAAGAGCATCTCGTGGTCAGCAAATACCTGGGCGATGAATCGTTTGCCGGCGGGGTCTTTGCGACCGCCAATAACGCTGCCCAACTGTGCGGAGAGGTCCATCTTGTTACCATGCTCGGGAAACAGGATACTTTCGAGGACTTTATAAAGGGCCATCTACAGAAGAACGTCACGCACAAATTCTTTTACCGCGACGATGCGCCGACGACAGTGAAAAGGAGGTTCCTGTACCACATACTGAACCAGAAACTATTTGAGATATGCTACATCAATGATTGTCCCATCGGGAAAGAACTGGAAGACCAGATCGGTAAATATCTTGAAAAGGTATTTGACGATTATGACCTGATCATTGTTTCGGACTTCGGCCACGGCCTGATAACAGAGAAACTGGTGAAGTTGATAACCGAAAAGGCCAAATATCTTGCACTTAATGTCCAAACGAACAGCGCGAACACCGGGTTCAACTTTATCACCAAATATCCACGCGCTGATTACATTGTTGTTGACGAACAGGAAATAAGGCTTGCCGCGCATGATAAGCACAGCGATGTGAAGGATATAATGCGGCTGATGCGAGAGAAACTCAATTGCAATACCCTAATGGTGACGCGAGGGCACAAGGGAACAGCATACGTGGACAGAGGGAAAAGTATTCACGAATCCCCGGCTTTAGCTTCCAAAGTTGTTGACAGGGTAGGCGCAGGGGATGCTCTATTCGCTTTTACAGCGCCATTGATGGCTATTAAGCTCCCGCAGGACCTGATTTCTTTTATAGGCAATGCGGTTGGCGCATTAAAAGTCCAGATCGTTTGCAACAGGGCGCCTGTCGATGTTGTGGACCTTATGAAATTTGTTACAAGGCTTTTGAAATAGGAGCGGATGATGATCAAAAATGTTCTGGTCACAGGGGGGGGCGGCTATGTAGGGGCAGTGCTTATCCCCAAGCTCTTGAAAAAGGGCTATAAAGTCACCGTGATCGATCTATATATGTACGGGGAAAATGTCCTGGATGCCGTCAAGAACGATCCAAACCTGAAGCAAGTCAAGGGAGATATCAGGGATAATGCTCTTCTTGAAAAAGAACTCAAAGGGATCGATGCCGTTATACACCTTGCGTGCATCTCGAACGACCCGAGTTATGAGCTTGATCCGGAGTTGGGGAAGTCCATAAATTATGACGCGACCACCAGGCTTGTTGATATTGCCAAAAGGTCAGGCGTAAAAAGATTTATTTACGCGTCAACTTCAAGCGTCTATGGCATTAAGGAAGTGGACAATGTTACCGAAGACCTGGCCCTTGAACCTCTTACTGATTATTCCAAGTACAAGGCCCTTGCAGAGGAGTATATACTTAAGCAAAGATCGCCGGGTTTTGTAGTGCTGATACTAAGGCCTGCAACTGTTTGCGGATACTCTCCAAGGTTAAGGCTTGACCTCTCGGTAAATATCCTGACCAATTCTGCCGTCAATAAAGGGAAGATAACCGTTTTTGGCGGCGAGCAAAAAAGGCCTAACATCCATATTGAGGATATGACAGATCTTTATGTCAAGACGCTTGAATATCCTGATGAGAAGATAGACGGCAAGATATTCAATGCCGGCTATGACAACATGAAGATGAAAGATATAGCTGATACTGTAAAAAAAGTCGTGACAAAAGAGATGAATAAAAAAGACCTGATGATAGAAACGACCCCGACAAATGATAATCGTTCTTATCATGTTTCGTCAGAAAAAATAAAGAAGGAACTTGGCTTTGTTGCCAAAAGATCAGTGGCAGATGCTGTTAAGGGGCTGGTCGCGGCATATAAGTCAGGGAAGATCAAGAATCCGGATGACAAGAAATATTACAATATCAAGACAATGCAGGATATAAAACTGAAGTGAAAAAAAACAACAAACTTGACATACTGAAAGAAATGATACGCATACGATTGGTGGAGCAGTACATCGCCAAACATTATCCGGAACAAAAAATGCGCTGTCCAACGCATCTCTGCCTGGGTCAGGAAGCGGTGCCAGCAGTCTTTGGCGCTTTTGCCGACAGGAATGATGTTTTTACCGGCACCTATCGTTCCCATGGTCACTATCTAGCAAAAGGCGGGGACCTTTTATCGCTGTTCAGTGAGATATTGGGTTCCTCAAAAGGCTGCTCTCACGGCTACGGTGGTTCGATGCACATAATGGATGAAGATGTGAATTTTTACGGTACGTCAGCGATAGTCGGAGGCGGAGTGCCAATAGCCACAGGCGCCGCTTATGCTTTCAAGTACAGAAGAGAAGCGCAGGTGGCTGTGTGCTTTATGGGTGACGGAGCGATAGAAGAAGGGGTTGTATATGAAAGCGTGAATTTTGCAACGCTCCATGATCTGCCTATCGTATATGTATGCGAGAACAACAGGCTGGCCGTGACAACTCCGATCGAGCTAAGGACAAAGAACACAAGGGTATTCAAACGATTCGATGACCTTGGATTAAAAGGCATATCAGTTGACGATACCGATATCGACAAAATGATTGACGTCGCCGGTCGGGCGTATGAACTGACAAGAAAGGGCAAGGGTCCTTGCTTTATTGAGGTTTCTGTCCACAGATGGGCCACGCATGTAGGACATGATTATGAGGGCCCTGCAGAATTCTGGTATCAAGATCCCCACGCAAAAGACGCTCTTTCCTGCCCAATAGCAGCTCTTGTAAGACAGCTGATTAATGCGGGGAAAATCACCATGAAAGATTTGCGAAATCTGAGGGCTGAGCGATATAAGGAAATTGAAAGGACATTTAAGAAGGCATCCTCTTTTCCTTTGGCTGCGGATGGCTTGTTTGAGGATAAAGTTTATGCTTCCGGGCTGCTCTCTAAATTACCCAAAAAAGCAATTACAAAAACAGGTAAAAGATCATTTAAACATAAAGAGCAGCCAAAGCTTGTGAACCCGTTTTAGGAGAATTAATGGCAAGAAAATTGACATATGCACATGCAATAAGCGAAGCCACGGATCAGGCGATGCAGCTTGATGAATCGGTCATTATAATTGGCCAGGGTACGCGTGACAGAGGACATATATTTGGGAGTGTTGAGGGATTGTTTGACAAATACGGTCCTCAAAGAGTTATTGAAATGCCTTTGTCAGAGAATGCCATCGCCGGTATTTGTGTCGGGGCTGCATTGAACGGATTGAGACCTATGCTGATACTGCAGCGGGTTGATTTCATGTTCCTGGCACTGGACCAAATAATCAACCAT
>Ga0315284_10005634_pt1 | contig 17810 bp, 24 predicted proteins | sample YL17G09_16_MG_FD_203696 | JGI IMG/M metagenome (GOLD analysis project Ga0315284, IMG submission 203696) | Sediment microbial communities from Yellowstone Lake, YNP, Wyoming, USA - YL17G09_16 | ecosystem: Environmental > Aquatic > Freshwater > Lake > Sediment | place: USA: Wyoming | collected...
CCGGGGGCTTAAGCGGCCGAGGCATGTCTTCGTACGGCAGTCGAACCGGCTTTCCCGCAGGGATTTTTCCAGAGCTCCAAAGATTCTTGGACTCTTCTTTTTCCACGTCCAGTCCGAGCCTTTTCCAAGCGGTCTCGATCTTTTCTTTTTGAAGCTTGGAAAGCCCCTTGTCGGATTTTCCGAGCCTTTCCTTCATGGACGCGAACGCTTCTCTTTCCCAGTCATCGAGAGCTTTGTATCCCAGCAAGGTATCCAGCATGTTAATATCGTCGGTCTTGCTCATTCAGCGTCTCCTGCACTAACTCCACATCACGTCCCCCACCAGCAGATTATTGGTAGTCAGGTCCCCGACTCGGACTGACAAGACCTGAGATGGGAAATTCAAAAGTGAAGACCATGTGACAGTCATGACCCGCGGAGCAACCGGCGAGTCCTGCTTAATGGCAATACCGTACGTCTTAATGACTTGCCCGTCGCGAAGTTGGGAAAGAACTCTGCTGGCGATGGCGAAGTGAAAATCGTCCGGAGCGAGACCAATGTCGGCTTCGCTCAACGCTCTAACGATTTCCTTTTTGACGTCCGACGATGCCATCAACACTATTACATCAAGGATGCAGAAATTTCCACATCAACCATTCTGGATTCCGGCGATCAGGTAACTACTTCCGTCCCATCGCCTTGACTTCGGGGACGTCTTCGAAGGATTCGATTTCAGGGAACAAATCGCTTTCGTCCAGGATCTGGCCGTCCATGACCACCCGCCCCGACACGTCTTCATGCCCGACGGACGTAATCAGGGCGTTTTCAAGAGCCCCCTTCACCCACAACTCGGGATCGATTTTGAAATATTTCCGAGCTACGGACGAAAAAGTTTCCAAAGAAACGGCGTGGTCTCCTTGAACGTCGGTCAACGCCATTCTGCCGTTTTCAATTTCTCCCGTCAGGATGAACCGACCTCCCATGATTTCAAACGCGATTCTGAAATCGCAATCGGAAAGCGAGCCCTCGAAAGTCTTGACGAGGTACTTGGCGGCCAAGTTTTTGATTTGGACGGTCCCGTTTGGTCTCAGCGGGACTCCGGCAGAAATCCTCAAGAACCTGCTGGCCACCCTGGAAGCGATTCGCGAAATCATCACGCAAAGCAGTTATGAAAATTCGAGACATGCTTCAAGCGTCGCTTCATTTTTTTGACCGCCTTGTCGCATATTTGTTTTGCCCGTTGCTTCGAGACTCCGAGTTTCGCGCCCGCCTCCGTAAAAGTCGCGTCTCCCATCAGGATCATCCGAACCACGCAAGCTTCCTTGTCCGTCAAAACTGCCATGGCGAGTTTTGCCGTAGACTGAACGACGGTTTGAATCTCCTTCCGGACACATTCTTCTTCGGGCCCTCGAGACTTAGACACTATGACGTCAGCCAAGGTGCTGTCACCTTCCGCGAACGGCGCATCCAGGTATATCTTTTTCACAGAAGAATTCAGTTTCTTCCGAATCCGTTCAGGGCTCGTGACAAACTTGTCGGATATGTCTTTCAAAATCGAATCGTCTTCGACGCCAAGACCGGTGAGCGCATACGATCGAGCCAACTCCTTGTTCAGCATGTACATGTTCGGGGAGTACGTGAGGAGTCGACAGCTCTTTTTGACATGTTGAACCATGTAGGACCGGATCCACCACGTCGCATAAGTGCAAAACTTGACGCCATATGACGGGTCATACCTGTTCGCGGCAGTCCAGGCCCCTAAAAGCCCTTCTCCGACCAAGTCCTGTTTTTCCGACGAAAATCCAGTAAACGAAGACGCCATGAACAGGATGAGCCTGAGATTGGAAATGACGAGCTGCGCGCGAGCTTCCATATCCCCTTGGACAGACTTCGCGGCCAATTCGTCTTCTTCGTCTTGACTGATCAGATCCGGAACGTGCCAATGCCAGGCGGTACTCATTGCTCCATCACTTGTTATTCGACACCGTACAAACGTTCGAGGCCTTCACGAGTTCATGATTTTCTTCACGAATTGCTCATCGACTGCAGACCTGATAATGTCGGCAAGTTTTTGAGCTTTGTCCGGCGGGAGCGCGAAAGAAAAGTCCCCCTGAGGGGCGCTGACGTGAATCACGACCATGACCTTGCTTCGAAACACGAAGCTTCTGATGTCGACGGCAGCTCGTTTCAGTTGAACTTTGATAGTTCTTCCGGCGTGTTCTACGGATCGTGACGATACGCTCGGGTCCCATTCTTCCCAATTCTTCTTTTGCGTCATATCTGCCAAGTCTACGCCGAGGACCACTCGATTTACAACAACAGACGTTTAATTCCGCGTTAAAGCATGTTTACCCTCAGCCCAGCCGGATTTGTGATCCAACACGAGCAGATGACCCCCGCCGGCCTCATCGGACGGGAACCTGCGACAGTCATCGTTTCCAAGAACCTTCCCGGACAACGGTTCGACGTGGAAGCGCCCAATCGATATGATGACAACTTTCCGGGCCGCGAGTTCGGCGTGCCGAGAAGAATGCCCGGCCGATATAACCTGAACACCTTGTCAGGAGATTCAGCCACGATCGATTGTTTCTTCGAAACTGGCGGAATGGGCGGATTGCCGAAACCGTTGTTCGATATTTGGGGAGGTCCTGTCGCCCCGAATGCCCACATCAAAGCGTGGGTGACCAACACCAATTATGTGGCATTGTCAATCACGGACGCTTTCGGAAACGCGGTGGCCACGACTCAGTTTGCAGGAGCGAACCCGATCCCAACAGGTCAACTGCAATGTTTCAGATTTGCTTGGAGCCACGACGGACAAATTCCGGCAGGGTTTCAAACCAACTGGAACTGCGCGTACGTCGACATGAACGGAACAAAGCCAAACTGGGTCGTCAACATTCCCATGTGGGGAGCGTGGCGCCCATACTCGATGCTCGTCGGAGCAGATTTTGCAGGCGGCGAGTTCAACGGCATCATCCGTAGAGTCGCCATCAGTCCTATGATCATTGGTCCATGATTTCATTGACCAGCAACTCGCAAAATCGCATCTCAACAGCCTTCACGCTTTTCACGCCTTTTCCGCTCGCCATGCTCAGAATGTGTCTGCGCAGCCCGTCAAGGGCTTCTTCCTCCGTCGCTCCGTCCGCACGAAGTTCCGGGTTTCCGGCAACGTAAACGAAGAACGGCTTGGGCCGCTGCATACCCCAGGGCACCGTGGAAGTATCGGACTCGACCACGATCACAGTGACAGCAGGAATTTCACTCATGAGAGCCTCACTCTGCCATGAAGATCGCCCCGGTGACCACATCGGTATTGATTCGCTCTCTCGTGATAAATGCCGACGCTAGTACAATATCCGGACCCGTGCGTTGCTCTGATCTGATGTGGATCCCAGCTGCGTTTTCCACAGTCGGGACAACGCACGGGATAGCGTTCAAGGAATTTATTGTTTCTGACTAAAAACTTCCGCCACCAAATGCGGAATTTGTGCCAGAACGATCGACGCGGCTTTCGCACAACGATTTCTTGTCTCGGCGAAGCAGTTCGATACGGGTGATTCACGGTGTTATGCCTTGCTTTTTCAGACTCCTGCGTCGTGATTTGGACATGAACGGAATCAGCTCCACATCCTGCGTGCCGAAACGCTTGCCAGCGTTGGAGCACCAATGCGGTTTGCCGTCTTTGTCAGTTCCCGGATGCCAGAATTCGCCATGGGGCGAACAGGGCTCGCAATCATTGAGCACGCATTTGCAGCGTTTGCACACGGCTTTCCGGTAATGATTGTAGCGATCTATCGCCGGAAAATCCCGTTCAAATTTCGCTTGCTTGTTCTTCGGCCGCATACCCTGAGGTTACACTCAGCTGTCCATCACATCCGACAAACCCTTCAACGCGGGACAATCTGTGTTGGGTTTGTCGTAAACCGCGGTGGCGCCGCACAGTTTGCACACCCAACGCGCCGTATTGGTCTGAGTCGCCACCGTGCTGTAACGGCTAGACGAGTCGAACGAAGAAATAATCGGTAACGAAACAGTGGGCAAATTCAAGACATACCACTCATGAAGAAACTTCGGCATCATTTGAACCGGAGCATCTCCGTGAGCTTCGCCTCCACGTCGGCCTGGTAAAAAATGAACTTCTGCTCGTTGATCATGAGTCCATGATCTCAGGCACGAGATTTTCCGAAAGAGTTTCCGAAACTTCAGCAAGGATGGCCTGCGGCTCATACCCGAGAATCGTCAGATTTCTCACGGCTGTGCGCAAACGGTCCAAGGGTCCAGGCGAAAAGAGCACGTGTGTGTCGCAGGTGCCGGAATTTAGTGTGACGAGACCTCCCACGGCTTTCGGACATTCGTGCAAAGCGGCGACGTCACTGGGCCACAGAGGCAAACCGCACTTCGGACAAGTCGGACTGTCGCCGCTCATGAGTTCATCATCTTCCTGGCGGCCTGTGGCTCGTTCGCATGAACCTAGCGGATGGCGGACGTCTTGCAGCATCGAATTCTGACAACAACTGATCAAGCTGCTGGTTAAAACCAGATTCGACATCGACCATCTGGAAGAAATCCGAGGTCACGGTTGGATTGTTGAACAACAAGTTGAGTTTGTTAACGGCGACGCGCAACTTCTCCAAATCCATGACTTCCTCCATCAGGTCACATTTTCCGTCTCGCCTTCCGCCTCGCCTTTGACTTCGACAAAACCCATTTCCATCTCGATCATTTGGCGAATCCCCTCTGCTTCGGCCTTCGGCAGGGCGTCTTTCAACATGAACGCCCTGGCCAGCAGATGGGCTCTTTCTTGAATGATTGCAGACACGACGTTCACGGCAAGGAACGACACGAGCTGTTCGAGGGCGTTGGCAGGCACGACCGAAAGATCGGGGAACGAGTCCACGGCGTCGCGCACTCCGCCTTCCACCAGGGCAGCAGCCAGATTCCGCATCTGTTCCGAATTCGCTATTCTCGCTGTGAAATTCGCGACCACAGCGTCGTATGGATCCGCATTCTCGACAGACCTGGAGGCCGCGCCTGCCATGTCGTGAGCCTCACGATAAGCAGTCTGCGTTTGATCCAGATGTGTGGAACAAAGACGCGTTCCGAGCATGACCTGGTCATTGCATCCGCGAATGACGCACGAGCTCATCAGCCCCTCCTGTCGATCTTCAAGCGCCCCAGAGGCTTGATCCAACGGGGCTGCTCAAAGTCTTGCATGGCGCGGTCAGTCTGTTTGATGGCCTCGACCTGACGTTTTTTCTCTTCGAAATCCGGACCGGGGAATCCTTCGGAAAGAACTTTGTCGAACACGTGCTTCGAAAATTCGTCCGGCGGTCTGACCCCGTGCGCTTCCACGTAATGCGCAAATCCTTCCGGCCACACGAACGTTCCGTCCCCTAGGCATTGACTGCCATTCATGCAATTGCATATTCTACAATTCGACCAGCCGCGCCACGAAGCCTTCACGTGACCCGCTTTCAAATACCGAACCATGGCGTCACGTTCTACTTGCCGCCAATTCGAGTCTACGTAGTTTTCAGGCTTCGGCAAATCAGGGTGATGGTCGTTGAACCAGTATCCGATTGCCCTGCACCCACGCGCGTCCGGCGGATTGTCAGGGTGCTGATCGATAATCATCCTTTTTCCTCGTATCGTGAGTTCAATAGTCCTCGAGCGACTTCGGCCGCTGACATTATTGGGTATTTCTTCTCGCCTTCGGGCTTGTCCATCAGGAAAAACCATCGACCATCTCTGAGACCCAGCAAATCGTTGCGCACCGACTTCGGAAGACGCTTCGAAATGTTGCCGCCGGCTAAAACCCACTTTTCAGCTATTTCTCCGGTTTCAAACACCATGACAGGGACGAGCATAATGCCAACTTGTCCGATATCCACCACATAGGACGGACGTTTCGTGCGCTTCGGCGCATTTATGCACCAACGCCTTTGCGCGTCGTCATAGTCTGAGAACATATCCACGTCGTCTGGCGGCACTATTTGCACGAGACGGAGCCCCATCGCTTGCACCGGGTCGTTGGACGGCTCACGTGGAGCAGGGCTGCGATAGGGACTCATGCTCGGTGTCTATGCTCTTTTAACCACAAGATTTCTTTGACAACTTTCTTGATGTCCTTCATTCGAAGGATCCCGTCTTCCACCAGAATGTTCAGAACGTGCGTCGCCTCGCCTTGTTGGGCTCTCAGTTTTCTACGAAGATATTTGCCGGGCGTTTCGTTCTTCATGATTCACAATACGAAGCCCCTATTAATCTTTAGAAACTGTCTTTCGGCAGTCGAACTCTACTTCGCCGTCGTCGGGGCTTCACGCGCGCTCTCAAGCTCGGATTATATAGGGCAACGCCCTATATAGACATTACACGCGACAAGCATTCATCCTTCATCTGCTTTATGGCCTTGCGAAACCACGGCCTGACAGACCGCGTATTTTTGAGCCCGAAAACCCGGTTGAACACAATGAAATCATCGTGGAGCGCGACACGAATTTGAAGGACTTTGACGACCCTCTTGACTTCGACGACGGCAATTTTGATTTTTCCAAGCCGGATTCTGAACTTGTACAGATCGCGCTTGCTAGTCTTGAACCCGGCATCCCAGGACATTTGTTTGAGAATGCGCAAAAGTTGACATCTCAGTTCATGCAACGCTCTGGCATATGTATGGGAACGCACAGTCATGGGATCATCACGTCTCCAACAATTCCAATTCCGAGGTCCTTGATGGCTTTACTCCTGACATGATGTCTCCTCAGCTGTCGTGAACAGCATGCAGCAACGCAGTGCCGCACGATGGCGCATACTTGGCGTCTTTCCAATGTGCAAACCGGTCCATCCACCGGTACGACCAGCCAAGATGAAATGGGAGTATTTGAGCAGCAAACATGGTCTTGCACCGTTTACATTCCAGGTATCGCCAATCGTCTTGTTTGCCACCGTCTGGGATGAGGCCGAGATATTCGAATTCGGGAATTTCTCCGACGTATTCCCAGTCATGAGAAGAATCGACTAACACAGCTCCCTGAACGACGACCAGCATTAGCCAAGTCCGAAAAGATCAGCCAACACTCGAAAACGAGCCGCATCCACCGCGATGTTTTCAGACTCGCCGACGAGCACTTCACCTTTGCGATTGATTATTCGTATCGGAGTCGGTCCTTCGGCAAGCACACACGCTGCATGCAGCTTTTTCATCGCCGATTCTGACGGCACCGCTCCAAAAATCCACCGAAACACTTCTCTCGGCTCCGCGGGCGCCGGTTCTGGCGCCGGTTCTGGCGTTTTTTGCTCTGCAGGTTTGACAGGTTCCAAGTCCTTCACTTCTACGCCCAACCCGGAGTCGGACGGTCCCCCGAGATCGATGTCGTCCAAGATTGTGGTTGTGACTTTTTCAACGGGCGGAGCAGGCGGAGGCGGAGGCGGAGGCGGAGCGACTGGCGCGGAATTGACCGGACTTGCCTGCATGGCAGCTTCTTGTCCATCTGCGCGGTAGATATGCTCTCTGAGAAATTCCGGAATCTTCTGAAACACTTTTCCGTCTGAAAAGTATTCGTCTTTCTTTAGTTTGCCCTTATACGCTCCGTCGACAATGTCTTTTTCATCTGCCGGCACCCCATCGACCATTTTGAAATAATCATATCTGGCTTTCCAGTTCACGTCGATGCCGGGCTCGGTCATCAGCGGCACTTCCCAATCCCTTCCGTGAGCCTTCGGCAACTTCCAAGGGAATGTCATCCATTCGTCCAACTTTCGGACAATTTCCATCAGATATTCCGGCTTCACTTCATATACGACTTCATCGTGGACTGTCATGACATACCGCACACGGTCTTCCCACTGAAGTTCACGAATTCTTTTGTCAACTAGACACAGGGCGAATTTCAGGATGTCTGCGCTAGTTGCCTGAATGGTGTAATTGATCGCGCAACGCTCCGCCTTGGCACGAATAGCTCTGATTGGAGAGTCGATGGTTGGGATCGGAATCCGACGACCAAAGGCGGTGTAGATACACTTGTTTTTGCGCGCGAATTCTTTCTGAAATTCGACATAGCCCATGAGCACCGGCACCGCTTGACGCAGATTGCTCATGTGCCGACTGCCGTCTTCTATCGAACAGCCGACGTTGCGTGAAATGGCGCCGGCTCCTCCGCCATAGATGAATGCGAAGTTGCACCGTTTGCCGCGGTTGCGTTCATCCTTGCTGACTTCGTTCTTTCCGAACAGGGTGCGCGACGTGATGCTATGCACGTCTCCGTCTTCATACAAGAAAGATCTGGTCCAGATCGGGTCTCCGGACAAATTGGTGACGACGCGCAATTCTTCGCCGGAATAGTCAAGTTTCACCAGGAACCAACCGGGCCTGGGGATGATGCAGGTCCTGATCTGCTTGAACAACTCCGGTTTGTCATCATCCGAATCTCGAGGGATGCCTTGGAAATTGACTCCTGAAAAACCGTCCGCTATTTTTCCGGCCTTCGACGACATGCGAGTCGTGTCGGTGCCCATCTGGTTGAACACGGGCCTGACGTCGCCGTATTTGTCGTGGGACGCCATCAACTTGTCTATATACGACCCTTTCATCTTGAGATAGTGCCGGTATTCCAGAACAATTTCAAATATGCTTTCCGGCTTCGGTTTTCCGTCTTTGTCGACGATGCCTTCGCGCTGAATTTTGAAATTCTTGCCATAGGCGGAGTCCATGGACTTGAGCGCTTCGTCCTTGAGCGTGTACTGCTTCTGAACGCCGCTGTCGTCATCCTCGTCGTCGTCTTCATCGTCATTAGACAGGGCATCCGCGTATTGATCGTCTCCGAGCATGAACTTCGTCGGCTTGAGCAACAGCCCTTCTGGGTCCGTGAGAAACGCCATCGAGAGTTGTTTCGGAGATCCGACGTTCAGCGTCCGCCATTTTCCTGTTTTGCCAGTTCTCGCTTCGATCATGTCGCGAACGATGTCGCCCGTGACTTTCAGCATGGAATCGCATTCGCTGGACAACTGCTCGACGCGCTGCACGTCGACGTGCACCCGATTGCGTTCCATCTTCTGCACGACGTTGCAGAAAGACTTCTCCAAGTTGTACATCATCAAATCGTGGCCTTGAATCTTGTCCTTCAAGGCGTGCCAAAGCTTGTACGTGAATATTCCGTCAGAACATCCGTATTCGAGCCCTTCGCGCGGATGTAGTAAAGCGAAGTTGTACCGCTTTTTCTCCTTACGAAGCTGATCTTTCTTTTCCGCGGTGAACAAATCGTCAAGCTCGACCATGTCGATGCCGAAAAGAATCTTGGTGAGCGGTTTCAAACCGGCAGGAGAACTTCTGATCGGATTGATGATGCGGGCGAGAAGCATGGTGTCTTCATGCTCATCGCATTTGTAATACTCTTTCCCAACCAACGGGTACAGGAACTCGGCGTCGAATTTCTTGTTGTGAAACAACGCTTTCGCTTTGCTGTTGACGAGTCTCGACAATTCGTCCCAAGCTTCGTCCCACGGCAGATTTCCGGAGTCTTCCGGCTCATGCGACAGGGGAATGTAGTACCCATGTTGCCCATCGAACGACATACATACCCCGACGACCCTGTCGACTGTCCTCATTCCATGTCTGGTCGTCTTGCCATCCCCGAAGTATTCATCAAAATAAATCCTGTTATCCACGCCGGTCGTTTCGAGGTCTATGGAGTACAGACCCCTGTCAAGACACAAGTCGACGAGCTTTTTGAGTTTCGCGACGGTGTCGACGAGATGAAACCCGTATTGAGAAAACCATGTGCGATCAACCGTCACTCTGTCATCGGCTTGTTGCAAAAACACGCAAACCTCTTTGGTTGAAGACACCGGATCATACAGTCCGGCAGTAGTGTTCCACGTGAGAGATCCGCACGAAGTTTTAGGTCTGCCGCTAGGCGCCGGGCCTGACGATATCAAAAGAGCTTACAGGAAGCTGGCTGCAAAGTTTCACCCAGACAAGAAAGATGGGGATGCCGAAAAATTTCGCGAAGTCACCGAGGCGTTCGATGCCCTAAAGACTGCGCCGAACGCCGAAGAACCCATATTCATCGACGAAGACGCCACGGCTGAACTGACGCTCACGCTCGAAGAAATGGCGTTCGGCTGTCGCAAAACAATCGTCGCCAAGATCGGCTCGATGAAATGCAAAGCTTGCCTCGGGGGAGGATTCGTTCCAGGATCCCCGGTGGTGCCTTGCATAACCTGCCTTGGAACAGGAAAAGCGCCTAGCGCATGGGGATTCAATAGGTCTGCGAGGTCCTGCGCAGCTTGCAAAGGAGTCGGAACGGTTCCTTTGCAAGCCTGTAAACCGTGCGCGGGCAGAGGAAAGACGAGAGGCGAAGCGGAATTTAGCGTGAATGTGCCGGCCGGGGTGGAATCTGGACAAGAATTGGGTTTCGGCAACATCGATAGCAGAATGAGGGGCAGACTATTCGTGCGAATCCTCGGCATTCAACACGCGCGCTTTGACCGCATAGGCGACGATTTGATTGTATCACATAAACTGAACGTGTTCGAAGCAATGCGCGGGTGCACAACTTCAATTCTTGGACTGGATGGAAAGGAAATCGCCATGACGGTTCCGGCAGGCATACAACCCGGAGAGTGCATGGTAGTGCAAGGATGCGGGATACGAAATGTGCAAACAGGCAGAATCGGAAACTTGAGAGTTAAAGCGCAGGTAGAAATTCCGCAAAAGATGTCACCTAGAGCCGTTCGTCTCGTCGAAGAACTCGCTGACGAATTCACTCGGAAATGACTACATTACGGCCGTCGCGCCATGCCATGACTATGATTTTCACGACTTCTTGAGCAGCCACCATTCCATCCGTAAATTCCTCGTCCCGTCCGAGCAAAGCGTAGTCCCAGCATTCTGGAAACTTCGCGGAAGCAATCAGAAACCGGGTAGTGCACTTGTGCTGATCAGCCATGGCGCAGTCTGACAAGTTCAAGCACTCCGGCCGATCCAACTTCATGAGAGCAGCAATGGGCGGAGCTTTCAACATGCATTCCAAAGGCTTAGTCCAGCCGATTTTAGCATCCTCCAGAACTTGATGCGAAACCCTTGTGCATAAAGACAACACTCCGGCCATAGCTTTGACTGACGCCGGGTCTTCAAAAGCCTTCCTGGTCCAATCGTCCAGAGCTCCCATCGGGATCTCTGCGATGTCGATCGTTTCGCCGGTGCCCAGTTGCAAAGAGTACTCAAAAGTCTGCATGTTACAGGCCAGGATTTTGTTGGAGACCCTTGAATTGCTGCAAGAAGGCGTCTTTCATCCGCAAAACCTCGTCGTCCACTTCAGCCAACGTGTGTTCCTTGGCATGACAAAGGCTGCATATCAGAACGCATTTCTTTATCTCTTTCAGTATTTCTTCTATCGATCTCCTTCTCAATCTGTTCCAATCGAATTTCTTCTGCAGCGGGTCGGTGTGATGAAAATGGAATCCTGAATAATGTCGTTGTTTTCCACATTCGTTGCAAACACCGCCCATGAACTCAATCAGTGCGATCTTTTTTGCCAAACCCCGTCTGCAAGTATACTTGCTAAAGCATTTCGGACAATAACTGCGAAGTCTCTTGCCATTTCCGTTTATTGGAAATACTTCCATCAGAAAATGTTTCTTGCAAAGACCACATTGTTTCGTCCTACTTCTCTTTTTCATCTTATCAATGATCGGCTTGAGTTTCCTCGCTTGTCCAGACTCCCAGTTTTTAAAACATTCTGGAGTGCAGAAGATTCCGCCGGACCCGTTTCGAATCCTACTCGAAAATTTATCAGTTTCCAGTTCAAACGGTTTTGTACAACCAGAACATGTTAGACCAATCATGACCGAATTAGTCAAAAAAGGACTAATCGACGGGAGTGATCTTCCATAATGCTTTTAAGCTTCATCAGGATTGCAACCATGTCGGGCGTGCCGTTGCCTCCGCTGCGGTCCAGGTCCCACCGGACCGCGTCGACGACTCTGCACCATTTCACATAATCCAAAAGGGCGACTCTATCACGAAGTCTCGAGAGTTTGGTCTCGAGCATGACGAGGACTCTCGGAACATCAGCCCAGGCTTCCGATTCGTAAGCTCCGCTTCTGTCCATCGGTAGACCGACGCTGACTTCCGGACGGCGCGGTATTTTGATGCTGAAACGGCGTTCAAGTTCCGAGAGCGCGCGCATGAACTCCATACCGCGGAATTTGGCATATACATCGATTCCATTCAGATGAAGTTTGCATGTGTAACAATGAAAATGCGGATAGGGTCTACTATAATACCTACCCGACGGTTTATTGTCAGCCCCATGCCAGGGGCATCTGATCTGCAGGTCCGTGTCTTTGTCGACAAGTTCTACGCCGTTTTCTGTGAGAGCCTCAAATGCTGAGTAGGCGTCCAGCACAGCTGTTACTCTGGTCCGTACCCACTCTTGGTCACTCGTTAAAACTTTCATAGAAGCTCATGTAATGAATGTCTACATACGATAAACTCGTTGCGCTACACGAAGAACGTACATCTGAACTAGCTTCTGCTTTCTTGAAAGCACTACTCGAAGTTCGAACTGACACTCAAGCGTTGCTAGCTACCGGAATGCAATATGGCTTGTTGCACAGACTAATCAAACGTGATGCTGTGTTCGCGGAAAGTTACAATGACATCCACGACCAGTTACGAGAAGTCATCAAATGCAGAAAATGTGGATCCCTATGGAAAAATGATGGAAAAAAGCGCGGACGAAGAACTGGAGGGGTTTTTGGGGTATGTGACGTTTGCAATTCAACTCGATACACGCAATATTTTAACACACCAAATGCGAGAATGAAACGCTTGTTAAGGTCAATGTCTGGCAGAAGTCAGTGTTCATTGACGCTGAACGACATGATGAAAGTGTATGAGCGTCAAAATGGAATGTGTTTCTTCAGCAAGAAATCGATGTCATTCGAGTCTGGGCCTGACTGTGTAAGTCCGGATAGACTTGATCCGAAAGGTGGGTATGCAAAAGATAACATCGTGCTATGCAGAAGACGTATTAACCTGATGAAACGCAGTTTAACCGTTATCGAATTCGTAACGGCGTGCAACGCAGTAACCAATCCATTGAGCATGCCACCTAGCCCGATGCCGTCTCGCACTGAATGCCATATGATGCTCAACAACATCAAGAGGCGCGGCGTGTCATGCGCCATTGCTGTGGACGACATGATGAAAACTTTCGAGCTTCAAAAAGGAAACTGTCATTACACGAAATGGACGATGATCCCATATAGAATGCAAGCCAACTTCAAACAAATGAGCGTCGATCGAATTGATTCCGGTATCGGTTATGAAGTTGGAAATATCGTTTTTTGCTGTCTTGGGATAAATTTGATGAAAATGAGTATGGACATCAATACTTTCAAAGATGAATGTGCGACCGTACATCTCTAATGCGACATGTCTACGTCATGAGAAAACTATCTGCTCAGCCGCCAGACGTGGTGTTTCCCGGTCCTCACGTATACAAAGAGTCCTTGGAACAATCCGTGCTTCCCAAGGAATGGAAGAAACTTTTTCATAATGTTTTGACCGCCAGAGAAGAAGTCTTGATGGCTGTTCCAAACCAGAAAAACCTCTCGAATATGAGAGCCATCAAGAATCTGACCTTCAAACGCGGACCCTTCATCAAAATGGTGCGTCATCTGATGGACGCCGTGAAAAGCGTATATCCGGACGCTGACTGGCCAGAATATGAAGAAGGATTCCGAAAACTGGTCGCATATGAATTCATGATGAACCCGAGTCTGGCATTTGAAGTCAGCGACTGGGTTTTCAACGTACATAGCTTGATTTCAGCTTTATATACGCTCATGGTCAACAGGATCCGAGCAGAAGGGACGCAAATATCGATGAATACTTCTTCTCTAGCGCGAAGGGTCGCGTTCCGATTTGCGAGGACGAACACGGCAGCGCGGTTGGCCGCGATAGCGCGCAGAGTGGCCAAAGTGGCGGCTGGAACCATGCATCTTCGCGATTCGATGATGCACGTCGAGCCGGGAGAAGTCGAAGAATCGTCTTTGGAACAAGAACTGAAGACGGCGTTTTTGAATGCCTTCGAAGTCAAAAAGGCCTTTCAGAAGCTGATTCCGATGGATCCGAAGCTGATAGACGACAGAGCCACTGACAAACTCGACGGCAAGGCTCGCAGTTTAGTATTCGCCATAGAGGGTCTTGCGGACAAAGTGAGTGGCGCTGGCAAAGACGTGGACGGAAAAACGAAATCGGCTTTGAAGCAGCTCGACGAACACGGGTTCGTCCCTAGTCCGAGCGTCTCCAGGGAAATCAACGATTGGATGTGGGACGCTCACGAAGTGATTTCGAAGCTGTTCGACATCGCCACTGACAAAGTCGACGACTGAACACATGTTCATCCCTCCATTATCTCTTCCACGACAACTTCGACACAACCATTGAACGGATGGTTGTTTTCAAACGTGGCCGCAGCACATCTAGTGCATGCCTGCGACGCGATTGAAGAACGCCGACCTTCGCTCATCGCCTCGATGAGAAAACTGCCGTCGTCACGCACGGTGACCTCAGCCGTGGCGAGGGAGTTCAAACGAGCTCCGGCGTCGGAGGGTTCGACCTTCATGCAAGCCGCCACGAAGGCGCATTGCAACGGCGTGTCGATTTTTCCGTCGCGGAGAGACCCTGAAAGATCGACGTTCGACACGAACTTCCTTGACCAGAACGACCCGTCGTATTTAATTTCCATTTCGACCCCCGTACTTGAAACGGCGGCAGATTTTCGGTCACCGAAAATGCAAGCCATCGTGGCGTATGAAAAAGCATGAAGATCATTTTCCTCGACGTCGGCGGAGTGATGAACCCCGGCGAAGGACCGGGTTCATCACTCGAACAGGCATTGATGCCGCGACATGTGGCCGTCTTGAACGAACTCGTGAAAGCATCCAACGCCCAAGTCGTTCTGTCGTCCGCATACAGAATGTGCCACTCGATAGCAGGTCTTCGTCAAGTATTCAAGACGGCCGGATTCGAGGGAAAACTCGTCGGAAAAACTCCGGTCAAAATGGGACGCGACGAAGAGATCCAAACCTATTTGGATGAACATCCGGACATCGAGTCCTATGTGGTTCTGGACGACATGAAAGACATGGGGAAACTGACTCCAAAACTCGTATGCACGTACCCGACCGGCCTCAAACTGGAACACGTCGGATCGGCATTGAAACTGCTCGGCTAAGCCGGATCGCGCACAGTCGGGAAGTCGTCCCATAAGTCGTAATCCATCCGACTCATCCCGCATCCGGAACAGGTTTGAGAACGCCAACGGGACGATCCATTATTCCATTCGCGAACGGGACCGTCCCACCGATGCTCTTTGTCGTCTTTGCAAAGAGCGTGACCGCACATGAATGCCATGACAGGCTCTTCTTCCATCATTTCTAAATCAACAGGTCTAACGCCGTGAGTTTACTGATATGCTGTCCGGCCGACACAAGAAGTCTGTCGTTGTTCATGTCGATGAGACCAGACTCGATGGCGCGCATTCGTTTGGACATCCACAAAATCTTGCCGATCATGCGTTCGAAGATCGGGTTGTCCCGATTTTTCAGGTTGCCCATATAGAACTTGCCCTCTTTGCGCAACTGATCGTTTAAATACGTCCACGTGATGACGTCGGCACTCTTTTCAACTTCGTTCGCGTACGAGATGGCCGCCATGTCGTACCGCCCGTCGTTCTTGTCGGCACGCAATTTTCCCTGACGGTTCATCTGAAACAGAGCGAGTACCGGAACTCCTCTGCCGCGGGCGAAATTCAACGCCATCATGCGCCCGTCGCGCACGATGGAGTTTTGAGTCGTCACGAAGTCCGATGTCCGATATTTGGCCTTGACCAAACCCAAATGGTCGACGACTATTCCATCGCACCCGTATTTATTGTGGAACATCTCGGCCTTGCGACGAATGTCAGATATCGTGGCTTCGTCGTTGGGTCTCCAAACGAAGAGTCTGCCCTTCGAATTGGCCTTGAAATCCTGGGCCACTTTGCGCAACCTGTCCTTGTCCTTGGGAGACAACTCGCCGTCACGCACCTTCCGGTAATCCAACCCGACGTATCTCTGATCTTCAGGAATACCGAGCTTCTGATCCTCTTTCCACCAGTCGGTCACGAACTTTCCGTGCGACGAATGGATCACATACAACTGGCGTCGAAGCTGTTTGTACGGCATTTCCAGAATGCCGTAGAAAATGTTTTTCCCGTACACGAACGCGTTGTTGTACGCATAATTCAACGCCAGGCTGGTCTTCAACTCGCCCGCGAACGCGGTGTGGATCCAGTACTCGCCCATTCTGTGACCGCGACACATGGCGTCGACAGGCTCGAGACCGAACAAGTTTCGCCCGGCATACTTGTCCAGCTTCTCGACGACTTCGTATTCTTCCATGAACTCTTCGGCGTCGTCCGTGATGACGCCTTCAAGCTTCTCGCCGCCCTCGACCCGCGTGAAATCATGCAGCTTGTCGTACACGAAATTCACGGCGTCAGGCACGCCTTTGAGCGTTTTCTTGCCGTTCAAAGGCTTGTCGAGATTGCGTCCATGCTCGGCGATGATGCTGGCGTCGTGGAACAGCATCACGAGATTTTTGGTCTGTTGTCTATCTTCTTCAGCTCGGACGATCGCGAGATAATTGGTGCCGATATACGGTTGCGCGGCTTTAATCTCGTCAAGCCGCGACACCGCCTCGATGTTGTCTTCCTTCTCGAAAAATTCCTTGATGATGACAAAGTCCGGCGGGGCAGACATCTGTCCGTAAAAGGTGTCACAGTATTGCACTATGGCTTTATCTTCAATCGAATTGAAATCGAGAGAGTGCTCTCTATATCGATTCCAATTACGAAGACAGTCTTCCGCTGCCGGGGTACCGCCAATTTGAATCAAACCTCTTAAGATTCTTTCCACTAGTCGTCGCCTCGGCCGAAGCTGCCTTTGCTCTTCTTGATTCCCACTCCATACACTGACAGGTCATCCTCCTGCTCCGATTGGGGCTTTGACCGCTTTTGAGATCTTTCAGGGGCCGGCGTCGCTTTCTTGGGCGCCGGGTCCGGCGCCGTTTCGACTGGTTCCAAATCGAACACGCCAGTCGGGAGATTGCGCGGCAAAACGGGCGCGATGCGCACTTTGCCACACACCTCCATCAGATCCCATAGAGATCCGGAGTAAGCGGGGCTGTTTTCAGTAAAAGGACGCTCCATATCCGACACCAACCAAGTCGGTTTATCCTGATCCGTCCGACACACCATGGCTTCTTCCAGCGCCCCAGCCGCAGCTTTATTCGGACGGGTGAGAGCGTTAAGCCGAACGATGACCAGGTCAGGCGGTCCGACGAAATCGCCAACGGTTTCGAACGTGGCCTCGTTTTCTCCCTTGTTTTTCTTGGACATCGCCCCGACGTAGGCGTGCAAAATATCGTTGTCGGACGTGACCCTGACGAACAGGTTCATGTGACAAATCATGACGGCTTTCACGATCGCCTTCATGTCTTGCCAAGTGGCGAGAACGTACAAGGACTTCTTCACCTGGGTGTGAAGCTTGTGGGCAGTATGCTCAGGCCGCAACTCTGCAGTGCGAATGAAAGGAGGCATGGATGCCGCTCGCCGTTTCAAAAGCGCACATACACACTCATACAGCTTCCCATCCTTTTCGAGGATTCCGCTCCCGCTGCAACTGCAACCTTCAACCATGAAATCAAACCTCCGACAGATCCAGATCCGTGACAACTGCCGGAGGGGAGTCTTCCTTGACACGGGAAGGCCCCTTGG
>Ga0315284_10005635_pt1 | contig 17810 bp, 27 predicted proteins | sample YL17G09_16_MG_FD_203696 | JGI IMG/M metagenome (GOLD analysis project Ga0315284, IMG submission 203696) | Sediment microbial communities from Yellowstone Lake, YNP, Wyoming, USA - YL17G09_16 | ecosystem: Environmental > Aquatic > Freshwater > Lake > Sediment | place: USA: Wyoming | collected...
TTCCCCTATCTGGCTGAAACTGTTACGCTGCACCTGGTGCCTCTTCAAGGAGATCAACCATGAGAGCGGTCTTAGTGGTATTGGTTTTGTGTGCTGGCTGCGGATCCCCCTGTCAGCAGATCAAAGCTACTCGTTGCAACGTGCAGATCGTGGAGCTGTGTGGATCAAACAACAAGTGGCAGCGTGTTCTTGATTGTACTCAAGTGAAGTCGATCTCCAATCCCAATGCACCTAAGGACTGGGTGTGCGGGGAGACCACGACGGGTCACACTTGTGTACCCAAGAAGTGATGCGATGAGTGCTGTGGCCTGGGCACTTTTTGGTTCGATGTGTATATTCGAGTTGATAGCTGATGTGCTTGGCAAGCAGTATGCGCTCTCCGGCACCCCCTTGTTGGGATGGTCAGCCTTGGGCGGCTACATGGCAGCCAATAGTTCGTGGGTGGTTGCCCTGCGCAAGGGGTTCCTGCTCAGCTTGGGTGGTGTCTACTTTGGTGTTATTACCGGAACATTCTGCGTAGTGATTGGGTGTGTTTTCTACAAGGAGCCCGTGTCTAGGTTGCAGATGCTGGGCATGACGCTAGGTATAGTAAGCAGTGGGCTGTTAGCAATGGGCGGAAAGACGTGACCGCTGTATGGACTTGCAGTCCAACGCTGAAGCTGGGAGGTGAAGCGATGAGAGATGATCCCATCAAAAGGATCGTTATGGACAAGATCATCGGGCAGCACGTTGTGGCGGATGGGTATCCTCTCTATGATGCTCCAGATTCGATTATGCTGGCCAGGTATATCGAGCATCAGCTTCGTCGATCTGAGGAGTCTGGACGAACCAGTTTCTGGGCTTCGCAGGTTGCTGTTCCTTGTTTGAACAGTGCAGCCGTTAAGATTCGCGAGTTGCAGAAGCAAATCGATGAACTGAAGTCTAGAAGTTAGATATGAAAATGCCCGCCAAGCACCATTGCCTGACGGGCCGTAGTGTATGAACCTGACTCGACGATAACGTGCAGACACACATGCGTTCCCAAGAAGTGAGACTAGCATGGATCAGAGATCGTCTGAATGATATTTGGTTCAGCGGAAAAGGTCCTGCTGGAGGGGAGATTCTCGATAAGTATAAAGAAGAGTTTGAAGCTCTTTTGCAAGAAGAGTTGAACTTGCAATCCGAATACCAGAGGGGGTCATGGAGAATAGGCAGAAATGAAAATGCCCGCCAAGCACTATTGCCTGACGGGCCAGTAGAGTGTGGACTTGACTCGAAGGTAGCTCTCCCGGAGGAGGGATGCAAGATGCGCCGTTGGCGATATCGTGCGTGGCGTCTTTCCAATGGATCAAAAGTGGTCTGTGTGCTAGATCGCGAATTTCCGCCATCGCCTGATTACGATATTCAATGGGAGCATCAAACAAGTAATGGAAGATTTGGAGTTGATGTGATCTCACGTGAACAAGCTAAGATCTTGTTACGTGGCCCACGAACTCCATGCGAATGGGATGTTGATACGTTGAAAGGGGAATGATCATGCTGACTCCAGAACTGACACGCGACTTCTGGGACCACATGCTGAAGGAGTTCGGCGCCGTGGCAACGCAGAAGGGTGATGCCGAGCTGATGAAGGTCGTGGCCACGGTCCTGGATGCGTTTGGTGTGCAGGACAAAGAGCAGTTCATGAAGGACTTCGTGACCACCCTGGGCCGTACCATCTACATCCCCTTCGAAGTAGGGATTGAGAGTGACAAGTGGCCTACTTGGACTGTCTGGGCTCAAGTTCGCGTGTGCGTCCACGAATGTGGTCATGTCGTGCAAGGCAACCGCGAGGGCTGGGCCACCTTCGATTCACGCTACGTGACTTCATCCTCCTTCCGCGCAGGTTACGAGGCCGAGTGCTACGGCTGCGATATGGAGATGGAGTTCTGGCGGCTGGGCTCGTCTGGCTTCGATCCGTTTCGGTTCGCTCAGGAGCGTCCGTTGAGTCTCAAGAACTATGGCTGCAAGGAAGCTGAGATCGAACAGGCTCAGCAGATGCTCACCATCCGTGCGGGGCTCGTGGCTCAAGGTGTGGTTGAGACCAGAGCCGCTCAGGTGGCAATTCCGTGGTTGGAGGCGAACGTGCCGGACCTTCGCCTCCTGGCTCGAGGCGTGTCAGGGCTGAGGGAGGTGTGAGATTGAAGATCGAGTTTCCGGATAAGATGGTTTTAGAGGTAGTGTCAGAGTTGAATAAGATCAGAAACAAGGTGGGGGAGCTGGACATGGGCCATAGCAAGGGAAGATATGCCATGGTCAAGTCGGTGGCTGAGGCCAGTAGGCAAGCTGAAGCGAGGCAGAAGGAGTGGGATCTGTCTCCGCTGGGCCAACTTCTCCAGGTTCTTCAGGATGCCCAGAGAGACTCCTGATTGTCGTGCCTGTGGTCTTTGTTGTGTGTGTAATTGGGATCAGGATTCCTTTTGTGATCTTTTAGAGGAGGATGAGAAGAGGCTTGGTTCCAGAATTCTCAGAGGGAAAGTTGTTCGCCCCACTCCCTTCGAACAGCTCGCGGCTGAGTTAGATGGGAAGTACGTTCCGGCTTCGATCAAGACTCATTGGGTGGAGCAGACTTCAGGTCCCTTGAAGGGAATCAGCATTTGCTCCTGTGTTTTCCTTCGGGGATCGTTGTTGAAGAAAGTGTCCTGCCAGGTGTACGAGAAGAGGCCCAGAGTTTGTCGTGTTGCTGTGAATCCAGGAGATCGGACATGCAAGATCATAAGGAAGATGACGGAGAATTTGTTGAGAGACTCCTGAAGGAGTTTGGTCATTCCTGGTTCACTGCGGGTCAGGCCAAGATGACCAAGAGTCAGTTGAAGGAGCTGGAGGCGAAGGGTTATTTGGACTCATCGAAGTCCACTGGACCGACCAACTTTCGAGTCAAGATTGGGGGGTGATCTACCTCCGACAGATGACTCGACGTAGAGCTGGCCACCTTTGGGATTTCTTGGTTCTAGAATCACCGTATACAACACCGTGGAAGAAGCTGGATGAGTTCTTTTCCTATGGGTTCCCACGAACTTAACTCAACCTGGTTAAGATGGGGAGCGATATAGTAGACGCTATCTTGGCTATAACGTAGATGGGGAGAACCCCCATGCCATTGACTACCATGCCAACAAGATCGAAAGGGAGAAAGTAAATGGCACAGATGCTAGTTGTTGTGTCCAAGGTCAAGGCAATGGGGAAGGCAGTTGATTTTCGTATCTCGCTGGAGTTTTGTGAGAGGCTGAGTGAGAAGCTGGGGGACATTGTGATTGCGGCTGTCAAGATTGCACATGCTGATGGGAGGGGGACCGTGAAGGCACGGGACATGCCTATCATCACTTTGGAGTCCAAGGAGGAGTGACATGACCAAGCCCAAGGCTAAGTCCAAGAAGTTGAATCCCTGGAAATCCTTCGATAAGGCTCTCGAGATCAAGAAGGAGCCTGAGAAGGTGCTGACTAAGGAGGAGAAGGTTGAGGTCAAGAGGTTGGAAGTAGAGATCAAGATCCTGGTAAAGGAGAGGAAGAAGATCGTGAAACAGGAGGATGATCTGTGCTCTAGGTCATACCAACTGGAGGAGGAAGGTCCCAACTATGAAATATCGGATGCGATCATCAATGACATGAGAGAGATTCCCAGGGTGAGCAAGCAGGTAGGAATTGATCCCCGTCGATATATCGAGGCGTGCAAGCTCTACCTCAAAGCCTGGAAGGATCTGGACAAGAAGTTCGCTGCGGCGAAGAAGAAGGTAGACGAAGAAATAGAGAAGGTTCAGGAAAAGAAAGATAGTCAAGATGCCGTGATCGATGATCTCAAGGAGAAGCGTCAAGAGCTGAAGCCGAGTCCGTCCTTTTTCTAGGATCGGAGAAGAAGGAAAAGCAATGGCTCTGAAAGTCTACTTTGCCTACTTGAAGCATGTGAGAAATCCTACGAAGGATGACGTGATCAAGATCAAGTCTAAGTCGAGGACTCAGGCTGAGGAAATTGCAGAGCGAGAGGCCCATAAGAGGGAGTGGCAATTCATTGGTGCTCCCAAGGAGTACACGATAGAGAGGATCATGAATCGAAAGCAACTCATGAGGTTTGATCTTAGGTGGCATAAATACTTGTGGCAAGCTCATGCGTACACATCTTTGGGGAGGTAGAATGGAACAAAATCACATTGAATATCTGGATGAGTTTGAGGATGGGGGGAGAGCGGGGTGGAGGGGCCTCGGGTGGTATTTCTGGGATGAGACTGAAGCTTATTGCTATGGTCCATTTCAGGATCGAGTTCTAGCGGAAGAAGCTTTGAAGAAGTACATTGAGACTCTATGATCTGCCTTCGATGTGGGTACTGTTGTCAGAATTTGGCAGTGGTTCTTCCCGATGGGACGATCCATATGGGAGGGGGAGAAGACTGCAAGTTCCTGGAGTGGAAAGATGGCAAGGCAATTTGCACAGTTCATGGGAAGACATCGGTGATCAAAGATGAAGAAGGATTCGTCCATAGAACATCCTGGAAAAGGACTCCTTGTGGAAGTCATGGCCAGATCGAGCATCGAAACACCCACTGCCGAATGGGAGTCTATGTCCGAAAGAGGAGAGAAAGGGAGGGCAGCGATGTTCAACATGGTGAAGGTTTTCTCAGTGACCAAAGCAAGGGATCGTGAGGGTCTTGGTGAGAGGGTCACTGAGTTCCTTCAGTCATTCGAGGGTACATTGGTGAATCATGAGGTCAGACAGTCGTCTGATAACGAGTTTCATTGTCTTACCATCATTCTTTTTTTGAAGGTGTGAGTCATGGTCAATCCCTACGATGCGAAACGGTGGCATGAGATCACTGACTCTTCAATGATCAAGTCTGTTGGTTCTAGAGGTAAGGACTTGATCGTGGAGTTTCACTCTGGTGACTTCTATGCTTATCCAGGGTTGGCTGATGAAGTAGACTCCTTGCTTGCTGCTGAATCGGTGGGTAAGTATTTCCATCAGCAGATTCGACATCAACCATGTCTGAAGTTGGGATTGGAGTGGCCCGATGAGTAACGGAAACGGTGCGGGTCAGAGGTTGGTAGAAGATCAGAATCCCTTTATGATGGTGGATGAGTTACTTCAGGAGATCAGTCAGAAATTTCCTAGAATGGACTATTCTGATGTGGTGATGGCTTTGATGGCTGGGGCTGCCCGTCTCTCACTTCAGTTTGGTGACTCCCTGGAGTTGTTCAAGGCTCAGAGTGTTGTTGCCTATGAGAAGATGGGCAAGATCATCTGTCATTCTGCGACAATTGCTGAGATGCCAGAGATCAAAATAGATGAGGAGTAGCAATGGGATCGATTGAGTTCATTGATCTGACCAATGTGGATGGGAAAAATCGGGCGCTCCTCCGGGCAGCACGACAGGTGTTCGACACTGCCTACGCTGTGACAACTTCAGTTGATGGATTCCCGAGTCAGATCTTTGATATGATAGGGAGACCCATTGCAATGGGTTGGTTCGATCAGCGGGGTAATGTTTGTTTCCGTACCCTCTCCAACGAGCCCCTCAACTAGGTTGCATTCTGTTCTAGAACCCTGGTATTCTTGCCGATCATGGCCAAGAGCACTGATCAAGAAAATGGCAGGAAGTCTGGGATCATCAGAGTAGCACAAGCCGTTGCGATCATCTTAGGTGCCGTTGGGACTGCGGTTGCTGCGGTTTACGGAGCCACCAAACCAACGGGCATCGAGGCTGAGGCGGTCTACCATGCCCAGAGCAAAGAGATTGTAGCTCTCCAGGAGTATGCCAAGTCTAGTTCAATTGTGATTCAGAAGGCTCGTGAAGAGTGCCTCCAGCAGTCCTCTCGAGCTGAGGCAGAAGTAGCTGCGGTGAAGACCTACGTGGCAGGTTACCTGCTGGGTCTTCAGGCTGGCACAACGAGGATTCAGGGTGAGAAGAGGGAACAAAAGGCTCTGGACGCTCTCATCGATGCAATGGTGGTCAAGAAGAGGAGGGAGGGGAAGGAGAAAGTCCTCCCGGCTCCAGTTCCTCCTGATGTGTCTAAGTTGAAGCGTCCCTCCGACTATCAATCGGTTATTCAGCAGAGTAAGAACTGAGATGTTGTTTCCGTTCGATGATCCTATTGTTGATATCTCATTCACATGTAAACACTGTGGTCATGTTTGCTTCAACACGAATGGTCAGGTTCAAGCCTGCATGTGTTCTGGGGCTGAGCAAGGAAGAGTTGAGGACAAGGAACGGCAGAGAGCTTTCAGTCGTCAGCAGGAATTCACTCAACCATCCTCGGTTGAGATCAGAGAGCAACGGAAATTGAGGACTGGAAAGAATCGTCACTAGTAGCATGGCCTGGTAAAGGAGACAGTCATGAAAGTGGACGGGCTGCGGTACTTGGACAAGGATGTTGAAGAGGAGATGGAGAAGGAGAAACCGTCCAATGATCCTGCTTATTGGGCGAAGAAATCCTGCAAGCATTGCTGTGGTAGGGGAGTTATCGGAACGCAGACCACTACGATGAAGGGTAACAATACCATCTCTCAGAATATGATCTGCGTTTGCTGTAGGAAGAACTATCGGAAGTGGCGGGAGGATTGGTTGGCGAAGAAGGATCAAGAGAAGATAGCTGCCAAGGGGACAAACGGGAGTGACAAGCCCAAGGAGCCTAGCACAGCACTGGTTGAGAGGTTGGAAAGGATTGGAGATCACATAGCTATTATGAATGCTGAGATCATTGGGTGCGATACCAGGATGAATGAGTTGCCTCAGCATTCTCAAATTGCTGCCTTCAATGAGACGATTCAACTTCTCCAGAACGAGATCATGACGACCCATGAGTCAATCAATGCCATGGTTGACAAGTGTATTGATCTGCACAATCAGGCTCAGGGTCTTCTGGAAGAGTCTCGGATGAAGACCAAGGAGGCTGTTCGAATTGAGTTAGAGGTCAAGGGAAGAAGGGACATGGAGATCCCCAAGATTCACGAGAAGATTCAGGGGATGGAACAGGCCAAGGGGGTAGCGGAGGCAGGTCTCAGTCGGGCAGAGCATCAGATTCGTCGTCGGAGGCGAGTAGCCCAGGACAAGCTGGATCGCCTGGAAGACCGCAAGTATCGACTTTTGAGGGAAGGTCAGGTAGAATCCACGCCGGATTCAGAGGACTTGTCTGAGACAGTTTGAATTGACAGTTGCCTATCTACCTGTGATTCTAGAACCAACCTGATCCCTGGTGGACGATAGGAGGAAGTGTCATGTCCTATAACCCCGCGCGAGCAAACGGTAGGCCAGTAGCAGCAAGTCTGAAAGCACGTCAACGACTCCCAATTCTTGGGAGTGGCATCAAACACAGTCAGATTGCCCAGAGAGAGGGTCCTCGTGGGATCAATGTGGCTGACATCCGAAACCGAGAGGAAACTGCTCGAGGTTGGAGGGTGTTGACCTTCAAGGGTGATGAGTTCGAGATGGTCTACGAGTACATCTGTGCTCGGAATCACACAGGGCTGATCAAGAATGAAACCCAGGATCGATGTTTCCGGGTGTTGGCGGGTGTGGTTTTCGTGACCATCGGTGAGGACACAGATCAGATTCAGACGGGGCAGGGATTCTCCATTCTCAAGGGAACGGAGTATGCTCTGGCTACAGCTGGGACGACAGATGCAGAGGTTCTGCTCTGTCAAGGTACCGACTATGATCAGAAGGTGATTCAGGTTTCTGATCCCCAGAAGGTCAGTGCCATTGCAGTTGTTTCAGAACCAGTGGCCGCTCCTCAGCGTGAGTCTCGTTCATCCAAGTCGGCAGAGCAGGCAGCCAAGATCGAATCTGACAGAACTGCACGAGAAAAGGTCAGAAGGACTCCAGTGGGTAGGAAAGAACGTGCTCCGCTAGCGTCACAGACTGTGACCGGCGTGAACCCGCGCCCAGTTGGTGCGGCTGGCTATAGTGAAGACTAACACCCACGGGGGTACAGCGTGGACCCACGGATCTCCCGTCAGGTTGATCAGGGGCAACTCAAAAAGGGATTAGATCTCATTGGTCAGTTGATGAGGTTGTCCCTCATCAAAGCTGATGAGACCAAGGGACCCCTGCCTGGGCAGGCCAAGCTACCAGGAACAAGTCAGGAACCATTTACTTTTAAGCAGCCTGGCGGCGTTCGTCTGACTACTCGTCCGTCTTCACCAACCAGGCCAGTAGCATCTGGACCTCAACTCAAGCTGCCAGGGCATGAACCCCATCAGTCAAATCTTCCTCAGACAGAGAAGATCACTCCCAAAGTTCTACCTGAGCCTCATGCTCCTGAGAAACGTGAGCATGAGGCTGGTCCGCTTCTGATCGGTGGTGGACAATCAAAGCAAGCAGATTGGGGAGGTCTCGAGGCAGCAGCAAAAAGGGCTCAGGCTGCTGGTCCTGCATTTAAGCAAGAATCTGGATCAAAGATTTTCACTCCTGAGGGTCGAATAGTTGATCCTTCAGGGAAAACTCCATCTCGTCAACGTTTGGGTCAAGAGACGATGATGGCTGCACCCAGATCTGCCACACCTAAGATTGTGGTTCCGGGTGCGGAAAAGCCATCGGCTGAGATCATAACTCCTGGACCTCAATCAAAACCAGGAGCGGAGATCATTAAGCCTGCTCCAACTGTTGAGCCTTCAATTGGAACAGAGGGGCGTCGTAAGGAGATGATTGGTGAGGGGCTCGAGGCTGTCAGTTCAAAGCCAGGAGAAGAACGGACAGCAGCGATGAAAAGGACAGCAGCTCTTCTTGGTTCTAGAGGAAGAGAACGAGCTGCTGAAGCCCCAGTTTCGACGGAAGCTCGTCTGGCAACTCCTCAAAGTTACTGGATGCCAGGTAAGCCAGGTAAAGATCAACCTGCTGAAGCGAAAGTTCTTGGTAAACCAGAGGGTGAGGGTGATCTTACTACTGGGGAGGGTGGTAAGGAGCCATCTGGTAAGAAGGGTGGGAAGGAACCATCCGGGCTTCCTCCTTCGGGTTGGGATCCCTTCAAGAAGCTCAGTCGGAGAAGCAAAAGAAGAGGACCAAATCTTATAGGAGGATATGGGTTTGGTCATGCTATGGGGGCTACAGCAGCGTCACCGGGAGGGGGAGCTGCCCAGCTTGGAATGTTGACTGGGAGGGCGGTTTCAACGGTTCATGGATTGCTCAATCGTCAGGGCTCTCGTTACGGATCTCGTTATGAGATGGCTCGGCTTGGTCGGGAAGGTGAGCTGACTCGTCGAGCCCAACTTGGAAGAATGCAGGGTGAGGCTGGGGGTGTCATGACCCAAGGTTCCATGGTAAGATCATTGTTCATTAGGGTTGATGATGGAGGGAATGAGCTGGTAAAATCTAGGATCAAACCTAAGAAACCAAAGTCTCGTCTTTTTGTTTCTCTCTATTCCAATTCTGCTTTGTTTGGGCGTGGAAAGAAGGAGAAGGAAAAGGAGCCAACGGTTCAGCTTCCGACTCTCATGCCTAAGACTTCAAAACCTCGCACCGTCACTCTTTTTGGAAAAGCCAAGGATGAGTTCATTCCTGATCCTCAGAATGAGGATATCCAGCCAGATGAGGAAGATGGTGTGGCATCTGTGTTGGTGGGCGATAGTGATCTGGTGAGCAAGGCAGCTCGAGGACCCCGACCCCGACGGAGGACCCGGCGCTTGATCTTACATCATGAGAAGAAGATGGTGGAGCATCAGAATCTCATGGTCACGAGTCCCACTGCGGAGGGTGCGAATCTTCACGCTAAGGCAATGGGCCTACACCTTCAAGCTAGGGGTAGGCATATGAGAGGGGATGCCAGAGCAGAAAAGACTAGCATAGAAGCAAATGTTGCTAGTGAGTCTGCACATAGTGGGATCAACAAGGCTGGGGCAGCTCAAGAATCAACTGGAAGGTGGACCCTCGAAGATCCAGTACAGGCCAAGCGGGAGCAAGAGCATGGTCTGTATCGTCAACCCACAGGTGTGAGTGGTGGGCCAACTCCTGATCTTCCGGAGAGAGGTAAGGATTGGCATGGTACGGTTCCTGGGGTTCCCGACGAACCTCAGGATGATGATGAGGAAGAGATTGAGGAAACTTGGGCGGCTCCAAAGCCAATTCTGGAATCAGAAAAGAAGAAGACTTCAGAGGTGAGTAAAGCACTTGCCTCCTACTGTAGAACTCAGCAAAGAGCACGGGATGTATTGAAGTCTCTCCCTGATCTCCATATTGGCCCAGATCTCTCTCCTCGTGAGTTGGAGTTTTTGAAATCACAGGGTGTTGATGATGACGCTATCATACGAGGTAATCTCAGGATCACTCCTCGCATGAGAGTTGAGTTTCGACAGTTCATGACGGACAGAGTGTTCAAGTCTCTGTCTGGGTTGAGGAATCAGACATGATGCCCGGTGTTGACTATTCTGCAATTCAGAAGTCCATCGCAGACAGCACTCGTCTTGAGGACATCTATTCTGATGCCCAGCAGCTCAAGGCGATGACCTCTCATGTTCCTGTGGTTACCAAGCAAGATCCAGAAGCTCTCCAGAAGGCGTGGCGCACCATGTCTATGGAGAAGCCTGTAAAGGGTCCTAAGTCTGTCTTCTTTGATCCTTTATCTCTTCAGTATGCGATGGGGTACAAGGATCGTCGATATTCCTTGACCTATGATACGTTGAAAAGAATCGTCAACCAGCTCAGCATTGTGGCTGCGATTGTTAACACACGTATCGCTCAAATTGCTGCCTTTGCAATGCCTTATAGAACTACCAAGTCTCTTGGCTTCATGGTTAAGCACAAGAGTCCAGAGCACATGACCACTCAGAGTGAGCGACGTTTCATTCAGATGCTTGAAGCGTTTGTCTCAAGTTGTGGTGAGCCTGGGCGGCGAAATCCGTACAGTAGGTTTGATCGAGACGACTTCGAGGCGTTTTTGAAGAAGATCGTCAGGGATACGATGACCTATGACCAGATCGGAATTGAGATTGTTCCCAGGAACAATACCATTCCCTTTGAGTTTCTGGCAGTGGATGGTTCTACACTTCGTCTGGCATCGGCTGACCGATTTCCTGGAAGCGGGAGTGAGTACAGTTACCATGCTCGAAATGTGGTGGGAGGTTTTACACCTTATCGTTTCCAAGGACTCTACACGGGATCCTATGGCTTAAACAATCCGCGACAAACTGATCCCGAGTCCATTCAGTATGTGCAGGTTGTCAATGGTCAGATCGAGAATGTTTACACTCGAGATGAGTTGGCTTTTGGCGTTCGGAATCCTCGAACAGATATCTACATTCAGGGATATGGTTTCGGAGAGATTGAGCAGCTCATTACCATCATCACTTCTCTTCTTTATGCCGAGGAGTACAACAAGAGATATTTCACCCAGGGATCCCATCCTAAGGGAGTTCTCAACTTTAAGGGAGATAACTGGACTCCAGACCAGCTCGAAGCATTCAAGCGTCAATGGATTGCTCAAGTAGCTGGAACAGAGAACAGTTGGAAGACTCCTATCACTCAGTCAGAGGGGATTGAGTGGATCAACCTCCAGATGTCCAACAAAGAGATGGAGTTTGGACGTTGGATTGAATACTTGATCAAGATCGTTTGTGGTGTGTTTCTCATTGATCCCGCTGAGATCAACTTTGACCTTCATGGTGGTGTTCAACAGACACCCCTTTTCGAATCAAGTCAGGAATGGAAGCTCAAGGCTTCTCGGGATCGAGGGCTCAAGCCTCTTCTTCGCTTCATTGCCAAACTGATCAACACCCACATCATTGACAAGATCGATGACCATTTTGTTTTTGAGTTTGTGGGTCTGGATGAGCTTTCAGAGCAAGAGAAGCATGAGATGCTCAAGGAGCAGACCGCAAGCTACATGACTCTCAATGAGGGACGACGGTCGCTGGATCTTCCTGATCTTCCCTACGGGGATGTTCCGATGAATCAAGCTTACCTCCAGGTTCTTCAGTTGAAGATGCAGGAGAATCAGCAGGCAGAACAGAAGGAGCAGCAGGAACAGCAGATGGCAGCCCAGCAGCAACAGGCAGCGGCTCAACAACCTGGCCAACCACCCTCGGGTCAAGAGGGAGCCCCACCTCAAGGCCCTGTGGGAGCCCCACCTCAAGGCCCTATGGGAGCCCCACCTCAAGGAGTTCCTGGGGTGAATCCTGGTGGTCCTGAGGCTGCTGCTGGTGTTGGGGCGGTTCCAGAACCAACGGGAGAGCCCACACCAGAGGAAGCTGCTGCTGTGAATCCTCCTCCTCAGTACGCTGCCAATTTTGGCAAGTCAATGAAGGGTAGTAGGGAGATTGTTATTACCCTTGATCATTGGAAAGACATGAAGCGAGGCTAACTGTGTTGAAGAAATCCATAGATAAGAAGTCTACGATGTTTGAGTTCGGTTCCAAAGACCAGCAGGAAGCTGAGCTGAAGAAACCTCGTGATCTTCCTCTTCTGATCAGCAAGGAACGTCTCCCCAAAAAGACAATTCCAGAACCACGACTCTCAAAGGAGACGTGGGCCGAGGCCAAGCATCAGTCAGACACGAAAAAGGCAATGGAGGAGTTGACTCAAAGGGCCAAGATGAAGAAGCCTTCGGAACATGCTCTTCGGGTGAGGTCTGAGCGAAAAGCACGTCTTGCTGAACCTTCACAGCGTACTGTCAAAGTTCATCTTGGGAAGACAACGCGCTCCCCAAAAGCGAAGATCGAGAAGGCTGGGAAAGAGAAGCATTATGGGACCCATTATGGAACAAAGGACCCCAAAGGATCGACAAAGCGAATTGCTGAATATAAGACAAAGGGCGGAAAGATCAAGTCACCTCCTGACAGCCCAAAGGGTCGTGAGGAGATGGCTTCAGAGATGATTGCCCACCACCAACATCATCTTGGTCGTCATCCGGGCGGGAGGGCTCAGGCTATTGCCATTGGGCTTAATCAAGCTGGGATGAGTCAAGATCAGACGAGGAAAGCCATGGGAAACGCATTCATTCAAGAGTCTGCTGAAGCTCGGCTTGGGGAGATGTTCGGTGTTGAGTTGGATCTGAGCCCTGTTGATCTGATGAAGTCCATGACGCTTGCAAGCGAAGCAGATGTCATCGAATCGCTGCGGGGGATTGGGAAGGCGATAGGGGATGGCAACACAGTGAAGGCTTACGTTGACTTCAAGAATCTGACTCAGAAGATTGCTACACGGGGAGGTGTGGACAACCCGACTGCGGTGGCAACCACCCTCTTGAAGAAAGGAAATCCCGGTGGCATGTCTGGCTATGAGAAGGGTGTGGCCATGTACGGAACCGATGGGATGAAGAAGATGGCTCAGGGTCATCTCACTTCTGAAGAGATGAAGACCCAGAAGGCGTATCCTCTTGGCGAGGGTCCCAAAAAGGTAGGTGGATCAGAGTTGTGGCTTGATCCTATTAAATCGAAAAAAGAAAGTGGGGATAAGAAGATCGATCTTGGTACAGCTCCACCACATCTTGGGAAGTACACAGAAGCATCTCGAGCAGAGAAGGCTATGGGGAAGCAAGAAGAAGAGGAGTTCGTTCCCAAGGACAAGCCCGACATCTCCAAGATGGGTCCTGGTCCGTCAGTCGGTGCTGGGATTGGTGGAGCTTCTGGGGGTCGTCCTTCTGTTGGAACTGGTCTTGGAAAGGGTGTGGGGGAGCAGAAGAAAGGATACAAAGGGGAGTGGAAAACCGAGGGTGGTGTCGATACTTTTAGTGGTGGGGAGAAAGACAAGCCCCTTGGTACTCTGCCCCATGAGCAGCCGGGTTTTAAGGCTCCCTCCCTGGGAGGATCAAAGCCTCCTCCCATGCCTCATGAGATCAAGGTTGGAACCTCTGGTGGGTTCAAAACGGGTCAAGGAGAGGGCGGCCCCCACATGATCACGTCGGCGAAACCAGAAGTTCCAGCAATGCCCAAAGTCAAGGAACCATCGATGGAGCCTGGATCAACCCTTTCGTTGACCTCACTGAAGGAACCTGGGAGCAAGAGCGTGAAGAAAGCGATGCGTGAACTGATGGAGATGAGCAAGGGACATGGTGGGAAGGGTCCCGCCAAGACAGGTGGTGGTGAGTGGCATTGTCCCAATGCTGGGCCAGCCTATCGTGGTGTGATCGAGTGGGATGAGGAAGAGAATCAGGCTGGTTCTGGTCGGGCTCAGACGGGAGCTGGAACACCACATCCCCCCAACAGGGGACCGGCGAAGACTGGTGCTGGTGAGACTCACCACCCAAATGCTGGGCCAGCACAGACCGGTGTTGGTGAGAGGCATTGGGAGGGTCGCGAGGTGAGCAAGGCCATGAAGGCTTCATCTGTCCCAAGACTGCCTCGTGGGATGGCCGCAAGCATGGACACCTGGAGATCAGCAACCAGCGTTCTGACACGGACCAATGCACTGCTGCGTCCTCAGATTGCTCTCATCCCCGATTCTCTGGCAGATGGGAGTGGGAGACCATCTACGCACACCGAGTTCTACAAGTCAGATCTGATGTCTTGTGAGAACTGTGGGAGAACATTTGCCAAGAGTCACGGTGAGTGTCCCACATGCATCATGAGTAAGGCTTTGACTTGCAAGTCTTGTGGTTCTGCCATGCACAAGGGTCGGGACGGTGATCTTCGTTGTTCAGCCTGTGGGCAGGGTACCATGAAGGCGTTGGATCAGAAGTCAGACGGATCAATCGGCTAGCCATCATGTTTCTCACGTCTGGACAACTATATGATCTGCTGAGCAAGGCCAAGAAGAAGGCCACTCAGACAGGTTCTCGTGGGGGACGTTACTACGTCAGCACTGAGGGCTCCAAGATCTACACTGGGGAGCCCTCAGTTCCTGCCCCCTCAACTCGACCTCTCCCAACGCTTCATCATTTCGTCTCCATGGCTCCTCACTCTTCTCAGAAGACACAGAGCCCAGTGAGTGTTGAGGCAGAGGTTGAGGTCACGAAGTTGCCCATGCGCCAGCGGGTGGTTCCGGCTGAGCAAAGATTTAGACCAAAGGCTAAGATCACTACTTCGAGTCGTGCATCTGTTCAGGAGGCCATGAAGAGATGGCCTGCCTACGTTTGTCGATCTTGTCGAGCAGTGATTCTTCCAACTTTTGCAAAGGATACGAAGCGGAATCAGGTTGATAAGATCGAATCAGAGGTTGATGAGAAGGGGGTGCCTAAGTCATGGCACGTGGTGACAGAGGAAGAGGGGGTCAAGGAGCGTTATCGTGCCGCTTCGAAGGCTGAAGCCACCCAGCTATCAGAGGATCTCAGGCAGCACTTTAGGGGAGAAGAACCCTGGCAGAGAAGGGATGATCTGATCGCTGTTCATCAGACCAAGATCGAGGGAGAACAAAAGCATTCCACGCTTCTAGAACCAGGAGTTGTCCAACCCGAGATGGTTGGTCAGAAGCTTTGTCCTGATTGCTTTGGGAAGCATGAGGTGATCTCTCGGGAAGTGACGGGTCGGACTAAGATCAAGCATACAGCAGAGACAAGGCGGGTTGCTCATCAGAAGGAGAAGGAGCAGAAGCAAAAGGAAAGATCAATTCAGATTGCCCTGAAGAAGTTCCCTGGGAAGCGTACACAAGCTGAGAAGCAACTTGTGGATGAGCATGAGGCAATCCAGCGGACTCGTCAGCGAGCAGAAGACGAGAGACGGAAGAAGGAAGATAACTGGGGAAAGAAGATGGCGGGGGAAGTCTGGATCGAAGGTCAGGAGCAGGCTGCTTTGATGAAGCTTCGTCATCAGTATTGTGACAAGCTGATTCGTGAGGGAAAGAATCGAGCTGAGGCTGGTCGTGAGGCAGCAAATCTCACGAATGAAGAGCTGATCAAGTTCCAGCAAGAGCAGGTTCGGGCTCATGGAAAACGTCGTGAGGATACCATCAAGGAGGTTGAAGCTGAGAGCGGTAGCCGTCATGTGATTCCAGTGTTCTATGGTCATGAGATTGAGGAACATATGGAGCGACGGAGACATGAAGCTCCAGGGGGTGAGGAGCGAGGGGTTTACAGAGAGACGATTCACCCTGTTCAGGCCAAGATATCTGAACTTCTCCGTACCGCTCGAATGAGGGAGCGGATAGAAGAGAAGGAAGCCCCAAAGGGGAGGAAGAGGAAGATCAAGAAGGGGCTATGTCTCTTTCTGAACAAGAGTATCTACCAGAGTGCCAAATCCCCTGAGGAAGCTGCTCAGCATAGGCAGTGGGCCAAGGAAGACTTTAGTGCTCCTTCTCCAGAAATTGAGAAGCCCAGGGAGCCTAAGGTTGAGAAGCCCAAGGAGCCTGAGAGAGACATTCATATGGAGGCGGCTCACCACCTCACCCATGTGTTTCATCACATAGATCAAGCTCGTCACTTTCAGGGTCATGAATTATCTTTTCATAAGCACTGGGAAGCAGCTCGTCAGTTGATCAAGCAGGGTGCTGATCCAAAATCTGAGCATTTTGATAAGGTTGGTAGGCACTACTATGGTAAGTACGTGGGCCTGAGACTTCGGGGGACCCGCAGGCTAGGAAGCGGGGAGAGGTATCCGGGCCGCCTGCCACTCCCAGGGTCTGATGGCTCTGGGGGTCAGAGGTTGCTGGGTAGGCTATCCTCCATGGCTGATCATCTGTACCACACACCATCAGCAGTGAGGAGACTGAGAAACCGAATTGCAAACTCTTCTGGTACTCCCAATTTCAGAAGAGAACGTGGTGCTTGGGAGTAGATAGAGAAGGAGTCTGATCAACATGGCAAACAATCCATACGCTGGTGCAGTTCCCCTCAATCTTCGTCCTGAGGAGACAAGTGAGGTGGTGGCCAAGTCCACCAGTTATCGTCCTGGGGAGGTCCATCCGATGACCTATCGCCATCCTGCCCAGAATCCATCTTTGGGTCGAGAGGATGGGAACACTCCTCTTCGTCGCTACCCAAATGGTCTGCTGGATGTGGGCTATGTGGCGAGCTTCATCATTGAAGTGATCCACAAAGCTGAGTTGGGTGGCAATCTGACCAACTTCGAGAAGGCACTGCTGACCCTCATCCTGCCTGGTCATTTCCAGTTGATCGATGCTCAGATTGCTGCATCCTTCGCTCACCTGACTGATGAGGAGAAGCTTCTTCTGTCAGTCAAGGTCATGCGGCACTTCAATGAGGAGCTGAATTACAACGCTGGAGCGGGAGGCGGTAGTGTGCCCTTCCGTCATGTCACAAAAAGTTAGGCTTCAGATCCCTGACGATGTTCCTCTTGAGGAAGTCGTCAAGGCTCTAGAGTCTGCCGCACGGGGGCTTCGCCAGGAACAGGAGGCGAAGCCCCTGTCAGGTATTGAAGATCGGAATCCAGCATCCAAGCACATGATGGAGTTCATCGATAGTTCCTACTTGACCATGGTGGATAGTTTGGCAAAAGAGATTGGGAAGGTTCTAGAACCATGACCAAGAAGTTGCCATTGCGTCCCATCGTGAAGGCTAAGCTCACAGGTGATGGTGAGCGGGTACTTCAGATTCTCCAGAGGGAGTACCAGATGGAACGTGAAGCAGCGATTCGTTTGATGAGGGATGGCGGTCCTATGTTGGCTTTGGCTATCGTGACCAGGGGTCGATGATGTTTCTCTTCGTAGCTATTCACAAAAGTATCTATCCTGTGAGGAAGAGTTTGTTCATCAGGAAGGGTGAAGAAGAGGGAACCCTTAACCTGCATATAGCAAAACCTCAGAAGGTAGCCACACCCCCAAAGGTTAAGCAGCCTCGTGCTCCGACTGTGGGTGTGCCCTCTCAGGAAGTTCAGAAGCCATCAGCATCCCATCTGGAGAAGGTGTCAACGCCTCACCATCAGGCTGCCCAAGCTGAAGCTCTCATGAGGATGTCAACTCATGAGTACCAACGAACGGGACGTA
>Ga0315284_10005636_pt1 | contig 17808 bp, 9 predicted proteins | sample YL17G09_16_MG_FD_203696 | JGI IMG/M metagenome (GOLD analysis project Ga0315284, IMG submission 203696) | Sediment microbial communities from Yellowstone Lake, YNP, Wyoming, USA - YL17G09_16 | ecosystem: Environmental > Aquatic > Freshwater > Lake > Sediment | place: USA: Wyoming | collected...
CTAACGACATAACGGCAAGCCTGGATTTATTGCGGTGAGCTAGTGCTGCCGCTATGGTGAAACGGTCGAGTAACAAAACTCGGTTGGGTAACCCGGTAAGGAAGTCATGGGTCGCCATCTCCTCGAGCTTGTACTCCATCTGCTTGCGCTCGGTGATGTCATCAAAGATGGTAAAAACTTGATAGGGTCTCTCCTGACCCGGATGGAATTGAGGTACGGCATTGATCATGATCCAGGAATACGCTTCTTTGGCAGGATTGAAGACCCCCATCACCACATCGCGTACTTCCTTGCCGGTCTTAAGGGCAACCATGGCGGGGTGTGTCTCTCCCGAGAAATCGGTACCATCCTGGTGGACCGCCCGCCAGCGTGGATCCACCGAGGTTCGTCCCTGCATCTGGTCCAGTGAGAGCCCCAGGATTCTCTCTGCAGCAGAGTTCGCATTGATGATCCGCCCGGCCGCATCCTGCTTAACGAGACCCTGGGCCATCTTCTCAAACAAGACGCGATACTGCTCCTCGTTCTCCCGCATGGCATCCTCCGCCTGCTTGCGCTCGGTGATATCGCGCGTCACGCTGATGATGTGGGGAGTACCCTGCAAGGTGATGATTTTGGCGGACATCATGCCGAAGATTTGGCTACCGTCCTTTTGTTGGAATATTGCTTCGAAGTTCTCGCAATATCCCTTTTCATTCAATTCGTTGACGACCTTTTGGCGGTCGGCAGGGTCCTTCCAAAGATTGACAGCAAGGATTGATTTTCCGATCGTTTCATCGCGGGTGAAACCGGTTAGAGCCGTAAACCCCTCATTGATATCGACGATCAGGCCATCATTCATGCGGGTAATAAGAGACGCATCAGGACCGGTGTTGAAAATCAGTTCAAAGTGTTCTTTAGCTTCTCCCATTTCCGCATTCAAGCGCTGGTTGACCATGATAATCAGACCAAAAGTCAAAAGAATACCTTGGGTCAACTGGAACAGAAATAATGCTGTTTGTATTAATGTTGGTGAGAAAATACTATCAACAGGGGAAACAGTAAGTAGAACCACAGCGCGGAATACAAAAAAACAGCTATGAGCAAGAAGGACTGCGGAGACGAAGTTTACAGAAGCAGTGATAGAGCGAGTCTTGTTAACCAAGAGACTCCATGCGGTCAAAAATGAAACGACTGCCAGGGTAACAGATATAATAAAACTCCGAGTAGTTATATTATTATTCACATAGGTAAAATAGAAATAAGATAGGATGAAAACAGCAAAGACGGGAACAACAATTTTTCGATTCTCTTTCTTATCAAAGAAGCGCATGCTACCGATGTATATAAAAATTACTCCTAAAACGAGCAGGGCGTTAGCTAAGATTATGGATATCAGATCAATGGTAATAAAATCCCGCAGGAGCAGCAAGGCAAACCCTATTGCCACCGATGCAAAGCCCAGTACCCACCAACCAATACCCCGATAGGTTTTATTCAGCAAATATTGTAAAAAAATGGCAATGGCTTGAAGGAAATCGGTCATGACCAGAACAATAAAAAGCGTGCGAATGTCAATGTTCATAGGGTGTTCTCCTTAAATGATATTTATCTTTTTCTTGGTACATAAGTAGTACCTCCAGAAAGGGTTTATAGGGGTCAAATCTTTATTCTTGACAAATAGTTTGATTAACTGTCAAGAATAAAGATTTGACCCCATTTCTTTCCTATTTATTTTCAACTTTTCTTTTATAATCCAAGACATTGATTCCAAAACCAATTCATCTTCCATAAAAGGCAGTTTACAAGTCTTTTGTTCCAATGATTTATTAATTGCAATCAATACCATTTTTTTGTCATTACTTCTTGTAAAAGCATAAATATCGTCTGTAATATATAATGAATGAAAATCACCATTAACAAAAACATCATCACTGTTTCTTAACTTTATCGTTTCTTTATAAAAGTTCAGAATTTCTTTATTTTCATTTCCCCATGGATAAGTCTTTCTATTATGTGGATCTGTGGTTCCCCTTAGACCTGCTTCATCGCCATAATAAATGCAAGGCACTCCTGGAAATGTCATTTGAAAAATAATAATAAGCTTTAATGCTTTTATTGATGTCTCTACATTTTCATATTTGTTTTCCATTATGGTCAATATCCTGGCTACATCATGTCCCCCAATTAAGTTTAGACATGAATAAAAGTTTTCTCTTGGATAGTTCTCATAAAGATTCATTATACTGCTATGGACTTTACTTGCATTAACTTTATTAGTGATGAAATCAATCATGATATTTCTCAAAGGGTAGTTCGTTACTGAGTCAAGTTCTTCACCATAAAAGTATTCTCGTCTTAAACCATAGCTTATTTTATTTGATGCATCTTCCCATACCTCACCGATAAGCACTGAATCTGGGTTTAATCTTTTAATTTTTTTCTTTAAAAGTTTAATAAACTCATCAGGCAATTCGTCAGGAACATCAAGTCTCCATCCCATAGCCCCTTTTTTCATCCAATTAGTAATTACACTATCATCATCCCGCATTATATAATCTAAATAAGAATCGTTAAGCTCTGATATATTAGGCATTGCATCTATGTCCCACCAACCTTTATATTTATTTGGAAATTGGTCAAATTGATACCAGCTATAGTATTTTGATTCTTTCGATTGATAAGCACCTATTTCGTTAAAATTTCCATAACGATTGAAATATACACTGTCATCTCCAGTATGGCTAAAAACTCCATCTAGTATTATTTTTATTTCTAAATCTTTTGCAATTGAGCAAAGTCTTTCAAAATCATCATTATCCCCAAGAATAGGGTCAATTCTTTTATAATTTGAAGTATCATATCTATGATTGCTGGGAGCTTCAAATATTGGATTTAGATAAATTGTGCTTATACCTAGATCCTTGACATAAGGCAGCTTTTCAATTATCCCTTCAATATTACCACCAAAAAAATCCCATCTTTGAATTCTTCCATTGCTGTCTTTTATATAAAAAGGTTCGTCATCCCAATTAGCGTATACGAAAGAATTCTTTTTCGGATTTTTTATATAAGGGTTTTTATTATAAAACCTATCAGGAAAAATCTGATATACAACTGAGCTTTTAAACCAATCTGGCACAACATGATGTTTTTTATATACTGTTACCTGATAACAAGGGGGAATATCACTATATCTATGGCCAATCCCTCCTAGAATATCAGGATTATTCCCATAGTAAATAATATTTTCATCATTTAATATAGAAAAATAATAAAAAATCAAACCAGAATAATCCTTTGAATCCACATTAACTTTATACCTATAATCATCGGTATATGACTCAAAAGCTTCCATCTTTATTTTTTCTTCTGCATCTCTTTTAATTATATGAATAAAAACTTCCTTATGATTTAAGTCTTTCGAAATTAGAAGTGCTATAGAAAGTCTTATACCGCTTTCTATAGCACCAAATGGACTTCTAAAGGCATTATCATGGGAATTATGAAATATAAGTTCTTCCATCGATACAACCTCTTCCGCTAAAAGTTTTTTTAGATATAAGCATTACAACTCCTCCATTAACTTCTTGTATAAATCAGCATATTTTTCAGTAGACTTTTCCCAGCTGTTATCAGATTTCATAGCATTTGTCATTATTTTTCCCCATATGTTTTTATCCTGGTATAATTTAATTGCGTAGTTTATTGTCTCTCCCATTTCGTCTGGGTTATAGTTGTAAAATCTAAAGCCATTTCCTTCACCAGTATTTTCATTAAATTGTATAACAGTATCCTTTAATCCTCCTGTTTCTCTTACTATAGGTATAGCCCCATATTTAAGAGCTATCATTTGCCCTAGACCACAAGGTTCAAAAAGTGACGGCATCAGAAAAAGATCAGCAGCCGCATATATTTTATGGGCTAGAAAATCATCAAATTTTATATTTACTGATAACCTTCCATGATATCTGTCCTTTAAATTGTTAAATAAATCCTCATAATACTTTTCACCCGTACCAAGAACAACAATTTGGGCGTCATCTCTCATTTTCTTTTCTATTTTTGTAAGTATAAGGTCTATACCCTTTTGTTTGACAAGCCTAAAAACTATGGCTATTAAAGGAACATTTTCATCCTCATAAAGCCCAAGCTCTTTTTGGAGCTTTGTTTTGTTAATAGCTTTCAAAGATAATGTATCAATATCATACTTTTGAAATATCATATCATCCTTCCTTGGATCATATGTATTATAGTCAATTCCATTTTCTATTCCATATAAAATAGCGCTTTTTGCACGAAAAATTTCGTCCAGTCTTTCTCCATAAAGGGGGGTCTTTATTTCTTCAGCATAATTATGGCTTACAGTGGTTATTAGGTCTGAGTAATTTATTCCACCTTTCATAAAGCTAACACCGCCAAAAAACTCTACTCCAGATATATTGAACATTTCTGGCTCTAATCCTAATATATCCTCTAGTATTTCATAGGGGAAAACTCCTTGATAATATAAGTTATGTATGGTGAATATTGTTTTAATTTTGTTATAGTTTGGATAATCTGCTTTCAATATTGGGGCTATCATCCCAGTATGCCAATCATGACAATGAATTATATCAGGAATAAAGTCAATATGCTTCAAGGATTCTAAAACACCTCGACAAAAGAACGCATATCTTTCAGCTTCATCATAATAACCATACATCCCGCTTCTTTTAAAATAATACTCATTGTCTATTAAATAAAAGGGTATTCCTTCATGCTCAATATATTCTATGCCGCAATGCTGCTTTCTCCATCCAACATTTACAGTAAAAGCATCAAGCTTTTGCATTTTTTTCTTAAAATCGAAGGGAATATCTGAGTATTTTGGTATTATAACTCTTGCATCTATCCCTGATTTTCTTATTTCTTTTGAAAGTGAATGTATTACTTCACCAAGCCCTCCACTTTTTATGAAAGGAGTTGATTCTGATGCTACAAATAATACTTTTATCATCCCTACGACCTCCTTAAATAATCTGACCTTTTTCGATTACTATTGGATTGTCCCTAGTTCCTTTTAATACCATATTCTTGGATACTCTTGAATTTTTGTCTAGTATCGCATATTCAAGGACTGCTCCCTGCTCTACTGTGGCGTTTTGCATTAGAATGCAGGACTTTACAGAGGCGGTGTTATGAATATTGACTCTTCTAAAAATTACAGAATCATATACTTCCCCCTCAATACAACAGCCTCCAGCTAAAAGGCAATTTCCTACAACAGCATTTTTTTGGTATATAGTTGGAGGCTCATCTTTTACTTTAGTGAATATTGGCCATGTTTGATGGAATAAGTTGTTCATGGTGTCTTCAGATAAAAGATCAAGACTTCTTCCAAAATATTCTTTTATTGAGTTGATACAAACTAAATAACCCTTATATTCATATGCATATATATTCTTATTATTTTTCAACTCAAATACAGTGTCTTTAAAAAGGTCATGATCTGTTCCCAATATTTTTTTATTCAATATGTCAATAAAAAGCTTCCTTTTCATCAAAAATGTTTCCATGAACACATTATTATGCTGTTTTTTCTTGCGAATAAGATCAATAGCCATTCCATCTTCATCTATGGCTATTGAATCACAATCCTCAAACATCTCATCTGATTCTTTTATGTTTTTGTAAACTACAGTTATATCTGCTTTTTTTTCTATATGCTTTTTTAAAACATCCCTAAAATTAATGGTACATATCATATTGCTTGGGCAAATGATTATGTATTCCTCTTTGGTATAAAAAATATAATCAAGATAATCTCTGATTATATCCATATCACCTCTGCGTACATTAGAGTAGTAGTTTATTAAAGGATTAAACATAAAAAGGCCTTCATTTTTTCTATCCAGGTCCCAGGGTCTTCCGTGCTCTATATGATCTACTAAAGAGCGATACTTATTCCTGGTAAACATAAACACTTTATCTATTTTAGAATTAACCATATTGGATAGGGCAAAGTCTATTATTCTATAACGGCCTGCAAAGGGGATGGATGCTATTGGCCTATTATAGGTCAATTCATGAATTTTGTCTTCTTTTTCATTAAGGTTTATTATGCCCAAAATATTATTCATATACCGTACCCCCTTCCATGAAATAGTCATAGGGAACAACTGTTATGTTTAACGAGTCTTCTTTGCCAATAGAGCATTCTTCATTGATTTCACATCTGCTGCCTATAATGCTTCTATGTATTATTGTATTCTCCCTTATAATAGTATTACGCATTATTACTGTATCTGATACATATGCACCTTTTCCTATATGTACACCAGGAGACAAAACTGAGTTTACCACTGTCCCGAAAATTTTGCATCCTTCACTAATCATAGAATTTACAACCTTTGATTCTCTTGACACATACTGAGGTGGTTGAAGAGGATTAACTGAATATATTTTCCAATCCTTATCAAATAGATTTAATTCATTATCGATTTTCAGCTGATCCATATTTGCTTGCCATAAGCTTTCTATTGTACCAACATCTTTCCAATAGCCTTTAAAAGGATATGCATACAGTTCTACACCAGAATTAAGCATAGTTGGAATTATATTCTTCCCAAAGTCATGGCTTGAGCTTTTATTTTTTTCATCTTCTGCAAGATATTTTTTTAATACATCCCAGTTAAAAAGATATACCCCCATAGATGCAAGGTCATTTTTAGGTTGCTTTGGTTTTTCATCAAATTCGTATATGCTGTTATCTTCTCTTGTATTCATTATCCCAAATCTACTGGCTTCTTTTAACGGTACTTTAATAACAGTTATGGTTGCTTCACTTTCCTTTTCTTTATGAAAATCTATCATTTTTGCATAATCCATCTTATAAATGTGATCACCAGATAGTACAAGGACATACTTAGGATTTTGCATATCTATATAATCCATATTTTGATAAACTGCATTTGCTGTTCCCTTGTACCATTCTCCACCTTTTTCATTTAGATAAGGAGGCAAAATACTTACCCCTCCGTCTTTTCTATCCAGGCCCCAATGTCTGCCTATGCCAATGTATGAGTTAAGTACAAAAGGTTCAAATTGAGTCAATACTCCAACCGTATTAATGTCTGAATTTGCACAGTTGCTCAATGTAAAATCAATAATCCTGTATTTCCCTCCAAATGCGAATGCTGGCTTGGCAAGTTTTTTGGTGAGGGTGCCTAATCTCGTGCTTTGCCCTCCGGCAAGAATTAGTGCTAATACTTCTTTAGCCATTTTACTGTCCCCCTTTTCTCTTTATATAATTGGTTTTATATAAATTGTTGCTAGAGGTGGAATCCTTAATTTTATTGAATAAGGCTTATCCTTTGATTGTTTTTCAATTGATTTAATAATTCCTTCATTGGTAACATTTGAGCCTCCATAAATTCCCATGTCGCTATTGAATACTTCTTCATATTCACCTAGCTCAAACACATCAACATTATAGTCTTCATAGACCTCTGGAGTAAAATTGCAAATGACTATAGTATAATCTCTTTCTTGTTTTCCACGCCTTATAAAGCTTATTATGCTTTGATTATAATTGTTGGCATCTATCCAAACAAAACCATCCCGGTTATGATCAAGCTCCCACAGTGAGTTATCAGATTTGTAAAAATGATTAAGATGACGGACATATTTATGCATTAAGCCATGCATTTCAAAATCAATCATGGACCATTCCAAGCTTTCATTAAAGTTCCATTCTCGAAATTGTGCAAACTCCCCACCCATAAAAAGCAGTTTCTTGCCTGGATGTGCCATCATATAAGCATAAAACATTCGAAGAGATGCAAACTTCTTCCAATAATCTCCCCACATCTTATCTATCAATGATTTTTTACCGTGTACAACTTCATCATGAGATAGTGGCAGTACATAATTTTCTGTGTAAGTATACATCAAGGAAAATGTGATCAGGTTATGATTCCATTTTCTATATATAGCATCTATCTCCATGTATTTTAACGAATCGTTCATCCAGCCCATATTCCACTTATAATTAAATCCAAGCCCACCCATATAGCATGGTGCAGAAACTAGTGGCCAGGAAGTGCTTTCTTCTGCTATACTCATTATATAAGGAAATCTATCAAATAATGCTTCATTTAGTATTCGAAGAAACTTTATTGCTTCTAGATTTTCTCTGCCATCATATTTATTTGGATTCCATTGGTTTTTATTTTTTTCATAATCAAGGTATAGAATGCTTGCAACTGCATCTGTTCTAAGCCCATCTATATGAAAAACATCTAACCAAAAAACAGCATTTGAAACTAGAAAGCTTATCACTTCATTTTTCCCTAAGTCAAAATAAGCAGTGCCCCAATTTTGATTTTCTCTTTTTTTCATATCTTGATATTCATATAAGCTTGTCCCATCAAATTGATAAAGTCCATGGTCATCCTTGCAAAAATGTCCCGGCACCCAATCCAATATTACTCCTATACCCAGTTTATGACAGCAGTCAACAAAATACATGAAATCTTGAGGTGTTCCATATCTGCTGCTTACTGAATAATAGCCAGTGACCTGATAACCCCAGGAGGCATCTAAGGGATGCTCCATAATAGGCATTATCTCTATATGTGTGTATCCCAAATCCGATACATATTGCGGAAGTTCACTGGCAAGCTCTCTATAACTTAGAAATCGATTTCCTTCGCCTCTTTTCCATGAGCCTAAATGCATTTCATAAATATTCACTGGTTTTTCATAAGCACTGGATTTATTTTGTTGCCATAACCTTTCCTCGCTACTCCAATTATATCCTTCTAGTCTAATTGCTTTTGAAGCAGTTTTAGGGCGTGTTTCACTATGTATGGCAAATGGGTCAGCTTTTAAAACTATTTTCCCATCAAAGCCTTTGACTGCATATTTATACGCACTCCAATAAGGCAAGCCAGGTATAAATGAAATCAAGAATTCCGAGACCTTATGCCTTTGCATTATATTCGAATCTGGATTCCAGCCGTTAAAATCACCAACTATGGATACACTTTGGGCATTTGGTGCCCAAAGTGTGAACAACACTCCTTCTACACCATCAATATTGCAAAAACTTGAGCCTAAAACCTCATAGCTATTAAAGTTTCTTCCTTCCAGAAACATTAATAGTTGGTCTTGGTTAATTTCACTTATATCCTTTGGTGTCTGTAAGGCAAGTTTTGATGAAGGAGTTCTGCTAAAATTTTTAGACATGTCCCTAAGCTTCTTTACTATATCTTTATTAATCATTGAAAAATCAAGCTGCCATTTCCAATTTCCATCTCCCACTCCTGGAATATTCATTCTTGCCTCTCTGCCAAGACATAATATGTCTTGCATTGGTATTATAACTGTATCAGCTATGCTTTTATAGGCATACTTTATAATGTCCCATACCATCTGCTCATCATTTGATTTAATGTCAACACCCATGTAGGAAAGTAGGTGTTCTGCATAGCCATAATTATCAGCCTTCAAGCTTTTTATCCAGCCAAGCAATGTATCGTTATCATGTGTACCAGTATAAACAACTGTATTTCTGTCATATATATCCCGTGAAAACTGAAGTACTTTCATTCCAGGAAGCCTATATCTATCCTTAAGTGCTATTACCTCAGGTGCAATAGTTCCAAGATCTTCAACTATAATTGAAAAATTTTTAAGGCTTTTTTTCATTTCTTCGAGAAAATCTTCTCCAGGCCCTTTGATCCATCTTCCTTTTACTGCATCTTTTTCGCCCTCATCTACTTCCCAGTAACTTTCAAGACCACGGAAATGGTCAAACCGAATAATATCAGCAAGATTTTGTGCATGTGAAATTCTTTCTTTCCACCATCTGTAATTATCTTCTTTCATCTTACCCCAATTATAGGTTGGATTCCCCCAGAGCTGTCCTTGTTTTGAAAAGTTGTCTGGAGGTACCCCAGCCAGTTTCTTTGGATATCCCTTTTCGTTCAGATTAAAAAGAGGCTTGTTTGCCCATACATCTGCACTATCATAGGAAACATATAATGGTATATCTCCAATTATTTTTATTCCCTGCAGCTTTGCATATTCCATCACAGCCAGCCATGAAGCATAGAATTCATATTGTTTATAGTTTTCTTCTTCTATTTCTTTAGCATATAAGTTTTGAAAATGATACATTGAAGCCTTTTCACGGAAAGCAATATCTTTGTTCCATTCATTCCAAGGCAAATTATTAAAATGCTTTTTCAAAACTGTAAACAATGAATAATCACTAAGCCAATACTGATTTTCTTCAATAAAAACTTCATAATCAATATCAGCTCTTTTTTTGCCTATATATCTTGTATCACCAGCAAAAGCTGAATAGCATTTATATGGTGAAAGTTCCTCCATAACTGGATTCGTGGGAAGTATTTGCCAATAGGATTGATTGCTGTCTTTTAAAAAATCAATAAAATCAAAGCATAAATCAAATGCAGGCAGGGAGGAGATGTGAAGGAGTATTCCACACCTTCGTAGGGTACTTTGCTCCAACAAAAACACCTCCTAATAAGATTTTATGAATACTTGTATTATATTTATTATATCACTTGAATTGATTTTTTTCATGTAGTTATTTGGTTTTTTAAAACAACCGTAGAATCATAACACTTTACCAATGATAATGATTAAGCGATTTATTACAAATAAGCATTTAATCCGTATTGGAGAACCATTCGATGGGTATTAAAAAAGGAAGCATTCATAGCAATACAATGACGCATGATATTAATCCATTTTCCTCGATTCTTGTAGTAAATTGGAATTACTATATTTTGCAATTTATCATATAAAGAAGCCGCATCTTCCTGATCACTACTTTCGATATCGGGTGCTGACCCAATGGACCACCCGGTAAATCCTTCAATACAACCTTCAATCCACCATCCATCTAAAATACTCAAACTGGGATTGCCATTATGAGCTGCTTTCATTCCTGAAGTACCTGATGCCTCTTGGGGTTTCTTGGGGGTATTAAGCCATAGATCTACCCCTGAAACCATTCGCTTGGCTAAATTTATATTGTAATTTTCCAGATAAACGACCTCAATTTGCCCTCGAAGTTGCTGGGAGACCTGAACAATCTTTCGAATTAATTCCTTCCCCGACCAATCTTCAGGATGGGCTTTACCAGAGAAGACCATCTGGATTTTTCCATACTTTCTGGAAATATCTACCAGCCTATTGATATCATAAAAGATTAAATCTGCCCGTTTATAGGCTGTCGCTCTCCTGGCAAAACCAATAGTCAAAACTTCTGGATCTAATTGGACCCCTGTTTCTTGAAAAATACTATCAATCAGTATTTTTTTCGCTTCCTGATGAGTTTGCCATACTTCCTCATCCGGTATACTCAAGGCATAACGCAAACTAAAGGAATCATTTCTCCATCCTGGAATATAGCGATCATAGAGTTTTTGAAAATGAGGACATACCCAGGTTGCCGAATGAACCCCATTGGTAATTGAATCAATATGGTATCCGGGAAACATCTCCTGGGAAACAGCCCCGTGTCTTTTAGCTACACCATTTACATAATGACTTAGGTTAAGGGCCAGAGCAGTCATATTCAAGCGTTCTTCCCCACCGAGTTCTTTTAATAAGGGATCAGGGATAAGTCTTCCTAAAACTTTCTCCACCAGTTCATAAGAAAATTGGTCCATACCTGCCGGTACCGGGGTATGAGTGGTAAAGATACATAAATTTTTGACCTTTTCGATAGTCTTGTTACTCCATTTTTTCTCCTGATGGTTATAATGATTGAATAGTTCCAAAGTCAGTAAACTGGCGTGTCCTTCATTCATATGATATTTAGAGATATTGTTAAATCCCAGCTCTCTAAGCATCCTCACACCGCCAATCCCCAATACAATTTCCTGGGCAAGCCGGTATCTTTTATCACCGCCATATAAGAAATCAGAAAGACTCCGGTCATAAATACTATTTTCCGGTAAATCAGTATCCAAAAAAAAGACGGGGACGCAATAACTATCCAAGCCTTTTATAAAAAAAAGCCAAGCCTGAACCCATACTTTTCTCCCCTCAATTTCGATTAAAATCTTATTGGGTAACAATTGCATATAATCTTGAGGATTCCATTCTTCAGGTAATTCCTGCTGAATCCCTTCTTTCCCAACTTTTTGATGCAGATATCCCTTTTTATAAAGCAGGGTGACTCCAACCAGGGAAACTTCTAAGTCCGCAGAAGAGCGGATCATATCACCGGCTAAAATCCCCAATCCGCCACTATAAGTAGGAATTCTGGCATCAACACATATCTCCATGGAAAAATAGGCAATTTTTCTATCCTTTTTCATAATTTCAAGTGGTTGGAAAACATGTCCTTCCTTAGCTTCCATAAGTACTCCTTTCAAAACTTAGTGATTATTGATAATCTTATTAATCTATATAATATTACAGTTTTAATCTAAACATTTATAAAAATAAAACAGGAATGTCTTGACTTATTCTTTTCTTTTTTTCGATAAGTCATTTAAAAAATTAATAAAGAAAATCTTCCAGCTATCCTATATAAGATATAACTCGATATGAATTAAGTCAATGATTTTCAAATAAGACCATTCTCTCTTTATCTTAATTTTTTGTAAAACGATTTTTGTCTCTTTGGTTTTATATTATACCATTATTAAATAATCTTATGTCTATCTGGTTTTAGATAACCGATCCTCTAAGTCATTTATTACCCAAATTCTGCGTGAGCCTTTGCTTAAAAAAGCAAATTTCCCTTGATATGTGATGTGTGAAATGGTAAAATGTGAATGTAGATTTGCAAATTCATCATGAAAATTAGATGGATTAAAAAAATAGGAGGTTAGAAAAGAAATGGCAAAAAAATACAAGAATATCGATATCGGTCAAGAGGCTCCATCAACACAGCATTATTTTTATTTAAACAATGGAAAAAAGCTAAAAAATATCGCTGAATTAATGGAAAGTTTAAAAGATATGGACCAGGATTTATTTTCTTTTCATGTAAATGAGCAGAATAATGATTTTGCCAGCTGGATTCGCGATGTATTCGGGGAAAAAGAGCTGGCTCGCCGAATAAGCCTCGCCCGTTACCCGACTAGTATGTTAAAATCAATAGAAAAATATATCCAAAAATAAAATAGAAAGGATTTTTATTATTCATTACCTTAATAAAAATGGAAAAAAGATGAATTTCGTGGAAAATGACCGGTGGTCTGGAGAATTCAAAGAATATGGTATTGAAATAGCCCTGGATCTGGCTTTTTCTGATACAGAGAACCGTCTCCTGTATTTTTATATTTTCCATAATTTCTGGTAGTATCAAAAAGCCTCAGGCATTTCTCTGGAGATACCTCTTTTTGAATATTATGGATTGTAGCGAAGACAAACCCTCCTCCTGGAGCAAAGATATCGATCTTCTTCTTCACGTCATCTTCAACTTCTTCTAAAGTACCGAAGGGAAGTATCCTTTGAGTGTCACATCCACCGCCCCAAAAGACTAGGTCTTTATCGAATTTCTTTTTTAAGAACTCTGGAGACATCCCTTTTGTACTCGTCTGTACCGGGTTTAAGATCTGTATACCTGTATCGATTAAATCAGGGATTAGCTTACTCACCGCTCCACAAGAATGTAGAAAGATATATACATCACTCTTCTTCTCTATGAAGTCACATAGAGCTTTCAGATGAGGTTTGAATAATTGTCTAAACATCTTTAGGGATATTTGTAGATCCTCTTGAGTACCATAATCATCTCCCAAAACGATGATATCTATATACTTTCCAACTCTATCGAGATAGCGGTCGAGCTCTTCGAGATATTTCTCCTCGAGTTTACTGAGAAAATATTCGATGAACGACTTATCCAATATCAATCTTTCCATAAACTCTTGGTATCCGAATAACGCATGCCCCATTTCTATGAAATTACCACCAAAAGAACCCAATATTGCACAGTCTGTATTTTTCTTTATCTCTCTCGCTTGTGCTTCCAGAAAGTCAATTTCTTCATCCGTGATTCTATCGGAGAGAATGATGTCTATTTCTTTACGATCACTTACATTAGCCAACGGCGTGTATCTACTATCGAAGTAATAACCACCTTTTGGCATTAGAGCAACCACTTTCCCCTCTATTTCAATCGCAAATGAACCGTCTGCCAATACTTTCGGATTGAAGTCAGCTGGAACGTAATATTCTCCACCGTCTGGAAACATGTCAATGCATTTCCAACTATCTATCCGTGTTCCAAAACCACCGTCGAGTCTCTTCAACTCAACTACATCCGAGGTTACTCTTTCCCTTATCTCATTATCAACTACGGCTAACTGCTGACCAAGATCATATATTTTCACGGACTTGTCTTCACAATTCAAGTAACGTTTGAGTTTGTTGTATGCAATGGCATGGATTCCCGATGACTTCATCCCACCGAGGTCTATTGGTACACGATCCGGTTCTTGATGTTGGAGAGTAAGGAGAATTCTCTCTCTGGATGTCATATATTTACACCTCTTTCGATTTCGATATTCACGACCTTAATAGACACATTTTCTAACTTCCTCAGCATAAGCTGGAGAGAACCCCTAGGGAATCCTTTCCTCTCTATTGATAAAATAGAAAGTATTAACGGAGATAATGATATATAGAAAAAAGTTATGTCAAATGTGAAGACCTGACCCCCTATCTATATCTAAAATCATAGTCTTTATTTCCCTCGGTTTAAGCTCTATTTTAACTTCATCAACATCAACATATGATAATTCTGTCCCATAACTTTCATCCAACCTACCCAGATAGACCTTATGGATATCAAATCCTAATTTAATCTTTCCAGTGGTCTCTCTATCAGTAGGATTATAAACTCGGACTACCAATTTGTCTTCAAATTCATTCTTTTTAATGGCACTAATCTCTAAATATTCACCTTCTAATTCTATAAAACTATATTTATCTGCTAGATTTCCTGGTTGATTCTTTAATTGTTTAGTTAATATTTTGGTCTTGTATTGTCTTGTTTTTTGGGGAATACGGGCCTCAGCCCAATTGCCCGGATGGGGAATCACTGCATAAGAAAAAGTATTTTCTCCTAAACACTGAGCTTCTGGTGTTGGTAGTGAAGGACCAGCATTCTCCTTCCTATATTCCAAATCACCCCTCGATAACCAACCTACACTGCGAACTAAAGTTAAGGCTATGGTATTATGATCAGGTATTATTTCATATTCAGGTAACCCCTGATTTAATATCGCCAGCCCATATTTGCCATCATTAATATCTACAAATCCTGAATTATGAGCAGTTTTATAAGCTTTTTCTACCCATCCTTCACTGTCAGGCAACTTAATAAGCCGTTTTACTACATCAAAATGACCCTCGGCGCAAACCTGATCTGTTTTAATGGCAGTAGGAAATTCTACCCGCAAACGATGATCACAGGCTTTATTATCAAATTTTGTTTTAAATTCTATTCTCTGAATCTCACTATACAATTTTATTTCAGATTCAATAGAACATTCTACTTTCTTATCTGCTCGAGATTTCCTATCCGATTTTAATCCAACTGGTAACATTATTTTTCCCGATATATTTAAAGTAGCTTCGGCGGGACCTACATCTTTGGTGCTGATATTATTTAATTGACTAATTACTATTTGATCATTCAAAGGAGGGGAATAAGTATATTCATCACCTGCATCTCCTCCATCTACCAATCTATGGCCATTCTTAAAAACTTTATTATTTAACTTGTCCATAATGGTTACTGTTCCATTACCTTTTTCAGCAATTACTTTATAATATTTATTTTCAATATAATCACTGCCAACTCTTATATCAGTCTCATATTCTTTAGAAATTTTTAACTCATTAATTGCTTTAATGATAAAAGTTTTATAACCACAAGCAGGAATATCTTTTGCAGTAAAAGATATATCAGCATAATTTACTTCCGGAAATTTAGGGCTATCAAAAGGATTAAAAATAATTTTATAATCTAAACCATACCCTTTTAATTGATAAGGAATCTCTTCTCCTTCTGTGGTTAAAACCTTCACGCCATTTAAGTTAATCTCTTTAGGGAATTTAACCCTTGCCTCTACATTCTCATCAATGGGATAAGGCAGAGGATTGAAGACCACCAGAGCCAACTCATCTTCCTTTATATAATTGATCTTGATTTTCCCAACAATATAATCTAAATTTTTATTAATTACTTCTTGGGTAATCTGTCTGGACCAATCGAAGCGGGTTAGCATCTCTTTATGCACTTGATCGATACTACAGCCACAGATGCTATCATGAGGATGATTTTTTAATAACCATTCCCAACTCGTCCAGATCAAATTCTGGGGATAATCTTTACCCATTAACCAGGCCAGAGAGGCAGTTGGTTCAGCCCAATTTTCTAAAAGAGTTTCACACCTTTCATTGGCTTGTTTGATATACATCCTGGACGAATATACACTCTGTAAAATCGGGGCATCTTTCCCTGATCTAAATTCACCATTAATTTTATCAAGATTAGATTTTACAGTTTCTTTAGCATAATCTATATACTCTTCCAAGTTCCCTTGTTTTATCTCAATATCTGTAAAACGTTTATTTAACTCTTTTGCTAAACGAGGAATATAAGGTTGAGCTTCTAAATGATCAACTCCATTTAATAATAGTAATGATTTCGAAGTCTCTCGAGATAATAAATCATCAATAGCCCCTTTTATAACCTTGTAGGCTTGCTCTACATCTTCCGGTAGACTCATAGCATTACAATAACCGACTTTGGGTAAATGAACCGCAAAAAGCTCTGTTCCATCCGGACCCTGCCAGATAAACTCATTTCCTTGGCTCTGATTATACTCTATACCCCGCCAGAAAATAATATTATCCATTCCAAAACCCCTTAAAATTTGGGGCATCTGGGTTATATGACCAAAGGGATCAGGTATATAACCGACCTTCATTACCCTGCCAAATTCAGAGGCAATTTTGTGACCTAAGAGCAAATTTCTGACCATTGATTCGGCACTCACCAAAAATTCATCAGGGAGAATATACCAGGGACCGACATGAATTCTGCCTTCGGTGATATATTTTTTTAGAACTTCCCTTCTTTCAGGATGGACTTCCAGATAATCCTCCAGAACAATGGTCTGGCCATCTAAGGTAAAATCACTAAAGGTTTCATCTTTTTCTAAAATATCGATTAAATTATTTATGAGGTCGATTAATCTAATTCTAAATTGTTGAAAGGTCTGATACCATTCTCTATCCCAATGAGTATGAGGTACAATGAACGCCTTATATAGTTTTTTATTAATGTTAGCCATTATAATTTTCTCCTCGTATAATAAGATATTAATTGTCTGATACAATTGAGGGGTAAGAATTAATTTTTGTTTTTGTTTTAATAATCATTTTAAATATATTATATAGTGTATTATATTTTTAGACTAAAATCCAATTATACTATAACCAATGAAGTTTTGGGATCAAAGATATGAGTCTTCTCCATCTCTATTACTATCTCTATATTTTGTTCAATTTCTACTTGAGTACGAGAATCCATCTTTCCTACCAGAGAATGCTTTCCGCAAGCCAGGTAAATAAAAATCTCCGCCCCTAAAGGTTCAATTACCTCCACTTTTGCTTTTATAGTATTAGAAGGTGTAGCGTTAGAAACAAATTGCTTATCATGAAGATCCTCAGGTCTTACTCCAAAGATCACTTCTTTCCCCACATAATCTGATATTTTAGAATAAAAATCCTGGGGAATCTTTACTTTAAGACTTTCTGTATCAATAAAATAGTCTCTAT
>Ga0315284_10005638_pt1 | contig 17805 bp, 16 predicted proteins | sample YL17G09_16_MG_FD_203696 | JGI IMG/M metagenome (GOLD analysis project Ga0315284, IMG submission 203696) | Sediment microbial communities from Yellowstone Lake, YNP, Wyoming, USA - YL17G09_16 | ecosystem: Environmental > Aquatic > Freshwater > Lake > Sediment | place: USA: Wyoming | collected...
TTTTATCGCATTATCAAAAATATTTAAAATCACCTGCCTTAATTTATCCTGGTCAACCATAATTTTTGGCAAGGGTTCCGGAGGTTTTACCATTTTTATATATAAACCCTTCTTTTCAGCATTAATTCTCAATTCCTCAATGATGTCAGAAACCATCTCTTCTAATGAAGTCAGTTCCGGGCTAAATTCAATTTTCCCAGCGTCTAATCTCGATAAATTCAAAAGATCATTAACTAACCTTATCAACCTTTCATTGCTTTGATAAACATTTTCTAGGGGCTTAGTCTGTTTTTCAGCTAATTGGCCATAAGTTCCCTCCAAAATCATTGAAATATACCCTTTGACAGCCGTCAAGGGCGTTCTCAACTGGTGTGAGGCAATGGAAATAAACTCTGATTTTGCTTTATCTATTTTTTCTATTTCTTGCCTCCGTTTAATCTCTAGAATAACACTTTTAATTAAGAGATAGCCAAAATAGAGAAAAACTAAGAATATAAGAAACTTCCAACTAAACTCCAGCCAATCAGTAGCTGTCACTGCCTGAGCCAAAAGCATAATCGCAATAACCCCCACCAAAGCCTGAGTTAAAATAACCCGGATACCAAATAGTTCTTGTTTGATAATAGCGTAAGCAGTGAAACCAAGAGGGAAAATAGCGGAATAGTCACCTAAATAATAATATTCCGTAGTTCTTCGAGTAATGGGAAAAATTATATTAAATATAAGATTAAATGTTATAAAAAATAATGTTCCCATTAAAAAATAATGAATTTTTAGTTTTTCTCTTTCGGGAAGCTTATAATATTTTCGTAAAATAAAAATTGTAATTAAAAAAATTAAAGCAACAATTATTCCAAAAAAAAGATTTTTTCCCCCTCCATAAATAATATCAGTCCCCCAGCGTTCTAATTTTACATCTTTAATTATAGAATTGGTAAACACGGAACAGTAAAAAAGAATTATCCCTATAAGTAAAATTAATTTATCTAAAATTGGATATCTCTTTTCTTTTTTGGGAAAGTGTAATAGGAAAAAATAGACTGAGACAAAAAATAAAGAAAGCGCACCAAAGCTTAATTTAAATAAAAAATGAGGGTTGTAAATTTTCGAATTGGCAATGTAACTAAAATTAATCCATAAAAGGATAAAAAATGTCATTAAAAAGAATAGTTGATTAAGTCTATCTTGCTTATTTACAAAAAAAACCCAACTTGCCAATAAGATGCCGATAATGTTCACTAAAAAAATAAGCGTTCTGTCTATTAAATAAAACTCAATCATATTAGAAGTTTACCTAAGCTAATAAAAATAAGCCAAAGGAAATATTCTCCATCTGGGAGAATGTTATACAATAAATTATAATTTATCTTCTCTTCCTTCGATTTTTTTAAATAATAAAAACTGTATGGGATAGTTAATAAGAGCATTATGGCGAATTTAGGAATTAAATCAAGATAAATTCCAAGTAATAGCGGTACTGCAGAAAAAATATTAATTAGACCCAAAAGATAGATTAATTTTTCTTTACCCATTACAACAGCTAGCGTTAATAATCTTTCTTTTTTATCGCTTTCTACGTCTTTGATGTCGCAAAAATTTGGGTTTATAATCTCTCGTAAAAAAACAAAAATTACAACAACAAAAAAAGAGTATGTTAAAGGAGAAGCATAATAGACAATTAAGCACAAAACTAATGAAGTAAAACACAATGAAACAAAAAATCCCTTAAATCCGATAATTTTTTGAGTAATATTTTTCAAAAATACACTGTAAAACAACCCGAGTATAAGCAAAAGAAGGCCCAAAATTAAAGCTGAAATTTTGTTGAAAAAAATCACAATTGCAATTGCCGAAAAACTCATTGAAAAAATAATGAAAGGAATGTATTTGACGTATTTTTTAATATGTGCGGTTCTCTCAGGGTTGGTTAAAAAATCAACCTTATATTCTTTGAATCGATTATAGAGGTAAACGGATTCGGTTCCCAAGTAAACAACTAATAAGAAATCCCAAGTTATTTTGATTGAAAGCATGGCAGCGGCTGTAAAAATAATTCCCACACCCGTTAAAGAAACCAAATGTCCTCCGTAAACAAACTCATTCCATATTGCAGTTAAAATTTTTTTCATTTTTTATGATAATTTTTTAATGTTGACGCTAAAATGATCAGTTTTTACTTTAAATAGTCTTTAATAAATTTTACTTAATTTAACTAAAAATAGCAACAAAAACCCCGCGCCTTAGGCGCGGGGTTCGGTTAATTTCATCTAAAACTTAACATAGTTCATTCGCCCATGATCTGGATTTGAACCTTTCTTTGTCTGGCTCTATCTAATTCGACAAACAAAATTCTTTGCCACTGACCAAATTGAATTTTTCCATCAATTAAATTTAGAGTGACATTAACTGGAAGAAAAATTGCCTTACAATGCGAACGGCCGTTGGCGCATTCGTCGGGACACATATTTACCGTTCTTGTGGTAAAATCATCATGCCTATATTTTATGTTGCCGGGAAAGAGTCTTTCCAAATTTTTCTTTATGTCTTCCAATAATAAAGGCTCATTCTCATTTAAGATTAATGCAGCGGTTGTATGCAATGTTTGAACATTAACAAAGCCATTATTGATTTGGCTTTCTTCAACGAAATTTTTTACCTCTTCAGTAATATCAATAAAATCAAATTCGCCTTTGGTTTGATATTCAATTGTTTTATGGGTTGTTTTCATAAAAAAGGAATAGTCGAAGAATCTAAAGACTCTTCTTTACCTTTCATTATCATTCGGGTGAGGGGGGAATTAGTTTTTTCTTTTAATGGTGAAATTAGCAATTTCGTTTAAAATATTACTCCATTTGTTTTTAGGTAAATAATTTAAGTTTGCTTTGGCTTTTTCAGCAAAAATTTTTCCAAGCCGATAAGCACCCTGAAGACTGTTAGTTTTTTTGATTAACTTTATTACCCCTTGAATATCTTTGTTTTTAATTTCGTTCTTCCTCATTATTTCCAAAACTCTTTTTTTCTCGGATTTTGGAAGCTCTTTTAAGGCAAGCATTATCACAATATTGCCTCCTTTTCTTTCAATTATATCTTTCCCAATTTTTTTGCCAAAAGACTTCTTTTCGCCAAAAATGTCCAAAATATCATCCTGAATCTGAAAGGCAATTCCCAAATTAAATCCATAATTTTTTAGGGTTTTCAACTTTCTTTCTGAAGCGTCGGCCGCAATGCCGCCTGTCTCACAACAAGTTTGGAATAGAGCCGCTGTCTTTTTACTAACCATTTTAAAATAATCTTTGTTTGCTATGTTGCGATATCGATTTTTTACAATATACGGCTCTTCTTTTCTGCCAGCCCGTTCAAATAAAATATCTAAAATTTCGCCATCAACAATTGTTTTCATGGTTTTTGCAAAGAGTTCGGAAATTTTAACTGGGTTTTTTGATTGATTTGCGGCTTGAAAAGCAGCGGCTGAATAGTCAATCCCCACGCATTGAGCAATAGACCTGCCAAATTTAAACCAGGTAGTTGGTTTATTTCTCCTTAAATTGCTGTTATCAATTATATCATCAATGATTAAGGAATAATTGTGTAATATTTCCAATCCGGCAGCTGGGTATATCGCCTCTTTCATTTTACCGCCTAATAATTGGCAAATTATTAATACTAAAGCCGGTCTTATTTTTTTGCCGCCGGTAAAAACTTGATATTTAACAATTTCTTGATTTTTTTTATCAACATAGCAACCCAAAAGCTCTCCCATTACAGGTGTTACCATTTTTGAGTATTTATTTAAAATTGAGTCTAAATTTTTTTCAGAAAATGACATTAAATTTTAGTTACCCGAATCGCAATGAAGGGTGGAGAAGAATGAATATTCTTCGAGTAACCCGATTTAAACGCTATGCCATAAACTGTCTTAATGGCACTTTTCTTCATCTTTTTAACTTAGTTTATTATGCTTAATTTTTCCAAAAACAGCAAGCCCCTGTACAAAATTTATCCACAAGCCCATTTTTCTTTAATTACCCGAGCGAAGCGAAGGGTGAAGATGAAGGGAAACTTCATCGACTTTAAGCTAAAACGTTAAAAATAGTTTGTAAAGTAAATACTGACAAAAACAAAAAAGCAGGAATCTAATAAGATGATAGATACCTGCTTTTTAGGTGAAATAACTATATCTTATTGAAGTCAATTTCCTTCCACATTCTTATTCTTTGATTCCACTGATACAGCTTTATCACTTCTACTATTTCGGTTGGAGAATATTGAACTTTTTGATAAACTCTACAACTGGTTCGACGAGAATAATAAGACTTTGGTTGTTAAAATTCAACCCCTAAAAGATACCCATTACCTTATTTTTTTTAAAAACGAGGTCGCGATAAGGTTCGGTGATAATATTTTTTTCATCAAGCTCTAACTTTTTTACAAGAGCAATATTTTCACCTAGAGCTTTTTGCCTTTCTTTTTCGTTTGTTATAATACTTTCTATTTCTAAAAACCAACCTAAACTTTCTATATTATCAAGGACAATGTTTTGTTTATCTAATAAAAATTTTTCTCGTTCTTTAACAACTTCTACTACTTTTGTAAAATTAAGGGATTCAAGCAATAACTCCACTTCTTTTTTTGAGCAGCGAAACGGAATATTAATCTCTGACTTCCAGAATTGTTTTTTATTATCCATTAATTTTGTTGTGGGTCCCTTATAAGTCAATTCTAAATAATCATCTCTTTCTCTAATTCGTAAACACTCTTTTGTTTTAATAAAATCGCGATGAGGAGCAGTAAAATAAGTATCGCTTTCTTTGATTTTCTCTTTAAACACTGCTCCCAATGCGATCAAATTTCTTCTTAGAGCTTTAATTTGTGATGTCTTTATCTTTATTTTAAGTTCAACTTCTTCGCCTCGAGTTATTTCTAATAAATTGACATAAAAATACCTTCCCTTTATTGTGTTGATAATACCGAAGTCGGCTTTTTTATCTTTTATATTATTTCCTATAATCTCTTTAAATTTTTGAAGGGTAAAGAAAGAACGTCCCTGATCACCCAACAGATAGACATAATACCAATGCCATATTTTGGTTAAAAAATTTGATTGGTTAGGATCTTCAATATCTATAATAATTAATTGCTTTGCTAAACTTGATAGTTTCCTTATTAAATTCGCCTGCTCAGCTACTGGTATGTGGTGAAGAGTATTTTTAAATATTACTAAATCAAACTTTTTCCTAAATGGTAAATCAAGAACATTATGGTTGGTAAAAAGTATATTAGAATTCTTACGTTTATTTCTTATTAAGGAAGTTGTTTGCCAAGAAATATCATTTGCTATGCAAAAGTCTGGATTGTATAATTTTTCTAGTTTAAAAATGAAGCTGTCATCGCCACAAGAAACGTCTATTATAGATTTTGGATTATCGGAGATTAACTTTAATATTTTGTTTTGAATGTACATTGAGGCAAAATTACCCATAATTTTTACAAAATATTTATTAATATAATAAAACAGGCGAAATTTTTTGATACTTTCTATTTCTTCGAATGGTGGTTCGAAAAATTTATTCTCAACTGTTTGTTTTGCTTTTTGAAGTATTTTTCTGTTTTGATATGCCATTTTTTCTGGTATATCCCTGATATATATTATTTCTATGTTTTCTAGTTGCGGTTTAATTATCCCCCGTGCCAAAGCAGTAAAAGCAATCCCAAAATGTGATACGATTCTGTTGTTCCATCCAAAACTATTATTTATTAGAGCGATCGGTTGTAATTCATCTATCATTAATCCCGTCTCTTTTAAAACTATCCTATTTACCCCGTCTTCTATTTTTTCATCTTTTTCTATATACCCTCCGACCAATTCATGACCTACGTTTTTATTAAAATCTCTTAACACAAGGAATTCTCTTTTTTCGTTGTAAATACAAATTATCGCAAATTTATAGTCTTTCTTGCATAATCTAAAAAAATCAAAACCAACCCTTTCTTTATAAGCTAGTTCTGGCAGGTTATAAAGGGTTTTATATATTTCTATAATATCTTCAACGGTAGTCATGGAATTATAATATATTTTAATTTTAAAATATTTTGAATTTTAAAACAAAGGGGTAGAACTTTTTCTTCTACCCCATTAAATGAGATGCAGGATTGCCCCTACTGCCATGGTTGGATCATCGCTAGAATTATCTATCTCAACTAAATGATACCTCCGATATTCAAATAAGAATCTTTGCTCTATTTGTAGACTTTGTTCTTGTATATCATTATAACTTAGTCCTCGTTTATACAAACGGGAAATCCGCTTAGTTTCTTCGCAGGTAATCAAAAAAGTATGGTCTGGTTTTAATAACGGTTCAAAAACAAAATCTGGAATATCTATTGTTACACCTATCGTTCGATGGTAACAAAGCGTAGCAAGTAAATATCTATCGCACACAACGGATTTAGTTTTAAGAATGTTAGATATTTCAGCGGAAGCCTGCATTACTCCAGCTAGATAAAAAAAGAGTCTTGCTGTGGCGTCAGCGGCTTGGTCTATTTCATTACGAATAGAATTAAATAATGGGGCGGGCGTTTTATAAAATCCCGCCCCTATTTGCTCTGCAACAAGTTGCCCTATGGTTGTTTTTCCACTTCCACTTAAACCTTCTAAAGCAATGAAAACTTTTTGAGGTAACTTTTCCCTATTTTTCACTTCTTCCTCCAATTTTCACAATCTTAACATGGAATTTTTTCTTTCCCACAGAATATATTTTTTTATCTCCCTCGTGAGCGCCCAAAATGGTGCTTCCTAAAGGACTCGCGTAAGAAATAGTGCCCCTTGAAGGATCTGCTATTTGGGGGTCTGTAAGAGTAAAGAGTTCTCTCTCTCCGTCTTCAAATTCAATTTCAACAATCGTTCCAATTTCCACCTCTCCTTTGATTGTTCCATTATTAATTATTGCGACAGAAGACAGTTTCTTGCGTAATTCTCTAATTTGCTGACCTATCAACTGTTCGTCTCTTATTAACTGTTCGAAAGCAAAATTATCATGCCAATCTCCTCCTACTCCAGCAGCCTCAGCTCTTTGTCTTGATATTTCATTTGCTTTATTTTCCAATTCGTGAATCATCTTTTGTAACTGCTCTAAACCTTCCCTGGTTAGTTTATATGGTTTTCGTTCCATCTCTTCTGTATCCTCCCATTTGTTTTTTATTCATTTTTAAGGTGCAATTAGTTGCCCCCTACAACTAAATTTAGTTTAACAGGCTTTCCCCAAAATGTCAAATTTTCTAAAGATTTTTTGACAAAACTTATCCACAAGCCCATTTTTCTTTAATTACCCGAGCGAAGCGAAGGGTGAAGATGAAGGGAAACTTCATCGACTTTAAGCTAAAACGTTAAAAATAGTTTGTAAAGTAAATACTGACAAAATTTTCAAAACATTAACGCAATTTTTTATTTTTATCGATTAATGATATAATTTATTAATAAATATTGAAGTAAAATTTAGTTAAAACAAAGTATACTAGTATGTTAATAGATAGTCACGTCCATATATCTTATTTTAAAAAAACGAAGGATTTTTTGTTAGTGAAAAAAGAACTCTTGTTGAATATGAAAAAAAATGAAATTAATTATTCCATTGTAATTCCCGACAATGTACCAAATTCTCAATGTGCCGACCTTGAAACGGTTATGACTTTAATAAAAAATGAACCAAGGCTATGTGTGGTGGGAACCCTAAAAATTACTGACATTAACAAAAGAAACTTGATTAGAATGGATAAATTATTTAAAAAGAAAATTCTTCGAGGTTTTAAAATTTTTCCTGGTCACGATCCCTCTTATCCAACAGACAAACGATGGCATCCTGTTTATAAATTATGCATGAAATATGATTTTCCGTTAATTATTCATACTGGTATAAATAGCGATAACAAAAAATGCGCTAAATATAACGACCCGAAACATATTACTAAAATTGCCAAAATATTTCCTAAACTCAAAATTATTATTGCCCATTACTTTTGGCCAAAATTAGATTATTGTTTTTCCTTAACCAATGGTTTTAATAATATTTATTTTGACACTTCTGCATTAGCTGACCCGGAAGTGATTAATATGAGTGGAGGAATTAAAAAAATAAGAGAAATTTTAATTAGGACGGTAAAACGTCGGGGCGACAGTGTGCTTTTCGGAACTGATTGGCCGATGTGTGATGTCAAAAAACATATAAATTTAATAAATTCTTTATATATAACAAAAACAGAAAGGTATAAAATTTTTTATAAGAATTCCCTGCGACTTTTTAAACTGTAATAATTTAATGCAGTATTAAATTAAAAATAGCCGGGGACTAGAACTGCTTTAAAAGCTGTCTATATCCCCGGCCCTCAGGCGGGTCCTATTCCTTTTTGCCAGCGACCCTTTTGGGCTTCTTACTGACTGCGTCCTTTTTGCGGACGCTCAGCGAAGTCACCTTCTGGCTGTCGAGAACTGCCTTGCACTTCGACATTCTGCCCCACCCCCTTCCTTTTTTATTTTATCTAAAGCCATCAGGCGTAGATAATTATTCGGGCCCTCCGGGAATTTAGAGATTTGGTCAACAAGTCGGTAGGCTCCTAATATCTCTTTGAGAAGTTGCGGGTGAAGCCGTCGGAAAAGCATGACAATTTGATTTTGGAAAAGAGCATCAGTTGATTTTTGTCGCGAGAAAGGGCAATCGAGGTGCAACACCAAATAGATTGTACCGTGTTCAGTAGCGAAACCCAATGGATAGAACCTGCATACCAATGGCCTTTTACTATAGATAGTGCATTTCTTTTCTTTCCGCCACGGACACGATGGTTGGTATTGCTCAATATCAACCCCTTCATTTTTGCCAGCAAAGGGATGAAGAAAGTTGACATTATTGTTAATTTCCAACACCTCTATTCCTTGCTCGTACAACTCTTCAGCTTCTTTGGGTAGGAGCCAGACATATCCCACACAATCATCATCACTGCATTCCCGGCAAAATTCGCTAATTCCCTGGAACAAGATGTCGAGTGCCCGGTGTAGACTACTAAACGTTTTGATCGTTTTTCCCATCTTTCACCCCCTTAACCATCGGACAGATTGCTTTATTGTTCAGAGAAAAAACCAGATTATTACCGGCGTAAATCCGATAGCGACAATTTAAGAGAGAACTATTCGCAAAGTTTCCTTTTCTGTCCTCTAATCGTTCTATAAACCCTCTTTGATTAACATGTCCTAATGTCTGCGAAGGACGGTATAACGCCACTTCGGTACAAGGGAAAGCAAAACCATTAGAGGTTAGATAGAGCGTCGAGAGATCAGCGTCGCAGTTTTCTTCCGGTCTTAGATGATTGCCCGTGGTATTTTGGGCGAATTGATGAAGCCAGGATTTTTGCCCTTCCGATAATTGGAATAGTTTACGGTTCTCGAAAGCGCGTCCCGTCATAACAATTTCAGAAATATGCACTCTACTTGTTCCAAGCGACCAGGCTAGATTTATTGTTTTTCCCATATCGTTGAAGTTAGCACGCGATGCGGTGAAGTAAACCGAAACAGGCATATAACCTAATAAACATTTGATGCTTTTACAGATTCTTGCGAAGTTGCCTAGACCGCGGATAGAATCATTTATTTCAGCGGTTGAACCATCGAGACTGACCCCGATTTCTTCGATGATTTGACTTAGTTGTTTCGCCAAAGCGGGATCAATAAGAACACCGTTGGTTAGAAGCTGGATACTAATTCCACGATCGTAGCATTCTTTCAGAATGATCGGTAGGCCCTGTCGGGCCAATGGTTCGCCTCCGGTAATCATGAGCTTCCGGCAACCGAGATCAGCCATCACTTTTACTGCTTTCAGTGCTTCCTTAATGGGAAGTTCGTCATCTCGAGGGTTACCACAATTATTAAGGCAGTGATGGCAGTTTAAATTACATTTTGTTGTTATTTCCCAGTGAATTTCACTGACTGCCATCACTTATTTCACCTCCTTCACGAAATAAATTGCTTCGGCTTGAAACAGTCGGCTTACAAAAATTCGCATTTCACTTTCTTCAACCCGGTCTGAGAAACGACGGACGAGTTCCCCCTCATTTGTAACGGTTTTGGCTAAAATCGCTTGAGATATCTCGAGAGCCATTTCGTCGAGCTTAACAGTCTGATAACGAGTAATGAGAAGTTTCGTCGAGTACCGTGTCGTAAGTTTCATATAAGGACTTGGTTTAAAGACACGGAACTTTTCAGGATAGGTAAGTGCAAGACTGGGTTGTTGCTTCGCCGCGGCCAATTCTATAATTGGCTTTGCGGAACCGCGAACGGCGTAATCAATGCAGAACTTGTCGGAGCAATTAACATCAACTTTACAACCGCCCGCACAATCCATCAGCAGATTACATGATTTACATGGTTCGGTAACCCACGATAGGTCTCGAAAGATATCCAGTGATGGTTTGTTCCAGATAACCTCAATTGGTTCCTCGAGCACATTGCCAAAAACGAGTTGTGACTGATTGCAGATTCGGAATTCTCCTTGCGGGTTAATGGCGCAGAAGTCTTTGCCGACACCGCAATTACAGGTAATTCCTTCAGCAATCAATCGTTCGTCAATACAGTAAGGAATGGCAGTTCCAAAGCCGACACGGCCTCCCAAGGCAGCAAAGTCTTTTCTAGCCTGGATGATTTGGCCGAGAGCGACACGGAATTGTTCGATAGTGGGTTTAAGTTTCAGATGGGGTGAATTTTTTGCCCCGAGACCACCATCTTCATACCTATCAACGTAAACCGACTCCATGCCGAGTTCTGCCGCAAGCCGAATAATATCGTACATTTGATTGTAGTTGTATCCATTCAGCAGCGGAACGGCACGTACGACGCGTCCCTCCTTAACGTAATAGCGGATCGTTTCGAGAGTCTGCTTAAAACTGCCAGGTGTTTGATTAAGAAACTCATGAGTCTGGGCATTGGCACCGTGGATAGGGACAGCAAAAAAAGCAAGTTTCCCCGATATCCCCTTTAAACAGCGGCGTCCGTTTGTCGTGATAGTTACTGATGAATGATCGCTGAGTATCTCTATATACTCGTTCAGTTTATTCACCGGTAACAGGGACGGTTCGCCACCAAGGAAACATACGTGAGGTATTTGGCTTTCTGCTATCGCGCGGACAATACGATCGGTTAGAATTAAATCCTCGGGTTTTATGGATTTATCACGTTTTGGATTGTAGCAAAAAGGGCATTTCTGATTGCATACATAGGTTAATTCGAGATGGCAGAGATACGGAATTTTTTCATATTCTATTTTATTCATTTCTTATTCCTCCCGTTTGTTTTTTTCTTGCGGTTTCGTGAGTATGCGGGTTGCGAGCTGGAGAATAACGTCGAAATCATCATTTTTCGATATTTTATTTTTCTTTTCAAGCCCGCACTCGCGGCAGCGGTGGCGGATGATGTATTTACCACTCTTTAACTCGACGCCAATTGGTTCCATTAATCCTTTACAAGTTGCCTGACGATCTCCTGGATTCACATCGACATGTTTACTGTAGAGACAGAAGGGGCAGTGATTAGTATAACCATTGCCGATAACTTTTTCTCCACAGTTTTCGCAAACAAAATCTTCCCGACAACGGCTAAACTTTCTTGTCATTCAGATACCTCCTTCTTTATCTGCGTTTATTTAGTTGGAAAAATACAAATAGTTGCCCCCTACAACTAAATTTAGTTTAACAGGCTTTCCCCAAAATGTCAAATTTTCTAAAGATTTTTTGACAAAACTTATCCACAAGCCCATTTTTCTTTAATTACCCGAGCGAAGCGAAGGGTGAAGATGAAGGGAAACTTCATCGACTTTAAGCTAAAACGTTAAAAATAGTTTGTAAAGTAAATACTGACAAAATAAAACTCCGTCCTAAGGGGCGGAGTTTTTTTATTACGCGCGATTAAAACTACATTCCCGGCATTTCGGGAGGCGTTGGCGGGGCTGGCGGTGTCGGAGGATTAAAAGATGACGGAGGAGTCGGCGGGACCATTGGAGTTGAGGGGCCCTGCGGTTTCATTGGTACTCCCGGTCCTTTCTTTTTCTTGGTAATCAAATACCAGACAACGCCTATTACCGCAACGATTATAATTATCCAAAGTAAGGTCATATAGTTATTTTTTAATTTTTAATAGGCGAAGAGAACGAAGTTCTCTTCTTCAACTTCGCTTTCATAAATGAAAGCTCGTTTTCTAATGATTAAAAATCGACCTTGAAGTTAAGCTTCTGACTATATTTTCTTTTTATTTTTGTTTTCTGTCAAGTATCGAGGCTTTAGCCGAGACGAAAGATGAGAGCCGTTGCTCTCATCGCACGCCGAGTCTGCCCAAGGCAGACGAAGATGAGGCCGAAGGGCTCATCGCCCCAAAGAGTCCACAAGTTTGTATATATCCCCTGCTCCCATTATTATCACCACTTCCCCGTTCTTCACATTTCTTTTCAGATAATCTACAATTTCTTTTTTAGGCAGATAAATTACCGACGACTGGTTGATTGCTTTTACCAGTTTTTGGGAATTGATTTTCTTCTTTGTTTCTTTTTCTTCTCTGCCGGCTACATCAAAAATGTCGGTGATGATTAAATTATCAACCAGGGGTTTCCGTCGAAGCCCTTGTCGAAGGGCTTCTCTAAAAACTTTGACGAAGTTTTTGAACAAATAATAAGTTCTTTGGTATTGGTGCGGCTGATAAACGCACCAGATTTTCTTTTTCGGATATTTTTCTTTGGCCGTTTTCATCCCCGCCATTGCTTTTGTCGGATTATGGCCGTAATCAGAAATAAGAACAAAGGGCTTGGTCTGAATAATTTCAAAACGACGCCAAGCGCTTTTATATTCAGACAGCGCTTTAAAAGATATTTTATCGGGAATCTTTAAACTCCTGGCAACCGTTAAAGCCGCCAAAGCATTATAAATATTATGTTCCCCGGGGATTTTTAAGATTTTCTTCAGTTTTTTAACTTCCGCCTGCTTTAACGAATAAAATATTATTAGTTTTCTATCATTTATTATCTGACGAATGTTCTTATCATCTTTATTTACCACCAACACCCCGTTTTTTGGCAGGTGAAAAATATATTTTTTAAAAGCTTTAAGGATGTTATTTAAATTCTTATAATAATCCAAGTGGTCTGCCTCAATATTGGTTAAAACAATAATTTTAGGCCAATAATTCAAAAAAGAAGCCATGTGTTCATCGGCTTCGATGATTAAAAACTTCGACTTCCCTATTCTGTAATTGGAATCTCCGAATTCCTTTAATTTTGTGCCGATAATTACCGTAGGATCAAGGCCTGCTTTTATTAAAATTAAAGCGATCATTGCCGTAGTCGTACTTTTTCCGTGAGTACCGGAAACGGCAATGGTAAAATGCTGTTTGGTTAATTCTCCGAGCGCTTGAGGGTAGCTCCGGCATTTTATTCCCAATTTATTTGCCGTTTTAAATTCTGGATTATTTGCGGGGATAGCAGGACTATAAATCACCAAATCAACTTCCCCGAGAACAGTTCTCGGGGAGTGTGGTCCGATGATAATTTTTGCTCCTTTATTTTTTAAGGCGTCGGTAATTTCCGAAGAAGCTAAATCGGAGCCGCTGACTTTATGGCCTTTTGTCATATAATACCCGGCCAAAGCCGAAACGCCGATTCCGCCGATGCCGATAAAGTTAATTTTCAGTTTTTTAGTGGGCATGATTCTAATAATGTATAATTCGGTCCTCCTTTTTTTAATTCGCTTTCCATTACATCTATCGAATTTACTTCAAAACTTAAATTTATCTCTTCATTAACTTCCGGTCTTGCTTCGGGCTCAATCGCCCGGAATTCCCACGATTTTAAGCGTCCCAATGTAATATGGGGCGTAAGGGCCCCGCCCTTTCTGTTTTTAAGCTCAAAGAAGATTCCTTCTTTTCGATCTCGCTGCGGCTCGCTCTGAGGCAAGCCGCTGAAAGAATTATTCAAGTCTTTTTGAACCCCTCCCAACTCGATGCTTTTTTCTCCTTCCACCCAGACCATTCGTGGCGGCGACTTTTTTGGTGGACCATAAATAATCTTTTTTAAATTTATGGAAAAAGATTCATTTCTGGTAGCCACCTCTTGGGTTGTTTTAATAACTTCCAAAATCTCTTCATCTGAAAGATAGCCCAGAAAAACCAAGGTAATGTGGAGATTGTATGATTTCGTCCATCTTACCGGCAATTCCGGCCATTTTCGCTGGTAATCTTCAAGTTTTTTCCTGACATTTTCCGGTAAATTTATGGCAATAAAAATTCGATGCTTCATATATCGAGCCGCAGCGAAGATGAAGAAGAGATTTATCTCTTCGACTATTATCGAGCCGCAGCGAAGGCGATGAAGTAAACTTCATCTTCCGCCTCATTTGCGTCTCAGCAGATGAAGAAGAAGATTTATCTCTTCGACTATTATCGAGCCGCAGCGAAGGCGATGAAGTAAACTTCATCTTCCGCCTCATTTGCGTCTCGGCAGATGAAGAAGAAGATTTATCTCTTCGACACTTAAAATATATCAAAATTTATGATAAAATGAAATATCTATACTCAAAGAGATAAATCTCTTTTCGATCGTCGTTACACTCCGATACTCAAAGAGATAAATCTCTTTTCGATCGTCGTTACACTCCGATACTCAAAGAGATAAATCTCTTTTCGATCTTCAATAAATCTTCGATTTATTTCGATGAAACAAGTTTATTTATATAAAAAATTGGAAAATAAAAATGTGCAATGCAAGACCTGCGCCCATAATTGCGTTATTTCGTCGGGAAAAAGAGGGGTTTGCGGCGTTCGGGAAAACCGAAACGGCACGCTTTACGCCTTAAATTACGGTAAAATTATTGCCCGATGCGTCGATCCTGTCGAAAAAAAACCGTTTTTCCATTTTTTTCCCGGGAGCAAAGCTTATTCCATCGCTACGGTGGGGTGCAATTTCAGATGCGACAATTGCCAGAACTGGGATATTTCCCAGTCGCCGAAAAATCCGGAACGCAAAGAAATTACCGGGGAAGATCTGACGCCGGGAAAAATCGTTGAAGCCGCAATCAATAATAACTGCTCTTCAATCGCCTACACGTACACGGAGCCCACGATTTTCTTGGAATTTGCTTTGGACACGATGAAAATCGCCAGAAAAAAAGGCCTTAAAAACATTTTTGTTTCCAATGGTTTTATGTCGCCAGAATCGGCAAAATCAGTAATCCCCTATCTGGATGCCAATAGAATTGACGTTAAAAGTTTTTCAAATGATTTTTACATTAAAAATTGCGGCGGAAGGCTTCAGCCGGTTTTGGATACCTGCAAATTGATGAAAAAATCAGGGGTTTGGGTGGAAATAATCACTTTGGTCATACCGACTTTAAGCGACTCGGAAGAAATGTTCCGGAAGATCGCCGGATTTATTCACGACGAACTTGGTCCCGAAACTCCCTGGCATGTCACTCAATTTTCGGGCGCGATTTCCTGGAAACTCCAGGATTTGCCGGATACTCCGGTCGAGAGCCTGGAAAAAGCTTATAAAATCGGCAAAGGCCATGGATTGAAATACGTTTATACCGGCAATATTCCGGGAATGCCTTTTGAAGATACTTTCTGCCCGAAATGTAAAACTTTGGTGATAGACAGGACAGGTTATATAATATCTCGTTACGATAAACAGGGCCTGTGCCCGAAATGCGGCGAGGATCTTAATTTAATCCAAGGTCAATGAAGTTAAAACTTCATTTCCGTCCGCGATTGCTGAAGCGTCAGCTGAGGCGAGAGATAAGATTTATCTCATCGAACTTATAGATAAAAACTTGGTGGTCGATGAAATTGAAATTTCATCTCCACCTTCGTCCGCCGAACCGTAGTGAGGTGAAAGAAGAGATTTATCTCTTCGCCCGTCTTGGGCGGACTCGGTCTATGATTACTTTTGCTTGCATATCCCCTCACCCGCCGATAATTCTGCCGTCGGTTGGCTCTGAAAAAGACAGAAAACAGGTTGAAAAAACTATTGAAAGTTTATATTCTTTGGCAGAAAAATTAAAAAAATCTGAACCCGATTCAATAATAATTTCTTCTCCCCATCCCGATTGGGGCTTTAACGTTCCTCTATTTTTTCTCGCCCGCCGAAGCCTTGGCGAGGGCGGGTTGGCTAAAGTTAAAACCGAAACGTTTTTAATCGGAACGGAATCACCGGAATATTATTTTAATGAAGGCAAAAAACTCTATCAGAAGCTCAACAGAGGTCCGACCTCTGGGAATTTGGGGCTTATTGCGAGTGGCGATTTATCTCATTGCCTTAAAGAAGACGGGCCTTACGGGTTTCAATCAGACGGACCAAAGTTTGATGAAAAATTAATAGAATCCTTAAAAAAGAAAGATATAAAGACAATCTTGCGGTTAGACGGAATGTATCCCGAAGCCGGCGAATGCGGTTTGAGGTCTTTTTGTTTCGTATTGGGAATTTTAGAAGAGTCGAAAATAAATTATCAGCCGGAAATTTTATCCTATGAAGGTCCTTTCGGCGTCGGCTATTTAGTCGCTAATTTCAAATTACGATGAAAATTGCCATTATTTCCGATACGCATGATAATTTGGCGAACACGAAAAAAGCGGCTGATTTTATCAAGAAAGAGAATATCAGAACTGTTATTCACTGCGGAGATATTTTTAAGCCGGAAACCGTAGAAGAAATTTTGGAAGCTTTTAAGGGAAAGATTTATATTATTTTCAGCCCGGCTGATGCGAGTTTCTCGGGAATTCCCCAAGATTCTTTCAAGGAGTTTAAAAGAGTTAAAATTTTTGAAGAATTCGGGGAAATAAAAATCAGCGGAAAAAAAATCGCTTTTTGCCACTTTCCGGAGATTGCTGAAGATCTGGCAAAAAAGAAAAAATATTATTTGGTTTTTTACGGCCATACCCATAAACCCTGGCTGGAGAAAATTGGTAAGACAAAAATGATAAATCCCGGAAATTTAGCCGGCATTTTCTATAAAGCGACTTTCGCAGTTTATGATGACAAAACAGACAAATTAGAATTAAAAATCTTAGAGAGATTAAAATAATTTTATTATGGATTTTAAAAAAATAGAAAAAATCTTAGAACAGGAGCCCGGTTTTCGCATAAAACAGGTTAAGAAAGCGATTTTTCAAGATTTAATCGGTGACTGGGGTGAAATTACCACCTTGCCCCAGGATTTGCGCCAAAAACTGTCGAAAAAATTCCCGATAGAAGAATTAAAAGCGGAAAAAATATTGACTTCGAATACTGAACCCCAAGCGAAGGTGAAGAAGAGACTTATCTCTTCGACAGACAATCAGACGGTTAAAGTTATTTTTGAATTAGAAGACGGTTTCAAAATAGAATCGGTTTTGATGCGGCACAAAGACGGCAGGAATACGGTTTGCGTATCTTCGCAAGTCGGTTGCGCGATGAACTGCCAATTTTGCGCTACGGGACAGCAAGGCTTTAAAAGAAATCTATCAAGTTCCGAAATTGTAGAACAGATTTTATTTTTCGCGAGATTATTAAAAGATGAAGTTTGTCTCCTTCGGGGTTTGCCTTCATCTTCACGCACGAGTTCGTTAGAGCGAGTAAGAAAGAATTTTAATTCTTTCGGCTTCGCTGCGGCTCGCGTCACCAACGTCGTTTTTATGGGCATGGGAGAACCCTTTTTGAATTATGCGAACGTATTGGAGGCGATAAAAATTTTAAACGATAAAGACGGATTCAATTTTGGCAGCCGGCACATTTCAATTTCCACCTGCGGTATTAT
>Ga0315284_10005639_pt1 | contig 17798 bp, 23 predicted proteins | sample YL17G09_16_MG_FD_203696 | JGI IMG/M metagenome (GOLD analysis project Ga0315284, IMG submission 203696) | Sediment microbial communities from Yellowstone Lake, YNP, Wyoming, USA - YL17G09_16 | ecosystem: Environmental > Aquatic > Freshwater > Lake > Sediment | place: USA: Wyoming | collected...
CTTCATCGCCCAGATCTCCTTCCCTTCGGGATGGGAAAAAGTCTAGGCGATGCGAAATCAGTTTGCGATGTCCTTACGGTTTTTTAGTATGCGATGTGCTTATGGAAACCCATTAATAATTAATGATATTGGCTTTTTTAGAATATCTTTTGATGGCCGATGTTCTCCCCTCTCTCACCCTGCAAAACGTTATTTGGTGGAATAACATCTGCAGGACCAACTTCAAAATAAGATAATAAAAACATTTTCAATTTGTTCTTAATAATTGCGACGAAATCTAAGGTTTTTATAAAGAGGGGGATAATTATTTAAAAGGTGCCTTAATAAGGATATTTAACCTAGATTAATAATACTATTTATGAGATTACGATTTAAGGAGGATAGCTATGGCTATTTATCGTAAGAAGAAGGACAGTGACACTTGGCATTGGTGTCGGAACTGCTCAAATTGGCCTACATCCGACTATGAAGAACGAGATACGAAGCCAACTTCTGGGGAACTTGATAATGAATGTAAAGCAAAAGAAAAAGAAGGAAATTGTAGGAAATAGCAACATATTGGATTTGAACTGAGCGGAGGCCGGAAAAATCGGACTTCCTGATTTAGAAAAAAGGGCGCTTAGGGGGATATGTGTTTCTATATTATAGACACTTTTCGTAAAGGATATTCTCAGAAATTGACATCAACAAAGACATGAATTATTTTATTTCTGGTGAGAAGTTTGATAATTCTATTTTGTTGGCAGAGTAATTAGGGAAAAACCCGAACATAAGCGGATGCTAGGCTGTTTTATCTATACGATCAGGTTCTATAATAATATCGTATCTAAGAATAAATAATAAGGGGTCGTAATAGCCATTACGTATAAAGCATGTGGAAAACCATCGAGACTTGATTAATAATATTTTCCCAGAAGTAAAGGATAGGGCTAACAATCTATAAAAGCTAGTTCTTGTTTTTCTTGAGGAAACAGATGTCAGCAGAAATGCGGTTTTGAAGTCCTTCCAAACTCGCTATTGCACTAGAATACAGTTTTGTAGTCTCTGAATTCTTAGACTCAGCAATCGCCAGTCCTAACTGATCCATGTTGTTTCTAAAAGTATTTAGCTGATCTTTGTATTCATCTAGCCTCTTTGTCTCATCTCTTTTTAGCTCGCCAATTAGTTTATTTGTCGAATTGGAGGTAATTATGGTTGCTAGGATCCCCAATATAAGTGCAAGTAGAGCAATAATTAAGGGGAACCAATACAAGAAATGTTTTTTAGGAGCATATGGTCTTTTCTCATTCATCTTTCTATCTCCTCCTGAGAATATGCTATATTATAAAATAATACTATTTATTTATGTCTTTTTAAATATTCATGTTTTAAATTTTGAAAAGAAGGAATAGAAGCAAAGATATTCTGAAATTTTGTACTGAACTGTTTTAAGGGCGTATGCTCACCTCTCTCCCATCCTGCCAACGTTGTCTGATCGACTCCCAGCTGCTCGGCCAGCTTCTTCTGAGTCAGGCCATGAATCCGCCGATATTCCCGAATTTTGTCTCCCAAATTATCCGCTTCTTTCTCGAACGGGTCGCGGCCCAGGAACTCGATGATTTTCGGAATCTGGGCCAAAGACGGCTTGACTCGGTTCTTTTCCTAAAGATATGATGTAATATTGTTGATCCAAAATTTATTGGATGTCTATTTCACGTAAGAACAATCAAAATAATATTTCATTTTCACGGATTTTTATCGACTAAAAGCAAATAGAAGTGATATTCTTAGCTAATTTAATTAGATATTTTTAGGCAAAAGGGAGGCTTATTATGGGAAGAGGACTCAGATATCAATTTAACGGAAAAAGATTTTGCGGGAACACAAGTAAAATGGAGGTTCACGATTTCAACTTGGAAGATAGAAGGGAATTTGCCTATCGGATTGAGGAAGTTATAGCCTCCTGCCACGCTAAAGGGTTTGTGCCCGATACGTTGGAACAGGCCCACAAAGAAGGGTATCATAATTGTGTGTATTGTATTGGAATGAGCGCAAGATAGTTTTATAAACGAATCTTGAATTTATCTGCCATTCTTTTATTAAAAATAAGGAGGTTTAATATGTTCTCGACTCCTGAAATTATTTCAGCTGCTTCAGCTGCTGCAGCAATCGGGTCAGCAATTTATGCAACAATACAAGTGAAGTATGCCCGTAGGCTAGTTTAGCATAGCAGTTCTTATGAATTGACCAACCTATCTATCCAACAAAATTGGACACTCTATAGCCACCGAAGAGATTTGCCAGCACTTCTGCCTTCTTGGCAGAAGCTTTCCAAAAAAGGGTGGACGTGGCGTGTTCTCATATTGAATCATTTGAATATGCTGAACTTCGTTTATGAGGATCTGAATAGGGGAATTATAGGCAAAAAAGAATTGAAGCATTGGATTCTGATGGGGAAGTATTGGTTTCAAAATATTAAAACTGAAAGCACCGATTCTGATTTCAATCTAGGCCATGAGATTCTCAAGAAGCTAATGTTGCCCCAGGAAGGATATTCAGATGATTTTCGTAAATGGCTTGCCCTGAATGACATTATTGACCGGGATTTAGTTGTGGATATTATTTAATGCCAGTCTGGATTGGTTTAAATTAGCACGACATTATTTTCCTAGAATTATAGAAATTTCAAAGATGAAGGGATAAGAAGAGAGGCAGGAAATGGTTAACGCCTAAGCAGAGTATCGGCAATCCGCAAGAAATCAATTTTCTTCTTGCTCAACGGATTTAAAATCCCCCGGGGAAGAATTTAGGGATTTCTCGTAAATCTCTCATTTGCCAGCAACTTATTCTTATTCTTCCGCCCGCATGAAGGCGCTAAAATCCTCAGGGGATTTGACGCCCTTCTCCTTGAGCAGTTTTTTCTGCTCGTCTCGGTCAAAAGCTAATGGAACCCCCTTGATTCATTTTACCCATTCAAGGAGGTTTACACAGTTTTCCTTAAACTCCCCGGCGTGAATCAGGATCGCCGCCGCCTTCCGGACCGTCACTCCATCCATGGACTCAGTCATTCTTCTCCTTGCTCTCCGTCCGGATTCATGTCCAACCTGGCGGCCCTCAGTGAATGACAGACTCACCCAGGACGCCCGCGAGGAGTCGAATGGCCGTCTCCACCGTACGGCTACTGCTATCTTTGCTGGGATTGACAGCGGCGAGAGTGAGGCCGGCCAAGGGCATGCTCGCAATGAGATGGCGGCAATAACGAATGGCATCGGCGGAGCGCACGCCGCCGGGGGACGGGTAAGTCACACCGGGAGCCTCAGCCAAATCGAGCACATCGATGTCGAAGTGCAAGTAGAGTTCCCGGGCGGTCCGAGGCTCGCCGAACGGCGCGGTTCCAGCGCGTGGCAGCTCTAGCGGAGGAACAATCCGCACCGACGTCCTCTTGAGCAATTCGGCCTCGCCTGGATCCAGATCGCGCGCGCCAACCAGGATGCATCGATCGGTCGGTGCAGGTGCCATGAGACCGGCGAGCTCTTTCAGTCGCGCGTTGCCGTGGCCGCAGATGACCGCATAGGGCATGCCCCCAAGGTAGCCGGTGCCGCTGGTTTCCTCCGTATTCCAGTCCCCGTGTGCGTCAAACCATGCAACGTGGAGGGCCGTTTGCGGCTGGCCATGCGAGAGGCCGCTCCACATGCCGATTGCGTTGCAGCAGTCACCTCCTATGATGACGGGTGTGAGCCCTTCCGCCACGGCGGAGAACACGGCGTTGGCCACTCGCGATTGGAGTGTCCCGAGTCGGGCGACCGTATCGCCCGACCCCGGATCCTCCTCGATGGATACCTCGCGGGACACGAGCACGCCGGCTCCGGCCAGTTTGGCGAGAAGACCGGCCGCGCGTAGAACGCCGGGGGCCTCGCCCATCCCCACGCCGCTCTTGTCCACATCGAAGGGAACCGCAATCAGTGCCACCGTTCTTCTCATGGTTCGTGCCGCGTCAGCAGGGGTTCACGGTAGCGGCTTCGGTGGAGAGAGTCAAGAATGACGATCGGGCGCCAGGACCCCTGGAAGACGGCGACTCCGGGGTCTTCCTCGAGTGGATCGGCCGCGCCGTCGAGGACGGTCCCGACTTCCTGAAATACTCTCGCTCCATCATAATGAAATGCGACCATGCGCCGCAGGTTCTTCCGGGTGGCCACGATTTTCACCGGCGTTCTCCTTGCGCTCGTGATCCCGCATCCAAAGCTATAAGAATTTTTTTTTCGCCTGCGCTTGAAAGCCGGTGTGTCGTCACCACGATGTTCCTCTTTTCCCCTTGGGGGGAAGCATAAGGAAGGGATCAGAACATGTCAAGCGATTCCATTTATGCCGATTCAAGCGCCCGGGCCCTGATATGGTCAAGCTCCTCGTCGGTAAACGCCCCCGTTCGAAACAAATTTAAATATTCTTCAGAGACGCTTTGATTGAAAATCATCAAATCATCTGTATTAATAGTAACAAATAACCCCGCATCAAAAAGCTTTCTCAGAGGATGTGATTTGAAAGATGGCACTCGCCCCAGAGCGAGGTTGCCTATAGGGCATACGTTTAATTTTATAGCATTCTCTCTTAGCAAGTTCATAACTTCAACCGATTCAGCTGCGCTGATTCCATGCTGAACCTCATCCAGCCCTAAAACCTCAACTGTTTTCCGAATGGATTCAGCATCTCCAAACTCTCCCACATGGGCTTTTAGTTTCATCCCCTTTTGTCTTGCCTTTTTATAAAGAACTTTTTAAGTTTCCGGTGCCTGTGCTCTTTCATGTCCGTAAAGATCCAGGGCATAAAAAAACTCGATTCTATGCACCTGGTCAGCACGCCTTCGATCTCTCTGAAATTCCGATCTCTCGAGATCCCTAGCTCCGGGCGGAAATTAATCTTCTGTTGATATTTTCTTTTGAGCCGACTTAAAAAAGAAATGAATCCATTTTCCCTGTCTGGATACATGTCGATGAACTTTGAATCCAGACTCATTTCAAGAACTACCACCCCGTCATAAATCGCATCCTGCAGGGCTGAGTCTGCCGTAAATTCAAATCCCTCTCGGGAATAAATATGAGGACAAAGGATTTGCTCAGCATACTCCTTCATGGCCTGAAGGCTTTTCATTCTGGCGGGAGGCTTAGGAAGGCTTAGGCCAATCCATTTTTCGACGCTCTTTAATCTTGTGTCGAAAATGGAATGATTATGAAAGTCCGTTTTCGGGACGCGTCGAATTCTTTCTTTATCCCCCTCCCTGAGTGCCGCCAAAAAATCCGCGTTCATTATTACTGATCTAACTCACTCAACAAAGTCATTATTGAAGAAAAATGATCTATCGTCAAGGTTAGCTCTCGCAATGATAAATATAATTGCGAGGCACTCGCGACTAAAATTATCGACTATCGTTAAGGCCCGGAACCGTTGGCCGTTGAAGAGACGGTCGACCACAAAATCCATACTCCGGCAATCGTTAAGACAGTTAACCTCCGGCCGTGCCATCCGTCTGCTACCCTTGACATGACGGCGGGGACGCTTGCGCCTCAGATTGAGCCCCTCCTGACAGCAAATCCGGTATGTCCGTTTATGGTTGACGCGCCAGCGCTCGCGTTGAAGCAGGACATGGACCCGCCGATATTCCTGAATATTATCTCCCAATTTTTCTGTCTGCTTCAATGGATCGCGGCCAAGGAGCTCGATAATCTTCGGAATCTGGGCCAAGGAGGGCTTGAACTGTTTGTCTGGCTCGATGCGAATTGGGCGCACATAAGGGACACAGTAGATATGCCGGCTGTTTGCAAGAGGCGGTTGAAAGGGAACTAAAAATGTGGTGGCTTTCTCCAGCCGGCGCAAGAAAGCCGCCAATTTACAATCTTTTTTAATTTCCGAACAGCATGTAAATATTTTTAAAGCCTCTATGCTTATGCTTAAATGCCTTAAGAAGGTTCTTTAACATGCGACCAAGATACTTTATCTCACGCCTCGGCAATTAGTCTCTTATAGAATAGATGCCCAGATTTAAAAAAGAGTTTCATGTTTTTTTACGAGATTCCCTTCCAAGATCAGCGGGCGCCTCCTCGATCAAGGCAAGGAACTATTACTGGAAGGCTTGGAATGTGAAGATAGACTAAACGCCTTGGATGCGCTATAGGAACTATTGGCACAGCACATTTTGCTTAAGTGAATAAGGAGAATATTCAGAGATACATAGAGAAATATGTTAAGTATTTTATTGTCAATAACTCAACAATAAACTGTGCCTTTATTAATATTTCACGTAGTCCCGTTATTTGAGCTAAAGATGGTTGAATTGTTTATATAATCACGAGGAACATCATATGTTTTTAACTTTTTCAATATTTTCAGGATTTTATTGAAACTGTCGTACTCCTTCTGGCATTCGAAACAACTGGACAGATGGGCTTTTAACGCTTTATGACTTTTTTGATCTAGCCTGTGATCATAAAAATCGGATAGGAGCGCTCTTGATTTTCTGCAATTCATAGTTCCGATATCCCCTCACAGATGCAGAGATAATCTTTTTCGGCAAAGGCTTTGCACTTTCCATTGATGAAATGTGCGCGCAGTATCTTCCGCCCGCGATGGATGCGCGATTTTATTTTGCCGATGCTCCAGGATAAAATTTTGGCGATTTCTTCATAACTTAGATTTTGAAGATCCCTGAGAACGAGTACTTTCCTGTACTGTTTCGGCACATGTTGCTGCAGACTATGGAGGATGCACCACTCCATCTCTCTTTTTATAACGATGTGTTCAGGAATGCCTCTTTCAGAGGGAACCTTGATTTTGTCCAGACAGATCGAGACGTGCTTCGGCTTTCTTTTGCACTCCTTGCGAAAGAGATTGATGGCGATTTTGCTGAGCCAGGTTCGAAAGCTAGACTGGAGGCGGAACTTGTTCAAATGTTGATAAGCTCGCATGAGTGTCTCCTGAGTCAAGTCATCGGCCAAGGCAAGATCTCCTGTCAGCTGAACGATCAGATTGAATACGTATCTTTGTTCTCGGCCAAAGAGAGCGTTGAGAGCCTTTCTGTCGCCCTTTTGGGCCCTGCGGATCAAGCTGACTTCCTCGGCTTTCATATCGGCCTATATCCTGACGATATTTTGATCAACAGTTCGAGAGGACCATGCTATATCTTTTGTATTATCAGATATCTTCCGCCTCAAAATCAAGTTTTCTACATGTGGGGATGATTGAATTAACGGGTAACCAGTGAGGCATACATCCTCGAGCGGGTGGTTTGCTTCCGTTCATTGTACAAGCGGTAGAGTGAAAGTTCGACGCTCCAGAGCCTCTGGAGCTGGAGGCCGATATCCTAAAGAACTGTGCAATGATCATTGTATAGTTTACTATACACGGAAGTGCCGATTTTCAAGGCATAATCTCTGCTTGCTCTTAATTTCCTCTTGGGCGCGCTGTGTTTTCTAGGAAACAAGAAAAATGTTGCGGTATTTTTCTTTTAGTCTATTATTCAAAAACGATGCCTCAAATGAATAATTGAGACACTGCTTGATCTCATTATCGGTTAAACCGATCTTCTCCTTAGCCATCACATAGTCATCACGCCAGGTTGAATTCTGGACGCTTTGATCATCGGAATTGATGGTCACTCTAACCCCTGAAAGCAGCAAATCCCGAAGGGGGTGCTTTTTGCCTTCAGAAATTGCGGCCGTTTGATAATTGCTGGTCGGACAGATTTCTAGGGTTATATTATGAGCAATAATCGCTTTTATCAGATCATTCCGTCCGGCGATTCCAATTCCATGACCGATGCGCTCAATCCCAAGTCCGATCGCCTGAGCGATAGGCTCCGCCTCGCCGAATTCTCCCGCATGAGCACTAAGATGGAGTCCGTTCCCCCTTACGAAATCACAAATCTTTTTTAGTGATACAGGGTCAAAGAGTCCCCTGCCCACAGAGTCGAGTGTACAAATATCGACGCCGACCAAATGAGGCTTGTAATCCCTGATGATAGCTCTGATATCACCAAATAAACGCTGAAAATCAGGGGATAGATGCCGCGGAAGGATCAGCAACTTCAGGCCAAGGGCGATATCCTTCCCCTTGCCTGCGATTCTTATCGCGTCTATTAGCGCCTCAAAGAAAGTATTTGGATCCCGGGCATTGTGCTTTCGACCCCGAAATGTTCTTGGTGCGAAGGATAATTCTAACATTTTTACGTTTTGCAGCACGGCGCGTTCGATGATATCTGAAACGACTTTGATGACGCTCGGCCGGTCGATTAGGCATTTATCAAGAATGGAGACGGCTTCTGAAAATGCGGTCCAGCTCGGCAAGAAACCGGTGACTTTTTGGAAAAACGCTTTTCTTTTTAGGGCAGCCGGAAAGCCGATCCGATGCAGAATTTCATAGGATATATCCGGGCTGATGCTTCCCTCGAGATGGCAGTGAAGGTCTATGATGGGAAAGGACACTTCCTATTGTTCCTCCCTTAAAGAAGCGTAGAGAAAGGCGCTCTGGGCTGGCCCAGCCGATTCTCAAAGCGTCGTCAGGCAACCGCAACGCCGTCATCTCCCTCCATCGAGCGGCCCCTTTTATCTAATTGGCATTTTTCAGCCGGAAGACAAGACGTTCGGGATTTATGATCTTGCCCAGGCGATGTTTCTGTCCCTTTTGCTCGATTTCTAGAATGTCACCGGTATTCAATGCCTCATTCCAAAAGATGTCGGGCTTGATGTCCGATTTTACCTGACAGGCCAAAGCATATAATCCGGCAATATAGGGAATAGACCAGCTCCAACCGCCCATAGGGTAATACGCATAGTCCTCCACACCCGTGGGGCTGGCCGTGCATCTCGAATCCATGGGCACCAGCAGCGCCTCGGCCACGGGGAAATATTTTTGCCCTGAATAGAATTGCTGCGCCCACCAAGACCCGGGGCCATAAGAATCGAAGCGATCGGGATCTTTGAAGGGGCTTCGGCCGAGACCGTGAAAAAAGAATCTATGGTCATAGGTTTCATATAAGGAAGATGAGATGACAAATATACCCTGTTCTTTGGCCTTATTAACAGATTCTACGACTTCCTTGTAGCCTTTTTGTTTTGGACTCCATCCCACCGCGATAGACAGGACCCTGATTTTGTCATTTTGAGGTAACATCCCATTGATTTCCAGAAGTCGGTCGATGGATTTCGCCAGGTAAGAAAAATCCCATTCAAAATTGTCTTTATCAAGATTGCCGTGAGTTTCTGCGATATAGAACAGACTTGATTCCGGAGCAACACCCACTGTCTTTCCAACGGCTATGGATGCAACCGCCGGACCATGCATGGAAGAATGGTCATTGGCCAGGCAATGGATCTCCTCATAAAATCTCAGGCGATCCTTGTATTCCTCATGGTCGATAAGCAAACACTGATCAATGACGGCTATGCTCACCCCTTTTCCGGTTATCCCTTTCGCGTGCAGCTCTCGAATGCCCAGTCCGGGATTTTTGCCCAGCTCCATAAGTTGATCCGGACTGAAGGCTTTGGGCAACAAGGGGGGCCATTTGGTTTTGCTGTCAAAATCAGCGTGGATGAGGTCGCGAAGCCTTTCCCTGAGGTCCAAAGCCGCTAAGTCTGAGCTTCGCAAGTCAACCTGCCAGGATTCCTTTAGATGTGGATCATAGACCGGCAAAGAGGAGAGTTTGCCGTGGCCGGGCAAAGCGCTGTAATCGGCCGCGGGTGGATGCCTGACGATCCCTATCGTGCCGTCAGGATTTTGACGGGTGCTTTGTCCTGCCGCATCCGGGCGAGCGTCAACTGAAGAAAAATTCCAGATTGCCAGGAATGAAGCGAGCACAAGTAACGCCGTCCGCAATCCTTTGTTTAGCATGCTCTCCCTCCGATCCACTTCATGTCTTGAGTTCGATATCCAGAACAACATGTTTCACCGGGCTGCAATCCTTGCCGTTATTAAGGATTTCATCCATCCCTCGCTTTTTGATGAGCGCATTTATCGCGCAGACCAACCGCCATCAACGGCAACTACTGCCCCGGTCATAAACGACGACTCTTCCGATGCTAAAAATAGGATGACGCCGGCTATCTCTTCTGGCTTTGCAATGCGCTTTAATGGTATGGATTCCAAAATATGAGCCTTCTCTTCTTTTGGGTCTTGGGAGGCGGCCAGGATTCTTGTCAACAAAGGAGTTTCTACAGGTCCAGGGCAAACGCAATTCACCCGGATATGATCCGAAGCATGGTCAATAGCCATGGCCTTGGTCAACTGGACAACTCCCCCCTTGGAGGCGCAATAAGCGGCAACCTCAGATCCCCCCACTAAGCCTAATTCTGAGGCAACATTAATAATAACTCCTACTCCTTGACGCTTCATTATCGGTATCGCAGCCTTCGAACACAAAAAAACTCCCTTTAGATTAACATCCATGAGATGATCCCATTCTTCAATGCTGGTTTCTGGTATTCTTTTGGCAAGCTCGATTCCCGCATTATTCACCAGGATGTCGAGACGGCCAAACATTTTTATCACTTCTTCAAAAAGAGCCGTTACCTCTTGAGCCTTACTCACATCTACTTGATAGAAGAATGCCTCCCCTCCATTAGCCTTAATCTTTTCTGTTTCTTTGCGAGCCTCTTGAATATCCGAGATAATTACCCTGGCTCCTTGGGAAGCAAAACGTCTTGCTGTCGCCAGGCCAATCCCGGATTTAGCGCCTGTGATAATAGTCACTTTGGTTTTTAAGATCATGAATTAACACTCCTTCTTGTTATTTCCTTCCCTCAGTTTGCATAGATGGTCATCTAAGATTTTTGAGCTCTAAAAGTCCTGAGCAAGTTCTTTTCAATAGAAACTTGAGGCTCTCCATTTTTATTCTTGATGACTATATTTTTCAGCCATTTTTTGTCATAGCTTTGAGGATAGTCCGTGCGAAAATGAGGCCCTCTGCTTTCTTTTCTTACTAACGCTGACATAACAACAAGCTTGGCTAATAATACCATAAATTTGGACTCAATCGCTTCTTGAAGCTCCCTGTAACTATTGACAAATATGTGAGGAATTTGTTCTTCTGCTTTTCTCAGTTCTTCAAACGCAGATAAGAGTCTTTCCTCGCTTCTCAGAGGCTTCAAGAATTTTGATGCGATTATTTTTGCTTCTCTTTTGACTCGTGATGGAGGTATTTTCCCCTTTCTGTTGTTAATGAACTCCCGAATTATCATTAGAGCTGCCTCAGAAATATTTTCGTTAGTTATTCTTAAACTCGAATATCTTGCAAATTCTGCGGCTTCCCTACCCGCGATTTTTCCGAAAACTAATATTTCAGTCAGGGCATTGCCACCCAGTCTATTCGCCCCGTGAATTCCTCCAGTCACTTCGCCTGCCGCATATAAACCCCTTACAGCAGTTTCACATTTTTCATTGATTTTTATACCTCCCATTGTGTAATGAGCTGACGATGCTAGAGGAAGCAATTTTGATGAAAAGTCCTTTGATAAGTAGCGAACCAGCTTTATTTGAAATTCTGAATCACATGCCTTTTCAATCTCTGCAGGAGATAATCCTCTCAAGTCAAAGCGCACAAAATCCTCGCCTTCGTTTTCTTCGGAAATTTCCTTTTCGATGGCAACGACAAGACTGTCCCTCAAAATAATTTGCGACAATAAGTCATATTTGCCCAGAAAGCGTTCACCTTTATTGTTGATTAATGGGCCGCCGGGAACCAGGTTTTTCGTGGCTTCAATTAGCCAATCTAAAATCGGCAGGCGCGGCAGGCCGGCATCGATGAACGCGGGCAGAAATTGTATAAACTCCAAATCCTGGAGTTCTGCGCCTGATTGAAAGGCGAGGATGATTCCATCTCCTGTGATCCCTGAGGGATTATCATTCCTGAGGTATAATCCGGCAAAACCGCCTGTTGTCAGAATCGTGGCTTTTGCGGATATTTTAATAATTTCTCCTGTGTCTGATTTGAGGGCTAATGCGCCGTGACATTTGCGGTCTTCAGCTAACAAATTGAAAGCATATGCTTTTTCAACAACCGCAACTCCTAGATTCTTTGCCTGATTAGCTAAAATTCTGGATAAGGTAGCGCCCGCAGGTTGCTGGGGAGCCACAAGGCTTGCTTTCTCTTTCTCGATGCGTAAATGAACGCCAAATATTTCCAATTCTTCAATAGCAGGCCCGGCTTCGTGTGCGAGAATTTTGAGTAGCTTTATGTTGTTAAGATATCTTCCCGCTTCTAAGGTCGCATGAAAATGTTCTTCAATATCCTTAGCCTCCCAGAATACCCTGAAGGAACCCATGGCCGCTGCCGTGCAACTGTCATAGCCGGCTGTGCCTTTTGAGATTAAGAGAACACCAACGCCTTGTCTTCGCGCTTCAATTGCGGCCCTTAATCCCGCCCCGCCAGATTCAATGATAAGCACATCTGTTGAAAGATGATTCAAGTTTGATTATTCCTCCATCCTTTCAGCCGGGCTTTTGTCGTCTGATTTATTTGGAAATTCAATCACCCTGATAACATGATGTATAAAGTCGACAAAGAACAGGCGGCCTCTTGAATCTATTCTCAGCCCATGAACTTCTAAGTTTGCCTGTCGGGCCGGGCCATTATCTCCTGTCCAGCCTGGATTCCCGCTGCCAGCGATGGTCAGGAGACATTGCCTGTTTTTATTGGCCATCCTGATGCGGTGAGTCCCTGTCTCTCCTATAAAAAGATTCCCGTGGGAATCAATCTCGATTGCATGGGGCACTTCTGATCCAATAGCTCCCTTGGGGTGAGGTTTGCCGCCTATAAAACTATCCGAAACTGAAGAGAATTCGACCACGGGTCCCGGCCTTCCTTTCCCAATCAAAGTGGAAATGATTCCCGTGGCCGCCTCAATTTTTCTGACCGCAAAGTTCAGACTATCGATCAGATAAAGATTATCTTCCTTATCAATCGCCAATCCATAGACGTCATTGATAGTCGCTTGATTAGCTTGATCCCCGTCTCCGCTATATCCGGGAACTCCGGTACCCGCAAAGGTAGAAATGCCCCCTTGATTATCAATCTTTCTGATTCTGTCATTTCGATAATCATTGAAATAAATATTGCCTTGAGAATCTCCTGCGACTCCTGCCGGATGATTAAGGATTGCTTTTTTGGCTTTTCCACCATCTCCTCCATAGCCTTTTCGGCCAATTCCGGCAATAGTGTTTATGATGCCCGTCATGCCGTCGACCTTCCTAATGCAATGGTTTCCTGAATCGGCAATATAGAGGTTCTGCTTGTTATCAACAAAAATCCCTTCTGGCCTGTTCAATTTTGCCGATGCGGCAGGACCCCCATCTCCTGCGTAGCCTTTCTGGCCCGAGCCTGCAATTGTTAGGATGGTCCCTTTTCTGCCATCAATTTTTCTTACCGCACAATTGATCAAATCAGCCACATAGATATTATTTTCTTTGTCTATCGCTAAGCCGGCAGGTCCATTGAGCTTTGCAGAACAAGCAGGGCCGCCATCGCCGCAGTACCCGGGTTCGCCTGTCCCCGCAAAGCGGAATATCCTTCCATTTTCATAATCAAAATTATGTGCTGTTTTGCAGCTTTCAGACAAGACCAGCAAAAGAAAGAGCAGGCTGTAAAAATTCCATCTCGGCAAACAGGACAATTTTATCCTCCTTTTTTCCCTCATTAAATTTCATCTGAGTTTGCCCTAGCTGCTAATTCAAAGTAGAAAGAGTTTTATGCCTATCTTCAGATTAGATTCAAAATGGATCAATGAAGTTTCATAAAATAAATTTAATTCGGAACTCTCAATTCTTATGGCAGATAATATTAATAAGCAAAAATCTCTCATATAAATTTGAAACTTTATTCGTGTTATTTCGATCTAAATAGAAAAGGACTAAATATCACACTTGTCCAAAATAACTTTTGGATTTGGACAGCATTTTGAGCGGTAAGCCAGAGGAGATCCTTTGACGAACGTGCCGATGCTTCCAAAAAGCCTTTATTATAGGGCAATAAGCCCTTTTGCCTTGCGAAAAAGGCTTTGTTTCCAGCCCTCTGGTATCTTGGACAGCATTTTGAGTGGAAAGACAACCTGATTCTCAAACGAATAAGAATATGCAATGAAATCAAGCATTTATTTTGTCCAAAATGACGATCTTAAGGTTATTTTGGATAGCAGTGACTAAATATGATATCAAAATGGACTACGAAAGCATATTAGCTCACCTAGCCCCGTGCGGGCTTAATTGTTCCAAATGCTTTGCTTTCTCGGAAGGCGAGATAAAACTCTTGAGCGTGAGACTAAAGCACTTATTAGGAGCTTTTGACAAGTATGCGCAGAGGTTTTCTAAATTCTTGCCTGTTTTTGCAAATTATTCGAGTTTTAAAGTCCTGCTTTCTCACTTGGCCCAAGCCGATTGCCGGGGCTGCCGGAGAGGGGACTGCAAGTATCCAAATTGTGGAGTCATTGGCTGCCATAAAATGAAGGGTGTAGATTTTTGTTTTCAATGCGATGAGTTTCCCTGCGAAAAAACTAGTTTTGACCCGGACCTCAAGCAACGTTGGGTTCAGATGAATACCCGAATGAAAGAGGTTGGAGTTGAATCTTACTTCGAAAAGACAAAAAACTTACTTCGCTATGAATGATAAAACAATATCTTTTATTATAATGAATTTATATTATGCCAAATAAGATTGCGGCAAGGGTTTCATGGAAGGTATTGCTTCCCGTTACACTTTTTATTTTTCCCCTTTTCTTGAGTAGGCTCTCATCAAGAACAGGAACGAGCGAGAGAGGAATAATTCTTGAGTACAGTGTAAAAGTCCAAAAAGAAGAGCCAGATCATATTCATATAAGAGCCAGGATGTTAGCTCTTCAAACTAACCATATCCTACTTAGTATGACCCAAAATTATGGCAAGGTCAAAAGATTGGAAGAAGTTCTCCCTGAAATATCTGTTCATGGAGATGACCAGAAGCCATCTGCAATAAAAAAAGTTAATGAGTTTCTCTGGGAAATTAATCCTGGAGGAGGCCATATCATTGTCATCGACTATACCGTCAACACTCGGTATTCCTATACGAGTTTGAATAGCGTTAGGCTGCCTTATAGGGACAATGACCACCTTTATTTTCCTGCTGCTTCTGTCTTCATCCATCCCGCGGAAAGGTATCTTCTTGAAAATAAAGTCAAAATCCTGAGAATTCTGGTCAATTTTGATTTGCCAGAAGGATGGATGGCTGTCACAAGCTGGGGGACAAACCGAGCTTCCTATGACCTCTCGCCGGCCAGCCTCGAAAACCTGAACAGCGGCCTTGTCGGAGTCGGAGGCTACCGGGTCGATTCGTTCAAGATCAGGGAGCTTCCCGTCGAAGTCGCCTTGTTAAATTCTGGGCCTGTTGCCGACAAAGAGATTAATCGCACTGTTGAGCAGGCGCTTCTCGCGGGCTATAACCTGTTCGGATTTTTCCCTGTGTCCAAATTATTTGTTTTATTCCAATTCATCTTTGACAATCCGGGACAGGGCAGCGGCAATGTCGTGGGCTGGTCATTCAGTTTGAATTACAGCCGCAAGCAAGATTCATCCGATTGGCTTAAGGAAAGTGCTCATGTTTTTCACGAAATCTTTCATTTCTGGAACGGAACGGAAGAACAGCCCATCAGCCGCGCCCAAAGCGATCATTCTCTCATCTGGTTCACGGAAGGGGTGACACGATTCTACCAGTATAAAAACATGCTGAGGTCGGGGATTATTTCCGAGGATGCATATTATCGATATCTATCTGGCGAATTGAGCGACGTTTGCGGTGATCCGCGTCGGGACGATAGCCTGAAGGACATTTCTGAAAACTATTATTCTGATCAGCACGCCATGGCCCTCACTTACAGCAAAGGATGCTGCCTCGCTTTCGCTTTGGACCTATTGCTTCAATGCGAATCCTCCGGCAAAAAGAATTTCGACAACGTGATAAAGAGAATGCTGGAAAAATATGATTTTAGACTGAGCGGGCATTGCTACACCCATGGCGAGCTGGACGGCGTCTTCAGGGAAGTTCTGGGAGAAAGGTCGTATCACGCCTATGAGATGCTGTACGGAAGCGACTTTGTCCGGACCTTTGAATCTATCTTGAATGCGGCGGATCTTCGGCTTAAAAGAAGCAAAGGCCGGAGGTTGTATTTCGGAATTATCGATTTCGGACCGCCCTCCGGGCCCCTCAAGGCCCATAAAATTGACGGGGACAGTCCTGCCTATCAGGCGGGCCTGAGAGAACAGGATATTTTGGTTGAAATCAACGGTCACTCGCTGAGCGACATTGCCGATATCAGGAAGGCCCTCCATGGGGCCAGGGAGGGAGATTCTGTCGTCCTACTTATCGAACGCAACGGCCAAAAAATGAAAATCCGCACCCCCTGGGCCAGCTATGAGACAAGACTGGAAATCAAAACAAATGCTGGCCATAGACTCAAGTGAATGAAAGCGAATACTATAGGTTATTATATTCATCGATCAGGAGATTTTCTGTGAAACGAATTGGAATTGTTGCCTGCGCTAATACGACCAAGATCTTGGACTGTCCTCTTTCTCCTTGCTTAAGAGATTTTTACGATAGGAAAGGAGAATTTGCCCGGTACAAGGGCCTGGATACCGAGCTGGCCGGGATCATTTCCTGCCAGGGGTGCCTGGGTGGATTAGCGCCGGAGGCCATCCTTTCCAAAGCAAATTCCCTGGTCCATTACGGAGCCGATACGATTCATCTCACGTATTGCCTGGTGGTCCTCTGCCCCTATGTGAGCAAATACATTAGCATCCTGAAAGAAGCTTACCCGAAGGTGGAGGTCATTCCCGGCACGCATGAGCCCCATGCCTCTGTTGAAAAGACTAGAGAGTCCATCTCTCGTTTTCTCAGGCAAAAGGTTGGCCAGAATATTTTTCCTTGACCGTCGAGCCATGAGCAAGGAAAAGACCCAGCTTGAGTCTCATTTTGCCGATCCCGAAGCCTATGATCAGCGGATAAGAAAGTATGTCCCATACTATGAGGAGATGATGAAATCCTTGCTGGATTGCTTGCCCGAGCTGGAACATCATCCGACGGTTCTTGAATTGGGGTGCGGAACGGGCAATCTCTCTCTGAAATTGCTGGATAAAAATTTCTCCTGCGAGCTGACGACCATTGATCTGGTCAAGGAAATGGTCCGGACATGCAGGACGAGATTGGATCCGTATTCCCATCGAGCCGAGATATTTTGCGCAAACATGATTACGTATAGAAAAGATAATTCTTTTGACTATGTTTTTTCAAACCTGGCTCTCCATTATCCAGAAACCAACAATAAGAAAATGGCGGTCTGTCGAAATGTCTATCAATCGTTGAAGCCGAGGGGAGTATTTGCCTTCTCAGCTATGTTGACTAGCGACTCAGCAAAGGCTGCAGAAGAAACTTGGAAACGCTGGGAGCGGGATGTGATTCAAAACGGAGTATCCAGGGAAGAGCTTGAGGAATGGTGCAGGACTCATCATCGGAGTGATCATCCTGTGCCCTATATTCTCTGGCTTAAATGGCTGCATGAATTAGGCTTCAAGCATTGTAAACTTATATGGAGCAGAACCATCTTCGGCACCATCAGGGCCATAAAGCCGTAAGCAAAGGATATGATTTTCAAGAATCCCAGGTTTTTAGCAGCTTGGGCGTTTTTTCTGTTCTTGGGTTTTTTGATCTTCCAATTTTTACATGAATGTGGGCACGGGTTTGGATCTAAGATCGAAGGTTATCATGTCAGCACAGGATTTGATAAAGTTGGCGATGTTGGAAAGAGGCCGAGTGA
>Ga0315284_10005640_pt1 | contig 17797 bp, 41 predicted proteins | sample YL17G09_16_MG_FD_203696 | JGI IMG/M metagenome (GOLD analysis project Ga0315284, IMG submission 203696) | Sediment microbial communities from Yellowstone Lake, YNP, Wyoming, USA - YL17G09_16 | ecosystem: Environmental > Aquatic > Freshwater > Lake > Sediment | place: USA: Wyoming | collected...
CAGTTTCAGCACCCAGACCAAATATTGTGTTCTCTGGACCACGTATCTCGTGTTTAAAATCAAGCACTGTGTAGATGACTGTGCGTTGCGGGTTAAAGGGTCTGGTGCATACAGCAAACCGATTACTCATTGCTCGTATTCTATATGGGGTCTTTTCTTCTTTGAACTTAATCTTATCTCCGACTTTCATCATCTACCTCCGAGTCTTTCTTTAATCTCAACAATAGCAGTACCAAGCCATAGTAACCATCCTATTGAAACAACACCAATCATTCCTTTAGTTACCACTTGGATAAGCTGACTCGTATCTTTACCTCCGATAGAAAACATCACACTACTAATCGCTGTTATTAAAACAGGGTAGTGTAACATCTCCAGTGCTGTCTTATATCTTCTCTCCATAGTGACTCCCATGCTTAATTCGTTTTTCCTCCCGCACACATACCAATATATGTAATATTATTGACAACACCAGTAGAACCCACCCATATGAAACAAATAACGCCACTAGAAACATAAGCCCTAAGAAGCACCCAGCAATAAATGGATACGGGTGTTCTTCAATCTCTTCATATGTTAATTCACTGTTCATGCGCTCCTCCCTGAATACAGATTATGAAAGTACCACGAGCAGAATATCGTTAGTAAAAAAGCTCCTTTGTGTTTACTCGCATATTTATCTAGTCCAACAACTACTGCATCCATACGTGCAACAATTCTATACTTAATCATGCTGGTCTCTTCACTGTTTCATTCCCACGTTGCTGTGTCGTTTCTTTCTCCATTGCGATATCTTGCGTGATGACCAATACGCCACTGCTACCACAGCAAGCATTGATATGGATACAATAAATGCCGTCAGATAGATATTCTGTTCGTTATATGGGGGGCAACAGTCAATGCCCTCAAATGGATTTCGCCATATAAAGTCCGTTGGTAACGGGATACTCTCATTCATGCTTATCTTGCTCCTTTTTATATCTCCTCAATGCACGCCGTGATTTGAATAATATGTACATTGCTAATGGGAATGTACACACAAATAAAAGCAAGCCCCATTTAAAACACTCTACATTATCGGCTCTCACCCCATAAGCAAGACCAAAGAATGATGCGCCCTCCAACATAATTCCGATACATGATAGAACGTTATCTATTTTGCTCATCTCTTCGCCTTGCCTTTCATTTCTGCCTGTTTCTTTAGCCATTTGTCATTAGGCCAGTACCAAGTACACCCGCACTCATTACATGCCCCTTCCTTGAGATAATGGTCTCTGGCTAGATGACCGCAGTTGCACTTTATGCGTCGTTTCGCATATTTAATATCAATGCTCTTCTTTTCGCCCGCCATATTTATCTCCTGTGGAATACTAGCCAAATAAGTAAATTACTGATTATTATACTAATGACTCCACATATGATTATAAACACTCCAGAAAAGTAGCCATCCACATCATTCGATGTAAAGCACAGTCCTATCCCTGTGGTCAATATAATCAACGACATCACCAGCGAGAGGATGCTTGTAGTCTTCTCTAATCTCTTATCCATTTCCTGCTCCCTGATTTTTATTAGGTCTTACCCTTATGATACAAATAATACCTATGATGCCTACTAATGAATATATAGTTGTGCCTACAATGCAAACATTTTTATCAAAGGATGAATTTATCGGTATTTGTGTCCACCCTCCCCATATAGTAAATGCCATCGCTCCTATCACTGAGACAATGTATATTGATTTTCTTATATTTAAACGATTCATATTCTTCTCCTACCAAATCTTGGTAGTGGGTCAATTTGAAATTAGGAATGCCGTTTGATTTCGTAAAAGTCATTGACATACGGATTGGCATTATGCTAGTTTGAGAGTATGACAAAGAGGTTAAATAAGCAAAAGAATATCAGGGACGTAAACGTATTAGCTGCTCATATTGTAGAACAAGCTACGGGCGAACCCACACCAAAAAATATAACTGAAGAATCTACCAAGAATCCGGCTGCTGTAACTTTAGGTAGGCTTGGTGGCTTAAAAAGTGGTAAAGCTCGAATGGAAAAACTTACCCCTGAGCGACGCAAAGAGATAGCTCAAAAAGCTGCCAAAGCTCGCTGGTCTAAGTAAGACTACCATGTAGGTGGTTTAGAAAAGGAACCTTGAGCGTCCGTCATAGTTTGCGGAAATTGTGAACCTGCTAATATGCTATCGTTTATAGAATAAATTGGTTGAGTTGCCACTCTTTTAAGTTCCTTATGCATCCTACATCCTTTAGGGTTTGCATGAAGTCGTGAAGTGCGATTTGGATTTACCACTACTACTGGTCTATTAAGTCCTCCTGTAACAAGTTCTATTGCTAAGGTCAAATCTGAGTCATTAGATATAACGACAGATTTATCTGCATCTTTCATACAATTATCATAAACTAGGTACGATGCTAAGTTAACATCAGACTTCTTTTCTTCTCTTTTTTGAATCTGGACTTTTTGTGGTGGCTTACTTATATCATTATTAACATACGCCAATGGATATTGAGCCATCAATTTGGGACGAGATACAAAATTACCTTCAATTATCTCTAATTGTGAAATAGTTTTTAGTGCACGCCAGTACATATCTTGTCTTATGGGTACGTTAAGATCATGCGGTAAAGATTCTACTCTGGCAGAGAAGTATTTGATTTTATGTATCGTATCATTTGGGAATAAGGTATTACTTAGCACTAAAAGGTTTAACCATTTATACCTTGTGCCTTGAACAGCACAATAATATAAATTAAAGCCATCTATATATAAATTGATATTCAATTTAGTCCTAAAAATGAAGAAGCACTACCAAAGTAGTGCTTCTACTGCCCATCGGTCAGAAACCTCAGGGGAATTCAAACACCTATACTCTATCACCAAATATAATATTGTCCATAGAACATAAGTATTGACATTGAAGTATTATCATTGTATGCTATTAAAAATCACATCGTATAGAGATTTGATAAATGCCAAGAAGATTACGTTTCAGGATACTTACTTGTAAAAGGTGTGGGTACCGATGGGTACCAAAGGTATATAAACCCGTATTATGCCCGAACTGTCGTAGTCCATACTGGAATAAACTCAGAATAAGAAAACAACCAAAGAAATAATATAGCTACAGAATTGCCCTATATAGCCATATTACCAATGGGACATAGTTGCCAGAGACCACACTCACAATGCATATCGCCAAACCTCCCCCAAGCATAGACGGTGCGAATATCAGTATTATTTTACTATTTATCAAACCGTTTATTTTCTTCGGTTTCATCTAGCTTCTCGTAAGACCAAATCTCCTCACCCATGGGGCATCATTTACTCTGGCTGGGAAATTTATCAGTGCCCCTCTTAAAGTCAGGCTATTAAATACGTTGTTATTGACCTTTTTTGTTCTGTCCCCTTTCCAGAGGGTGGCGTAACCAGCCGTGGTGTCATATTTTAATTCCCACCCATCGGACATCATATCGACAATCAATTGCTGGGACTCGGTAAACTTCTTCATGCTATCCTCCAGCCTTTTTCTTTAAATAAGGACTCCCTAGAACAAACATCGTGCCCAACATCACTGGCAGAAGAGAAACAGCCCAATCATCCAATGTGGTGCAATAATGCAGAACCGCCCACATGAGACCATAGCCAACTGCGAATAAGAATATTACTGTTAATATTACCTTCACATTTACCTCTCTTCGTGAGCTTGAGGTTTAATTAAGTCTGGTAATATGAAGACCACTGATGCCAAACTTACAGTTATGAGCATATAAAGCATCACCATTGGTTCCATCTGGTGAATATTACATATCGTGTATATCCCCTCGGCAATAGCCAACCCCACTATCCCTATTGCTGTTAATTTACAGAAGTACCACATTATCTCCTCCTTATTTCCAATGACCAGTCATAAGAGACACTATCATCCACATAATAATTAAAAATCCTCCTGCAAGGATTATATGGTCAAGACATTTCCACATTGGCTTATTCATACTTACCATCCGAATTTGAATATCGCATTGATTGCCATAATAGCCCAACCAAATATACTGGTCACAATGAGCATAGAAAATAAAATACTCAGCACCACATCAAAGTTCTCTTCTCTATACTGGTTCTTTATGGTCATCAACTTTCTCCTGTTCCCTGCTCTTTTTGTCTGCATATTCTACATACAGGTATCCGATGATTCCCATCGCCCAGAAGAAACCGCCTACTGCTTGTAGGAAGGTACTATATATACCATCTGAGACATTACAAAAAGAAATTAATAATATCCCGCCGATGAGAGGTGCGGGCAAAGTCATAAAGATACGCTCTGTGTGAGTCTTCCTATACATCTTGCCTCCTAGTATATGGGTGGGAGTGCGGTGGAATGCACTTTGCCATCATTTTTGATAATCCCATGGAATACCTTACCGATATAAGGGAATTTCTTTTTTAATGGTCGGAAGAAACCCGTCACTCCCATATCAAACCGTTGGTCTAACTGATTCTGGTTAAGCCAAACATCAAAGCATTTACCTTCATGACCTTCAACGGCAGATTCCCATATCTTCATATCTCACCTACTCGCTACCTTGGCTTTATCCTTCTGTTGCTCTTTCCACATCTTATAAGGGATGCAGTTATCGTGGCAATCGGTATGTTTGACATGATGCTTCTTCTTGCCTGTTTTCCAGTCAACGCCGTCGTTTATCAACAACCAGCTTGCGCTCCCCACTTCGCAACCATCACAGGGAGATTCTTTTATAACTCCACTTCCATGGCATGTTGGACAAGTTTTCATTCTAATTCACCTCCCTCAAAATCACAGTTTTGCTGTGGGTTAGCCTGTAGCCATTCCCATTCAGATTCATCTAAGCGTAATTTACACTCGCATGTTATCCCATCTGCTGGGGACATGTTAACAAGCATGGCTCCCCATGAGGGGTCATCAATCATATCCTGCGCCGTTATCATGCTGAGATTAAAATTATACATCCCCGATGCTGGACAAGAAAAATATGCCGAATCACCTTCTGTTATCTTATCCAATTCTTGGGGGTTAGTCTGTGAATTCCCAAAAGCATTCCAGCACGACAATGCCTGAAGATGATTACATGAACCTATGACTGTAACCTTCTGGTGTTCTTTACCACAACCAACAACGGCTCCAGTTATTGCACTTAAAACCAGTACCATCACCATCAACCATAAATATTTCTTCATTTTCGCTCATCACCCTCCCTAAGATTATGCCCTGAAACGCTGTGACAATGCCCACAGAGTGCCTCTTTCTCATTTACAGTATATAGGTGTCGGGTTCCCCCCATTCCCTTATGAATTTTATGATGGACAGCTATGGGGCGTAATTTATCACCACGTTTGCCACATCTTTCGCATCGCCCCTTACACCGTTCCAGCACTTCGGCATCTGTAATGCGCTCATTCTCTAGCCATTCTTCCTTTGAGACCTTTAGGCCACACCGTTATTTCTCTGCTTCTCGTCTTCTTCCACGGCTCCGAGAACCCCTTGATTAAGTGTTCGCATACCACGGATGAATATCACTGGATTGCGTATGCCCAACCCCCAGAGAATAAATGGTATTCTCCATCTGTAAAAGATTTCCCTTGCCATCATTCTCAATGTGGTTTTAATAAGCTCCATCATCTAGCTCCGTGATTCACTTATTTTTGCAACATCTCAGCGAATACTCTGAAGGCTTCTTGGGAACTCTTGATGCTTTTGTGCATCTCATAGCCAGTATTATTGGTTACTGGATGCCCCACCGTATACGATGTCCCCGTACTGCTGGTCCAAATGTCTACCAATTTACCACTTCTCGATACCCACCTGCATACTAAGAGATGGTTAGTATCATCTTCTGTGGCGTCTAAACCACTTGCTTCTTCCAATGCCTTAATCAACTTTAAGTCTTCATGATAATTACCAATCATCGCTTTCTCCTCTTCTCTTTATTATACCACATCTATCAATTACCTGTGCTTAATGCTAATTTTAAATATTATCCACAGTGCCTCAAAGATAATGTGGCGTGACATCTTTGACTGCCCATGCTTGCGGTCTGTGAATGTTATCGGCATCTCCTTGATAGATAATCCCGCTCTCAGAATTTTATCGGTGAATGATATATGGACCCCATAGCCTTCGTCTTTGTTATCCCAATCAAGGATATATGTACGATAAAATACAGTCCTGCGATAGCATCTAAAACCGCTTGTGCAATCTTTGATTTTTATTCCCGTATACATACGGGTTATGAGGTTCCCCGCTCTGCTTATCAGCCTTCTACTAAACGGACTGCCAGTAACATTGCCCCCTTCAACATAACGTGAACCAATGACAACATCGGCATCATAAAGAGCCATGGATTCCATAAGGCGTTTGATATCCTGTGGATTATGAGAAAGGTCGGCATCCATTTCGATTATGAAGTCAGCATCTTGTGATAGCGCATACCTGTACCCATCCTTGAGTGCTGAAGCATATCCGAGCTTGCGTGGTCTGGCGATAAGATGCACAAAATACACCTCTGCCATATCCTTGACTATCTCTTGAGTTCTATCAGAAGAATTATCGTCTACCACTATGATGAGATAGTCATCCCCCAATGCACTGTCAATCTGTGTAATCAATGACCCGATATTCTCCGCTTCATTTAAGGTTGGTACAACTATTGCTGTCTTCATTTTGACTCCTTATTGTTTTGGGAAGGGCTAGGATTTATTATACCAATTCACCACAAGTGTTGCTTTCCGTTAACTTATTCTTTTAAACCTAGCCCTTCCCTCCGCTATATACATCGGTTTTCTGTAATAACGTGGCTCGTTATAGATAATGGGTTCATTAAATCTATGACTCGCCTATTTATTTGGTTTTCTCCTGTTACTTGGCTCGCTATTGGGTAATGGTTTGCTTGCCGCCACTGGCTCGCTTTCCTTTTCATGTTTTCTTCATTAGTTTGGCTCGCTCCTGCTCTTGGTTTTCTACGGTTGACTGACTCGCTCCCTATGCATGATTTCTTTTACGCAATGGCTCGCTTCCATTCTATGGATTTCTTCCTCAACTTGGCTCGCTCCGCCCCTTGTTTTAATCTGAGGTTCGGCTCGCTTTAAACCACTGGTTTTCTGATATCGCATAGCTCGCTCCCATTTTATTGGACTTCTCTACGCCTAGACTCGCTAATAATGATTGGGTTGCTCGTCTTGATTGACTCGCTCCTGTTATATGGGTTTCTCAGGCGTAACGGCTCGCTTAACATCCTGTGATACTTACCATCGTGGCTCGCTAACGATTGATGAGTTTTTCCACACATTGGCTCGCTATAGATAATGGGTTCATTAAATCTATGACTCGCTCCTCTAATTTGGTGTTCACGAAGCGCATGGCTCGCTTACTCCTATTGGTTTTCTCGGAAGTATCGGCTCGCTCGGTAGCATTGATTTCCTCTGGTTCATGACTCGCTTAGTTTGAGTAGTTTTCTTTTATGTTATAGCTCGCTTTCCTTTTCATGTTTTCTTCATTGGTTTGGCTCGCTTTGATGCGCTGGATTCTTCAATATTATAGCTCGCTCAAAGTATTGGTTTTCTTGCTAATAGTGACTCGCTTCTTTACGTCGGGTTCTTTATAAATACTGGCTCGCTATACTCCTATGGTTTACTCTACGTCGTCGGCTCGCTCCTTGCTTTGGATTTTTCCGCCGCCTGACTCGCTTTCTGTATGATGGTTTACTCGTTATCCCTGACTCGCTCTTACATGCTGGTTTTCTACATTCCTATGGCTCGCTAAATTTGTCTGATTTTATCCCAGATATGGCTCGCTCCCCCATGATGTGTTTATTGTCATTATCGGCTCGCTTACCGTATTTGGTTTCCTTCGACAATATAGCTCGCTCTACTTACATGGTATGCTTGCTCGCATTGGCTCGCTATTGTGCTCTGTTCTTATCTTCCCTCAAGGCTCGCTTATACTGTTTGGTTTTCTCCAATGTATTGGCTCGCCCCTAGATGCTGGTTTTCTCTTGACATCTGGCTCGCTTACAAATCATGGTCTTCTATCTTTATCGGCTCGCTCTCCCACTTTGGTTTACTCCGACGAATTGGCTCGCTGAAGGTTCATGGAGTACACTTTTTCATAAGCTCGCTCATCTCGCTTGGGTTTCTAATACCTTATGACTCGCTGTTATCCACTGTTTTCTTCAGTCGCTTGGCTCGCTTCATCCTGTTGGAATATTCCCCTACGTTGACTCGCTGGCTTGATTGGTCTTCTCTCTTTCTGTGGCTCGCTTTTATCAACGGGTTCCTTCCACCTTCTGACTCGCTTCCTATACATGATTTCTTTTACGCAATGGCTCGCTTTCTTTATCTTGGGTTTATCGCTTTTTTGGCTCGCTCTCGTCGAAGGTGTTCTTATATACTCCAGCTCGCTCAGCTTTTTGTGTTCATCCAAACTCTGACTCGCTTGTCTTGCATGGTTTCTTCAACATATTAGCTCGCTCTTTCCAAAGGTTTTCTTTCAAGTATTGGCTCGCTTGTCATGTATGGATTCTTTATCGGACATGGCTCGCTAAACCTATTGGTCTCCTTACTTTGTGTGACTCGCTTTTATCATCGTCTTCATCTTCATACTAGCTCGCTCCCTACATTGGTTTACTCAGAAAAGACGGCTCGCTCTTACATGTGGATTCTTCAATATCCTAGCTCGCTTTGTTGTATCGGTTTTCGCTTTTTTTATGGCTCGCTTTATTATTTCGATTTCGTTCGTGTATAGGCTCGCTACAGCTATCTGGTATTCTCTTACGGGATGACTCGCTACATTTCTATGGTATACTCAGAGGCATGGCTCGCTTGCAGTTAGTGTGTTTATCTGATATCTGGCTCGCTTCATCCTCCTGTATTCATCTGAGGTTCGGCTCGTTCGACCATCGTGGTATGCTTTATAGCTTGACTCGCTTACTTATTTTGGTCTTCTTTTTTGTCATGGCTCGCTTCTGTTCAAAGGTTTACTCCCTGATTTTGGCTTATTGATATTATGTTTTCGCCATATAAATCTACTGACCACCGCATACCTTACTGTGAATACCATGAAAGTTGCCATTAACGCCGAAAGGATATAGAATATCCCAGCTATCTCCACAAAGAGCACCATTAATCCGAGATAAATGCCATCTCCTACACCGCTGACCACTGCGTATTTACACCACCCCCTTATCAGGCTCTTATTACCTTCTTTTCGGAATGTCCAATAATGGTTGAGTAGATAGTTCACGGTCAGGGCTACCACTATGGCTATAATAGCAGAAACCACATAGTGTAGCCCCGACTCTGTTAACCCATACAGTATCCCTAAATTGATAGGGACTCCTATTCCACCAACTATGGCGAACTTCATGAGTCTCCGATACTTGGTTAACAACCTGCTGATAAATTTCATTTACTGGCTTTTGTTCCCTTCGCCTTCACTGGCTTCTGAGCCACCTTGACCTTCTTTGTTTTGGCTTTCTTATCGACCATCTCATAAGGCGGAATAAATGAATTGTGCTTCATTTTGTCAATGGCATACGGCTTGGTCAATGGAAGACCCGCCTCTTCTCTCCAGACAAGCCACAAATGGCTCAGGAATAGTTTAATCATCTTCCTGAGAGCCATATTGTGGATGTGCCCCTCACTGATTACATTCAAGCTCTCTTCTCTTTTATCCTTGACCTGAACCGCTCCGTCCGAACCCCTCTTGGCTATTTTCTTTCTCGGCAGTTTGGCGGCGGGGACAATACTAAAGCCCTCATTCTTTTTCCGTATCTCCAGAAGCTTTTTCTGCGAGATGTAATACTTGTAATACGACCCCTTCGCCCTCAGCAGGCTCGACGCCATACGCCAGCACATGGTCCGCAGACGAGCGTTGTATTCCAACTTCTTACCTTTAACCCTGCGAGGCGCATGCCCGTCTGGGTCTACGGCATAGCCAGCGAACTTCCATAGCGAGGATATAGTGTCCGCTTTCTCAATGTCGATGAGCCCGATAACCTTACCGATATTTTCTTTACCTACGCCCTTTATTTGGCTGAACCAAGGATAGGCGGGATGCTCGTTCAGTAGGTCTGATACTATCTTGTCGATAGCTTCCTCCAGAGCCCCCACTTCCTTCATGAGCTTATCGGCTACGGGGTCTTTCCGTTTTTGCAGTTTCAAATGCGCCTGCCTTACCTGCAGGCGAACCCTCGCATTCTCAATCATTAGACCCGTGTCCACCGCCACTCCCAAGGTATTCAGCACCTTCTGGTCTTTTGTTTGTTTCTCCTCTTGTTCTTTCTCTTCGATGTCGGCAATGTCCAGCTTCTTTTTCATAATCTCCCTCCAATATTTTTATATACCACTCATGCTCCATGAGTTGGAACCCTTTTCTTTGGTCGTGGTTGTAATGTAGTAATAAATAAACAGTAATACAACCAATCCCGCCAATGGAAGAAATAGCAGTAATGCTATCCATCCTATGACCGCCCCTTGCGTGTTATTCATAAATTTACTCTACCTGTACCTTTACAGTGAAAACATACCACTATATGTGGCGTAAGTTTCTTTGCAATCTTCTTATCACTTAATGCTTTTATTAAAAGTAATTTTGTAGGATGCGGAAATTCGCACTTTAATTTACCCGTACCTTTGCAATAAGGACACATCACTATTCTAGGCGTTACCATTACTCCGCCTCCATATCAGTTCTCCCAAAAGATATGGCATAAAACACCACTTACAATTAAGAAATACCCCGCTGTTACTAAAATATCAGAGATTGGAGTCCTTTTCTTATACCATACCAACATACTAATGCTGAATATCATGACTACAAAACCGATGATAATTAATGCCATTTTTCTGTCATCTCCCAGCAATCTTCTGGAGCCGAGGCAAAACCATCATTGCCACCCGTCACAAACGCTTCATCTAGCGCAACAACTATCACAGGAGGATTATAAACACCGCTGTTCCCCAACCCTCCGAGCCCGTTGTCCCATTTGTCTATGATGTCTATAGCAGTCCCAGCCTCACAAGCCATCCCACTACACCGAGGGGTATGCCTAACGTGTTGCCCTATGTGGATACTCACAACCTGACCTCATTCCTTTTCTTGCCCCCGTATTTTGTGATAGCAGGAACACGGTATACGGCTTTGCATTTGGGACACTGCAAATCTGTACTTTGGTTAGCAAAATTCATAGCAACTTTACCCTTTGGTTGCTTTACAGTCATCTCGACGACTTGATTACATTTGGTGCAAACTGCGGTCAGCACCAAACTGATTTCTTTATTTATCGGCTGTGTTAGTACAAACGGTCTCGTGGTTTTTTTCATCATCTTCTCCTTATTCTAATTCTATGGCGAATTCGGAGCGTTGCCATAAATTTTTGCAACTGCCCCATTTATTGCCAGCATATTTGCAAAGTCCCCCAGAGCATTCCTCCCGCTGAAACCGATGAGGGTGGCTATGAGGACAACTATCCTTCTTGGTACATATTTTAACATTACTGCACAACACATCATTTTCGCTCATCGCAATAACCCGCATCCTTTAATACCAATTCCAAACATAGCTCTTTCGCAATCCGATTTACACTCCTGAGACATTCCCCTCTACCTTTGTTCCCATATTTATAATCGAGATAGTCCAATATCCTCTTCCTTTCGGCTCTCACGCTCTTCGGGTGTTGTTTCTTCGCCGTGTTCTGTATCGCTGATAGCATATTCCCTTTTGCGATATCCATTACCTCATTAATCTCATCGTCATCGAGCAGTATGGCTTGTGTTGGCTTCATGTTAAGCTCGGCACGTTGACACCGCTCGACGAGGTATCGGATTGTATTAGCCCGTGAGGTCTGCCCGTCCTTCTCTAGGTTATCAGCCACGGTCAGGAAATTATTGAGAGGATGAGATAATGACCATCCGTAGAGCATATCATTATCTTCCATTTTGCCCTCCAGTAGTTGGATATTCTGGATACTGCACAAGTTCACCAAATATAAAACCATCCTCTGTTTCCCATGATTGCAGTGTGGCTAAGAATTTCTCACATCGGTCACAGTAATGAACGGATGATATCTCGCCACCATCTGCGCAGGTGACACGCTCGACGGTTGAGCCTATGGGAATAATATTGGTGCATCCCCAGCACTTATGTTCCTTGCGAGTTTTCACTTTGCCAGATGAAATATTTTCCACGGTATTCTCCTTACATCGGTCTGTGGTTCGCCCCAACGCCATGCTTCCAGTCTAACACTGCTAGAATCATCCCTAAGCCCAAGAAACATCCGCCGACTAACCCGCTACCCATTCTTTTGATTCTGTTTATAAACCTACTGCCCATTCTTTCAATTCTGTTCATATTAACCTCTCTTTCTAAATTCCCAACTCCATCGGTATCTGTGCATGGATATCGTCGATAAGTGTTCTAAGCCACCTGTGACCCTGTAGGGCGGGCTTGCCCAACTCTGCCTCTAAACGCACTAATTCTGCGTGAATTTGGGGGTAAGCCCTCTCCACCCGACTGATGATACTGTCTTGGTAATAAGGGCACCAGAAACAGCCAGAAACGCCCACCTTGTCATACAAATCATTGGAATTCAACATTCCACGCTTATCAAGAAACTCTGCGACATCGCTATCCGTCCAATCCAGAATTATGTGCCCCAGTGTCGCATGGGGATGTTCAGGGTCTTCCTGAAACTTTTTGTTTGCCTTGTATATCGTCATGCGCCGTGTGCTCTCGGACTTTCGCACACCAGTTAGTTTATAGAGCTGCTCCATGCCCCAGAGTTTCCGACAGTAAGCTCGGCATGGGCGCACCTTCAGGCGGTTCATACACCAGTTGTGTTCTATCGTTGGAAAATACCCGAACTTCCTTAATTGGAAAGAGAAGTCACCTTGATAATCACGTACTGGATGCGACTTATGCAATTTAATCCCTAAGACGTCCGAGTAATGCGCTGCCTTTTCGACTGAGCTTGGTAAGTCTAGCCCGCTCTCCATGTACATGTTCTCGAATTTGACTCCAGCTTCGTGGCAAAGTAGAGCCACTGTCAGTGAATCCTTGCCTCCGCTGAACATCACAAGAATATGAGTCCCGCCTTGGGATATTTCCTTGATGGTTCCTACCGCTTCTTTGATTTTACCGTCAAGGGTATTAGGCACGGCTTTCTCCTTCACCTAACAAATACGGCAACAACCGCATGGCTACCGCCTTAATCACTGGTACGCTCACTGCGTTGCCAAGACATTTATAACGCTGGGTATCACTTACCTTGACTTTATGCCCTTTACTGCTGATGCCATACTCCGTGAAATTGTCGGGAAACCCCTGCAATCTCTCGTATTCGACAGGGGTTAACCGCCTGATTACACCACCAGCCTCTGACTTTACATCTCCACCCTCATGGTCAACCTTACCTTTCGGTGTTCTCTTGATGTACGGCAAATGACCGCCTCCGCATGCGGTGGATAGCGTCGGGCTTGCTCCGAAGTATTCTCTGGTCTCCCCGGGATAATGTGCGTCAATCATCGAGACGTCAGTATCCTCTGGAACTTCCACCTTGGCTTCTTCAGCCAATAGATAATCCTTAGCCACCTGATTCATAGTCATAGGCTTCTTGCTGTCATAGCTTCTGGTGAAGTTAACCACACACTTCCCTAATTCCTGTGATTCGTTGGTAGCTTGACCAAAACTACGGGTTCGAGCGTTACAGCCCCAAATTTTGTAATCCTTGAGCACCTCAGTCCCACAACACTCGAACCCATCGCCTATCTTGCCCATGTGGTTGTCGGCGATAAAGCATTTTATCTTCTGCTCTTTGCAGTGGGATATTGCCTCGTCGATGTAAAACTGCTTCAGTTCTTTACTCATCTCCCAGTCTGAACCAGTTTTCTGACCTTTTGTTCTGTATAAGTCTCGGAGGTCGAGTTTAAGATAATCGCCGATGGTCTGGAATAATTTCTGCTCCTCTTTCGGCATTGAAATCCTGATTTTTAAACCCTCAATGTTCACCGCCCAGCAACCTGCCTCAGCGACTTTTTTAATAAGGAGCGGTAAGTCCACCAATATCTTCGGATAGATGGCCGGCTGTATCTTCACCATCACCCTGAAGCCTTTATCGGTCAGTTTCTTGATGGCATCCAATCGGCTCTGCGCTGACGGAGCATTGGGTTCACAAATCTTAATAAACTCCTCGTCCGTGCTGACTAAGGTAACGGCTATCGTCCAATTCGCATCTTTAAAATCATCACAGTATGATGCCAGTATCTCAGGGTTCTTGGTCTGTATCTCCGTTGGGTAGTTGAATAGGTCGAGTGTGCTGAGAATATCGTGTGTTATCCTCTCCTTAGCCTCGACATACGGGAAGGGGTCTGCCGTTGCGCCTATCTTAATAGGGATGCGCTCTTTGATGGCGACCTCCTCGCCTTTGCTATAGTTGTGCTCATTTTTTTTGTCTACCCTGTTCATCCACTTCATAAAGGACGCTGGCGTGTTCCCTATGAGATATGTGCTCTCTTTATGCTCGCTCTTTCTGCGAGAGAATGTAACAAAATCTCTGGCAAAACAATACCGGCAATTGTACTGGCATCCCCTGTAGGTGTCGAGGTGAAACGGCACAGGGCATATCAGGAATTGAGACGTTAACGACGGATACCAAGTCTTAGTTTCCACCTCAGAATCCTCTCTCCCCGCATTGCCACCTTAGCTCTTGGATGCAAAAACTGATGTTCATCAACCCACGGATTACGATGACCCTCGCCCACCTCGGCAAGGGACGACATTCAAGGTTTTTAAAAGGTCTCTCTGAGTTTTTCTTCTTCACCGCTTTACCTCCTGAATGGGATATTATGCTTCTCACAGAAAGCCTTCGCTTTCTCTCTTGTGGTCAAGCGACTGATGCGCACTGGGAACTCATTCACGTTCCACCGTGTGTTTATGTTTGTATCTTTGAATATCCGCTCCCACGATATTTCGTAACAATAGAGTGGGTTATATGGATTCGAGGTGTATACGCACTGAGCATTATTTGACATTAACCCCTCCCCACCGCAGATATCTGCTGAGTCTTATGTACCGTCCGCTTCATCCGCATATCAAATGCGCTTATCATGAACTCCGCAGTAGCTAAAAATATATCGCCTACTGGCTCCTTACTAAGCTCATGTGCCAATAAATCTCTTAAAAGATACGGGTCTACCATATGCCCGTAACACATACTTGTGAGCTTTGGAATATCAGGGTTGACAATCTTCCCCGTTGTCTTATCTACCTCACCAATTTTCTGAATGCTGTTACGCTCAATAATTGCATACATGATATCATCGGCTTTGGTAGTCATGGATTGCCCTCGCTTTCTGTTTTCTCCACCAAATCTAACGTCATACCAAGTTGCACTGAAGTCTCTATCCTTAGCCCTCTTAATTCTCTTTCTGCTAGTTGCTCTACCTTTTGTTTCCTAAATTTATCGAGCATGGCATCGGCGTATTTTTCGGCATTCTCAATAGCTTGCTCTTTCCCCTTACCATGGTTCACGCCTCCACAGATACAATCACACTTCTCTTCTTTGGCATCATAACATTTCTCGTCACACCTGCCGATACACCCTGTATTGTTGTAGACTGAGATTAATGTCGCCATAATTCCACCCCATTATATCATTAACCTTTGGTAAATGCTAGACCTTCCTGCGCCTCTTCAGGCGTGCGTCTATCGCCATCACCCGCTTAATACTTTTCCCCGCAGAAAGGACAATACGAGGCTGTTAAAACTGGGGCTTTGCCTCGCCCTGTTTTTTCTAACGCCACTATAACCTGCGACTTAACGCCACTCCCTAGAGGAAGGGTGGCTGACACTCTGGCTTGTACCCCCCGCCCCTCAAACAGTATGTTTACTTTTTCGATGCATTGGCACATGATTCCGTCTCCTTTGTCCAACCAAATGTCCATTCGTAAATAGCTACGCTTTTTTAAGGCATTTGTCCAGCACTTTGTCCAGACTTTTCTTTTTCGATGAGCCACGGGACATCGCCACCGACCCTGATGCTCGGCATCGAATCTACCTGTTGTAAAGTTCTGCCTGTACCGCTGTCCGATATGATTTTGCTCTCGCTGTCGAAGTCGATGTCAGCATTATTCGCCCGCTTGTATCTCTTCAGTATCGTCTGCTGTTGCTTCTCCGATAGGAAATACTTCGGGTCTACAGTCTCCAATACGATGTCCAATAAAGATAATCCGCTTTCGATTCTGTGGCAAAAATTGCCTTGTATCAAGAACTTGCCATTGACAGTCATACCCAGCGTCGGTAAACATTCTAATTGCTGCGTAGAAGTCACGACCGTCATTAACGCTGAATAATCCGGGCACGTTCTCAGCAATGAAATACTTGGGTTTCTTAGCCCGCAATACTCTAGCTGCCTCAGAGAGAAGACCGCTTCTCGTACCCCCTTCAAGTCCTGCTCGTTTGCCAGAGACTGAAACGTCTTGGCAAGGGAACCCGAAAGTGATGACATCGGCGGTAGGGACATCGGCAGGGTCAATTGCTTGCAGGTCTCCTTCGCAGAGGGTGGCTCTTGGGATTTTGGGGTTTTGATTATCATTGCGTCCGTCTGAACCCCCGTCAGGCAATTCGATGCCGTGTCCTGCCTTATCTCCACCTCTTTCCCCCCGTTCTCCCTCGTCCTCAACGCCATCGGGTTTATTTCTTCTGACGAAGTTATACCTATAGATGGAACAGGCGTAGGGGTCGATATCGTTTGCCCAGAATTCAAGCCCTTCTGTGCTTCCTGTGAGTTCTTTATACGCTTCTTCGATGCCACGGCTGAATCCTCCTATACCCGCAAATAATTCTACAACAACGAGCTTATTACTCATTGGCTCTCCCCGTGCCCTTGCAATAAAGGCAGGGTATATACAAAGCCATCCTAAAATACTTCTTCCAAAAAGGCGGGGTCTCTTTAACCATACCGCTACCTTGGCAATAGGGGCACATCACTCTCTTTGGCTCTAACATCGCTCTACCCCCTGCCCTTCCTAAGATGGCGCACCAAGTGCACAATCGGATTCATGGGACGTCTTGTTTTCCCCTCTTCCACTCCATCCTCGATGTCACCAAAGACTTCTCGTGCCATTTTCGCATCATGTATATCGCAGTCATCTTCGTCAACAGGTTTATTTGTGAAAAGGTCATCCACCATTTTCTTGTTTATGATGGCTGCTATCTCTTCTGGTGTTCTTGCCTTTTGCCCTCTGAGCTTACGCACCAAGAGGACTATCGGGTTCAGTACCCCAGCACTCTCACCGCTATCTATTTTATCGTCTACGAATAGCTTCATCATCACCATTACTATTAACGCTACGAGTATTATTGGGAATATTGTGGTAACAAAGATTCCCGCTAAGGGATTCCAACCCTCCATATTTAAGTTACTTGTTATGGTTCCTAGTATAATTACTGCAACTATCCCTCCTGCAGCCATAGGTATTGCTTTTGCCAATCTACTTGTCTTCATCATCCATCTCCGCTTATTTATTTTACAACAACGAACTTCTATCGGAAAGCTGGCCTTAAGATTACTCCAACCAATGCGTCGGGTAACGTCTTTAGTCTTATCCCTGCACTGTTTTGTGGTTAACCAGAAACTCATATTCAGCATAATCTACCTCTTTAAAGGCGGGGCGGTGCTTAGTGCCACCGCCCCAACCTCATGATACCAAGATTACTGTTTTGCCACTCCGTCTGCTGGGGCATCAAATA
>Ga0315284_10005641_pt1 | contig 17797 bp, 15 predicted proteins | sample YL17G09_16_MG_FD_203696 | JGI IMG/M metagenome (GOLD analysis project Ga0315284, IMG submission 203696) | Sediment microbial communities from Yellowstone Lake, YNP, Wyoming, USA - YL17G09_16 | ecosystem: Environmental > Aquatic > Freshwater > Lake > Sediment | place: USA: Wyoming | collected...
TGGAAATCGTCGCGGTTGGCGCCGCTGATCATGTTCTTGCGTCCCGCCAGCGCGCGGTCTGCGATGATGCGCGCGCCCTTCAAGCCTGCCGGGCCGAGAGAGCCGAGATGCGCGCCGTGCAGCTTCAGAGCTTCTTCGGGCGTGGCGGGCCGGAAGGCCGCGGTCCCAAGCGCCGCGGCGAGCTTCGTTTCGCTCAAAGCGTGATCGCCGCGCAGCAGGAGAACCACCGGCTGGCTCTCCACCATGAAATCCAGCGTCTTGATCAGCCGCGCCGGGCCTTCGCCCGTGAACTTGGCGAGGTCATCGATGGTCTTTTGGCCCGGGGTGGGAAACGGTTCCGGGGCCGCATCGCCCGCAGGGTCGGTGGCGGCAGAAGGAACGGATTCGGCTTTTTCCAGGTTCGCCGCGAAACCGCACTCGCAGTGCGCAATCCAGTCTTCGCCCGAATCCGCCGGTGCCGTGAACTCGCTCGAAACTTTCCCGCCCATCATGCCCGAGTAGGCATCCACGTGCAGGAACTTCAGACCGCAGCGCTCGAAGATGCGCCGGTAAGCGTCCACGTGTTTGTCGTAGCTCACGTCCAGCCCGGCATCGTCTAGGTCGAAGGAGTAGGAGTCCTTCATGAAGAACTGCCGCAGGCGCAGCAGGCCGGACTTGGGCCGCGGCTCGTCGCGGAATTTCTCCTGAATCTGATACCAGATCTGCGGTAACTGCTTGTAGGAGCGCAACTCGCCGCGCGCGATGTTGGTCATCTCTTCTTCGTGCGTCACGCCCAGGCACATGTCGTGGTCCGTGCGGTCTTTGAACTTGAACATCACATCGACGGCTTCCCACCGCCCGGTCTCCTTCCAAAGCTCCGCCGGGTTCAGCGCGGGGAGATAAAATTCCTGCCCGCCGATGCGGTTCATTTCCTCGCGAATGATTTGCGCGATCTTCAGAAATGACTTCTGCGCCAGAAACAAGTACGCATAAACGCCCGCTGCCACCTGCCGGACATAGCCGGCACGCAACAAGAGTTGATGGCTCGGCGCTTCCGCCTCTGCCGGCACCTCGCGCAAGGTGGGAATAAACGCCTGGCTCCAACGCATTGAGAGGACCTTTCCTGGGTTAACGTAGCGCCGGGCGGAACTTGTCCCGATGAAATGGGGAGCCCGGCGTACCGCTCTTAGCTATCAGCCATCAGCCGTCAGCTTTCAGCATTCAGAATTCATAATTCTGGAGTTCGACTTCTGACTCCTGAGTCCTGACTCCTGAGTCCTGAAAGCCGCCCGCCATTGTTGGGGATGTCAGCCTCCCTTGTCAAGGAAAGCGGGGGTATGATGAGGGAAGCAACGCTTCCAGACTCTCGAGGAATGGCCTGCCCGTCAGGTTATACGTTTGCAACAGTTGATGCATCGTAATGACACACCATCAAGCAACCACCTCTCAGTCGGGTTACTGTCCGGAGGTGTCTGGCGATCGCGGTTTCTGCTGCTCGCCGCCCGTTGCGGAATTGCGGATCGTTTCTATCCCATTGATTAACGGAGCCTTAGTTTGTTGGGGAGGGCCCAGACCAAAAGCGGCTAAAGAAAATCCTGGTGTTGCCGATAGAGGAGCTGATCCTTGGCAAGTGAGTTACAAAGATAGGTACGGTAATGAAATATCAACCACGTGCGAATCGCGGTGACTGGGCCCGCCGGAACCGGCTGCGGTCCTTGGGGCTTTTGACGGCCCTCTGGGCCTTTGCTAGCCCAGGACCATTGGCTCAGAACTGCCACGCGCAGACGAACACCACGCAAGCCGTGCTCCGCATCAGCGTCCGCGTCGCGCCGGTCGTCATGCTGCCTCCGCCCGAGCGGTCGGAGAGCGACGCGGGGGCGGGCGTCACTTATTCCCTCCCTCGCACCCCACCCGCCATGACCGTGACGGAGGAGACTCGCCCGCTGCCCCTGCGCCATGCCGCAACGCTCCCCGCCGGAGTGAGCCGCGAGGGCGCTCATCTCAAAACCCTGACCGTTGTCGCGCGCTAAGACCCCCCCGGCGGAATTTCCGCTCAGTTCGGCACAGCAAGGATTATCTTTTCTTGCCTGCGGACTGGTCGCCCGATGGGTCGGCGACTGGGGAAGGAACTGTGCGCTGCAAGGCGGCGCGGCGAGCCACATCGCGAACCTCTTGCGCCGACCTGGCGACGAGGTAAGGAACCAGTTCAGGATTGGTGATCACGATTGCGGCGTCCTGCACCTGGACGGGGTCGGGAGGCATGTGGACCGTCCCGCTCGGCACCTTCATCCCCTCGGGGAGAGGCTTGATGGGAACCAGGCGGATCATCAGGTCGCCCGCGGGCAGGTCGCGCAAAATGAAGTTTCCATTCGCGTCCGTCTTGACGATGCCATAGCCGGCGGTGATTTGCACATCGGCCATCGGCACGCGGCCGGATGCATTTCCGTTTTGCGGCGTCGTCTTCAAGTAAACGGTCCCGGAAATCGAGCGCAGCGCCCGTACGGGAACGTCTTGCACGACGGTCGAAACCGGGCTCACATGAATTTGGAACGTCTGGTTCGGCACCGTATAGTTCGCGGGAACGGAGTTGGTGTCCACGCTCAGCGTATATTCGCCGGGCGGCACGTCATCGACTTCATAGTCGCCCGTGCCCTGCGAGAGGATAGAGCGCTTCTGCTTGCCGTCATCGAGAAGCAGGCGGACCTTCGCCAGCCCCCGCGCATCGGGCGCGCGCTTGCCTTCAAAGCGCAGGTCGTTGAAGACGTTCCCCATCACGCGCGCAAAGTTGACGATCCCGAAACTCACAATGGCAACGGGTTCGCGGAAAAGGTCCACGTCCACCTGGTTCGGGGTGGCCATGCGCATCGGCTCGCGGAACTGCCCGAGGCTGATTGAAACCTGATGTTCGCCGGCGCTGACGCCGCTGAACTTGTAGCGGCCTTCGCTGTCGGTCAAGACCGCGTCGCCGTTTTCGAGCCGCACCTCGATTCCCCCGAAGCCCGGTTCCCCAGGATTGAAAGCGCCGTTGATGTTGTTGTCGCGAAAGACGCGGCCCTCGATCACCCGCGCGCGACGCCCGCGCAAGAGAGTCGCGGGCGCGGCGCTGAAGGTTTTGACAAAGCCGAAGGAAAGGACCGTCGTCCGCTGCGAGCGGGTGGCGCTATTGGCCAGAACCCAGACGTTGTTCATATTGGAGATGAACTGCAGCGTGGGACGAACCTGGTAGCTCAGACTATACCCCAAAAAGGGCGTCCAGCAGGAGGACGTGTTGCCGTTGGCGAGTCTTGCCACCGAAACGCTCGGCCCGAGGTGGAGTTTGTCGCGCACCCGGAATTGCCCCCCGCCGGAAAGCGTCGTGCCGATGGGCTGCTGCGCGGCGAGCAGCGCCCGGATTTCCGGCGGCAGGTTCGTCGAGTTCACAAACCCCACCGGGTCCTCGAGGAAGAGCGCCTGCAACGCCGGCGTCAGGAGGCCGAGCTCGGCGTTCAGCTTCCGCGCCAGAGAGGGATTCGCCCGGCTGTGCTCGAACCCCAGAAACAGATTGCTGTTTTTCATCGAGACCATCAGCGAATCGCGAATCTGGAACTGGTCCTCGGAATTGAGCCCCAGGGGATCCTGCAGCGAGCCGACGGTAAACTGCGCGGAATTCGAGATGCCGCGCCGCAACTGCGAATGCCAGAGGGCGTCGAACCGGTTGCCGGTGGAAGTGGTGGAAGAGAACCCTCCCGAGTTGCGTGTATAAGTGTAATTGAAGTTCACATCCTGGCCTCGGCCCAGGCGCAGCGATACCCCGGGAGTGAAGTAGTCGGAGCTGCCCGCGCGCGTCACGCCCGGAATCGCCTGCGTCAGGTTGTGTTGGAAAAAGATCGATTCCCCCATCCGCGTGGAACTCGCATAGGTGAGGCCGCCCTTAATCGCCGACGTCCCCGAAAACAGCGACTGGATCTGGTTCAACGGAAAGAGCGCCGAGGAGGCGTGCGCCGCGACGAAGCCCGACAGCTTCGAACTGTTGTAGGAAACCAGCCCGCGCGCCAACCCGCCGTGATTGCTTGCGCCACCGACCGTCTGCAGCACCCACTTCCTCCCCACCAGGTAGGTTGCCCCCGCCGTCTGCATGAAGTTGCCGCGGCGTCCCGAACCCACCCCGAGAACGTCCAGCGGGGCGTTGATGTAGCTGGAGGTGGCAAACAAAGAGAAGTTCTCCGACTGGTTCCGCTGGAAGGTGAAACCGGCGACGTCCCGCGTGGAACCGAGGGTCAGGAAGAAGTATGGCACGGTGGTGCCGCCGAACACCGCGTACTGATTCGCCCCGCGCTTCAACCGGACGTCGAATCCGCGCAGTTCGACGGTGTCGAAGAAGGAAAAGGGCCCGAGAAAGCGCTGCGGCCCGGCGCCCGTCAAGTCGACGTCAAAATCCAGGGCGCGCACTTCGACGTTGGGGCTGAGATAACCCACGGAAGCCTGCCGCACGTTCATGGGATGACCGTTGGCGTAGGTCTGGTCTTCCACCTGGGCGGAGAGATTCAGGCGGCTGTTCGTCCCCACGAGCTGCGACCAGGAAACGCCGTGCAGAAGTCCCCAATTGGCCGTCCCCGCGCTATCAGCGACCTGCGCCGTGGAACTGACGATCCCCTGGGCCATCTCTGCCTGATGACGCGAGAGGGTCGGCGGCGCCTTCGGCGGCTCTTGCACCACCCGCACCCGGATGGTCCACTGCGTGCCCTTCACAAAACACAGCGCCAGCGTTTCGCCGCGCTCGAGGCCGATAAAGCGGAGGGAATCCGCCAGGGTTTCCGCGCGGGCAATCTGCTCGTCGAGAACGACCACCTCGGTGACGCCGGGCACGACGATGGTTCGCGAGGACTTCCAGTTGACCTCGACAAGCGAAGGCGGCGCCAGCGGCTCTTCGGGCGTGGCGCCCTGGGCCGGCAGGCGGTCGGCGGTGAGCGCGAGCAGCGTCCCCAGAAGAGCGGCGAGTTGGGCGTAGGACAGCATAAACCTCATGACCAATGACCTTAAGGTCCTGCAATCGTGAACGGGATCTGGCGCGTCTCCGTCTTGTCTTCACCATAGGGGATAACGAGGACGGCGGTAAAATCCCCCGGCGGCAGGCTTCCCGTCCAGTGGACTTCCATCGAATCCTTCTGGCCGGGCAGGAAGCGCTTTATCTCGCTCTCGGCTTTCCCCACCAGCTTGTGGTGCGCGTCCAGGACCGCCAGGCGGGCCAGGGGAAAGATATGCGTATTGCTCCCGTTCAGGAGGTCGAACGAAACCCTCAACCCCTCGCTGGCGGTGGGCGGAGCCAGATTGACGTTGCTGAGTTCAGCCTGGAATTGCTCGGCGCTTTGGGCGCTCAGCATCACCAGGCAGCCGATCCGCATATTGGTAAAGACCCTTCTGCCGTCGCTCGTCTGGTCGAAGGAGATCTGCGGTTTCGATTCCACGAACAGCGTGGCGTAGTATCCGCCCCGGGCGTCCGAAGGCGGGGTGACGATGGCGCGCATCTTCTGCGTGCCGTGCGGTGGGACTTCAAAATGTTCCGGTACGAATTGGATCCAATTGGCGGCGGAGTGGGGCGAGGTGCCGGGCGCCGCAAAGACCTTTTCGTTTTTCTCGTTGAACCAGAAATCGGTGATCTGCACGTGCATCTCGACCGCCGTCGGCCCATTGTTCACCGTGGAGAGCTCAAACTGGAAAGGAACGCCGGGTGTGAATTTCTCCACCACTTGCGCGGGCGCGAGGCCCAACGACTGCGCCCGGCCGGTCTCGAGGCCGAGGGTCAGGACGAGCGCGATTGAAGCTGTACAAATCAGCGTGCGAATTTTCATTCAGGGCACCGTCAGGGTAAAAGTCAGCGCGGCCGTGTCGGCGCCGGTAAAGGCGCTGACCCCGTTGATGTTGCTCACCAAGAGTCCCAGGTAGCGTGTGAGGGGGCTGCGGCTGGCGGCGCTGGTGGTGATTTGCGTCGGCGAGCCGGCGCTGGTGGAAATCGCGGTGTAGGGACCGCCGCTCGCGGCAGCGTCGTCCATTTGCAGAATCGTCGGGTGCGCAAAGTTGCTACTGGCATAGACTTGGAGAGTGGCGGTGGTGAAGCTGAAATCCGTAAATGCCGGTTGAAGTAAATAGGGCGTGGAATAGATGATTCCCCCGGCGACCGAAGACGTCGTCAATCCCGCCAGCGGGCCGATGCCCAATCCGTTCACATTTCCGAAACTCATGGAATAATCCGCGGCCGTCGTGACCGTTACCCCGCCCGGCGCGGTGGCGAGCGTGAGCTTTACAGCGGTCTGCAGCGTTTCACTCGGACTGTTGAGAGAAATCGTGACGGTGCCGATGGGTTTATTGTTGGTCAAGTTGGTCATGTTGAGCGTGATTTGCGCGCTGTCCGTCCCCGCAAAGGCGCTGGCGCCGTTGTTGTCAGGGACGAAAATGGCCAGCCCCGCAGTCACCGTAAAGTTGGGGATTCCTGGAGGGGCAATGACGGTCGTGGGAGTCGCCGAATTCGTTGAGAATGTCGAAAACGCCCCCGACGTGTTGCATGCCGAAGTGCTGGGACAACTCTCCATGACCAACGCCGCAGGGTGACTGAAGTTGGTGCTGACGTAGCCGGTCACTCCCGCCGTGTGACTCCCAACCAACCCGGAGACGGTCAGCCGGTACGTCGTCAAGTAAAGCGCGCCATTGGAAAGCGGGATGACGGTCACACCGGCTGCCGGAGTGCCGATCCCCAAGGCGTTCAGGGTTCCGAACGAACCGGAGTAGTTGGTCCCGGCCGGGGTGAGAACGATGCCGAAGGGCGCGGAACTGAGGGTGAACGTCTGGCCATTTGCCGGCCGCGGCGCCAAGGCTATGGTTAGAAAAAAGAAGATGGTGAGAGCGAACCTGGAGCGCGTGTGCGCGCGCTCACGGAAGTATCCGAGTTTCTGTCTGTACATCGCAGTCAGATTCGCGGTCACGGTCCAAGTCCAACTCCCACCATGCAAGTTGTCGACCTGACGGTTTGCGGTCAAAGGGCTACCGCTTACTGAACGGTCAGAGTAAAGGTAACGGTCGCCGACTGGGCGCCTTGCAGTACGGTCACGCCATTGGCTGGAGTCACTGCCACGCCGATGAAGCGCGTCAGCGCCGTCCCGCTTGTCGTGCCCGCCGCACTGATGGTATCGGCCGAGCCGGTTGAAAGAGCGGCAAAGCTCGCCAAACCGACCGGTGTCGTGCTGGAAGTGGCGGTCGAGGAGCGCACGACGAAAATGTTGTGGGGAGCCGCGAAGTCAGTGGTGACTTGCGCGCTGACGGTGGTCCCGGCAAAAACCGTGTGGCTGGTGAAGATCGGTGTGACGGTGTAGTCGGACCAGTAAATGGCGTTGTCCGTTCCCGGCACGGTGGGGCCGAATTTGTTGCAGTTCCCGGCATTGATGCCGAGTGCGTCGACGGTGCCGAAATCCATCGTGTAGTCCGGCGGCCCGGCGCCCGCATTCACAGCGCAGTGGCTGATCCCTCCAGTGGTTCCCGTGCTCAGGGTCAGAGATACGGCCTTCTGGACGGTGGCTGAAATCTGCAGCGTGGCCGCTACCGTAGCCGTGTTGACGGCCTGTGTGGCCGCCATCGTCTCGGTCGCCAGCGCCAGCATTCCCACCATCGCTAACGCGAAGTACTTTTTCATCAAACATCCTCCTTTGGATTTGCACGGCCTACCCGGATTCCCGGAAGGCCGAGCAGTACAAATCTGTCAAGCCCCGATCAGACTGCAAATAGCGTTCCATTTCTCTTTCTCTATCCCGACCCTCCACGGCTCGGTTGGAGACACAACCATCACGCGCCGCTTTGCACAGTTGTGCCCTCGCAAGAAGGCGCACCGAGTGTCATGCAAGCCCGTTCCTGCACTAGTCACGCTTATACTTTTGATCAGAACTGAATTCCATTTCGGCCTAAGACCTTCAGCGGCCGCCCTGACGAAAGACGAACAATCAAAGTGACTTACAACCCCTCCGTAGCGAGTATAATGGAATCTGCCCGTTTGTCAATCCGTATCAAATATTCATTGGCGGCGTCGTAAACACCCGGCTTAGGCCTTGACCCGGCATTGACGGAATCATATTCACCATCTATCAAAAGCCTGGCGCGCCGCCAACGGCGTTTCGGCTGGCGACCTCCCGCTGAGACGTCGGAGACTTCTCAGGCGGAGACCCGTATCGTCTCAGAGGTTTCATTGGGAGACAAACCGGGGCGTCTGTAACTCCGCGGCTCATTGGATCATCTCTATAAGAAGTGCCGCAGATATCGCAGAGAGGTAGCCGGAGTTGGTCCCGCTCAGAGCGGGATCCCGCAGCTTTTTAATTCATTAGAGAGGGTGTAGCATTTCTCGTCCAAACCAAATAAGGAGAATCGCATGGCTGAAAAGAAGATCATCGCAGTACTCGGCGCAACCGGCGCGCAAGGGGGAGGCTTGGTGCGCGCCATCACGAGCGACCCGACGAGCGGCTTCCTCGCGCGCGCGATTACGCGCGACGTCAATTCGGACAAAGCCCAAGCGCTCGCCAAGCTGGGCGCCGAGGTCGTCGCCGCCGACGTGGACGATGCGGAGAGCTTGAACCGGGCGTTCCAGGGCGCCTACGGGGCGTTCTGCGTGACGTTTTTCTGGGCGCACTTCTCGCCGGAGAAGGAACTGACAGAGGCCGCGGCCATGGCGCAGGCGGCGAAGCACGCCGGCGTCCAGCACACCATCTGGTCCACGCTCGAGGACACGCGCAAGTGGGTCCCGCTCAGCGACAACCGCATGCCCACGCTGATGGGCAAGTACAAGGTCCCGCACTTCGACGCCAAAGGCGAAGCCGACGAGGTGTTCAGAAAGCTCGGCGTGCCGACCACTTTCCTGCTCACGTCATTTTATTGGGATAACTTTATCCACTTCGGCATGGGTCCGAAGAAAGGTCCGGACGGCAAGCTGGTTCTCAACCTGCCCATGGGCGAGAAGAAGCTTCCCGGCATCGCCGCCGAGGATATCGGCAAATGTGCTTACGGCATCTTCAAGAAAGGCCGCGAATACATCGGCAAGACCGTCGGCATCGCCGGCGAGCACTTGACTGGCGCCGAGATGGCCGCCGCGCTCACCAAGGCGCTGGGCCTGCCGGTGCAGTACAACGCCGTGCCATTCGATGTCTACCGCGGCCTGGGATTTCCTGGCGCCGAGGATCTCGGCAACATGTTTCAGTTCAAACACGACTTCCAGGAAGCCTTCTGCGGCGCGCGCGATCTCAATGTCGCCCGGGCGCTCAATCCAGCGCTCCAAACTTTCACGCGGTGGCTCGCCCAAAACAAAAGCCGCATCCCGCTGGAATAGGCGTTAGAGCAGGAGTCAGAATACTGGGTAGGGCCGACGCAAGCGTCGGCCCGGCACAGGGGACGCCGAAAAAAGACTTGACAAGCCGATGAACATATGCTATAGGTGTAGACTAGGATGCCAGGTCCGCCTTCCGGGGGGCGGGCGGGGTGAATGGAGCAGGGTGGGTTGATGGCCAACCGAAACGGGCCTCGAAATACTGGCAAGCAACTGGAAACAAATGCTTTGGAGTCATTTCAAGGGTGAAAGAAAGCGGGAAGAAGGGCGGAGTAAAAGATTGTTTCTTGACCCCCCAAAGCTGGTATGTAACTGAGCGCCAAGCACCTAGCAGCTTTGGTGCCGTACAAAAAGGGGGCTAGTTGAGCGCAAAACCGCGCGACTAGCCGGCTGAGCGAGTGAAAATGAGTCAAAAGACGACCGATTGAGGGATCTAGAAGGCAAGGAGTAGGGAGTAGCGAATAGGGAGTCGGGAAAGCCCGAGCCCCGAATCCCCAACTTCAAGTGGCGAGTCCCGAGCCGGCGTATAATCGGCCCGCTATGAAAAACCTTTTGAACGTGCGTTTCCTGATGGCCGTCGCGGTGGGCGGGGTGATGACTCTCGCGAGCGCGACGGGGGCGAATCATCCGGACCAGAAGGAATGGATTCAGCTTTTCAACGGCAAGGACCTCGGCGACTGGGCGGTGAAGATTACCGGCTACGACCTCAACGACAATTATGGCAACACCTATCGCGTGGAAGGCGGCGTCCTCAAAGTCGTTTACGACAAATACGATCGGTTCAACGGGCGCTTCGGCCACATGTTCTATCGCCGGAAGTTTTCGCACTACATCGTGGCGGCGGAATACCGGTTTGTGGGCCAGCAGGTGCCGGGCGGTCCCGACTGGGGGTTCAAGAACAGCGGCATTATGGTGCATTGCCAGTCGCCCGAAAGCATGCTCAAGGACCAGGACTTCCCCATCTCGATTGAAGTGCAGTTGCTCGGCGGGCGCGGCTCAGGCGAACGGCCGACCGCCAACCTCTGCACGCCGGGGACGAACGTCGTGCGCGAGGGAGTCCTCTATACGACGCACTGCTTGAATTCCACTGCCAAGACTTTTCACGGCGAGGAGTGGGTGCGCGTGGAAGTGATGGTGCTGGGAGATTCCGTCATCCGCCACTTCGTGAACGGCGAGCAGGTCCTCAGTTACGAGATGCCGCAGATCGGCGGCGGCTCGGTCAGCCACTACGATCCGAAAGTGAAAGAAGATGGCAAGCTGCTCACGGAAGGCTATATCTCGCTGCAGAGCGAGAGCCATCCCCTCGAGTTCCGCAAAGTCGAATTGCTCAACCTTGCAGGTTGCATGGACTCGAAAGCGAAAAACTATAGGACGTATTACGTGAAGGCAGAGAACTCGACGTGCCAATACTGAGAGCAGAAGTCTGAAGACAGAAGTCAGGAGTCAGAAGGCAGAATCCTGAAATCGGGCCATCGATTCATCGGGCCATTGAGCCATCGGGTCATTGAGTCATTGGGCCATCTATTCATTGAGCAATCACGTGATTGAGGCAATGAGAAAATGGCTTTGGCCCAATCACTCAATGGAAATTTGGTCCGATTCCGTCAATCCTCCGGCGGCGGAGGTGGCGGCACGAACAGGCGATAAACGGCGGTAAACCATTTGCCGTCCTTCTTCACGACGACGGAAGTGGCGATGGCCTTTTGCGACGCCATGGCCTTGTCGAACCAGTCGCGCCCCCCGCTAATTTCCGCTTCCGCGTTGACCACCGCGACGTCGGGCTTCAGGAAGCGGACGCTCTTGACCGTGATCGCCAGCTTGGCAGTGGCAAAGTCGCCCGTGTGGGCTTCCGCCAGGTAGTTCTCGATGCGCGCCCGACCGCTGTTTAACTGGCCATCGGGGCCGATGAAGTCGCCGTCTTCAGCCCAGAACATCGACATCGCCTGCGCGTCGTGCTGAGTCCAGGCCTCGGCAAAGTTCTGATGCAGCTTCCGAATCGCCTGTTCATCCTCGGACGAGCCGCCCTGCGCACGCGAGAAAACCGCTCCCAAGGCGACCGCGACACTGATCATCACAACAACCGATACAGCCTTTCGCATCAACGTCCCTCCTGCCGGGAGATTGCTTCGGGCTCCCGAAGTTGAACGAGATTACTTCCCCTCTTCGCGCCTGTCAATCGCCTTGGGCCCATCGCGCCATTGCGCTCGGCCATCGCGGCGTGAAGCGCGCAGGCAGAAGCACCACGAGGTTCCCATGATGCGAGGATTTGTGGTTAAATGAACATTCGAGGCCAGAGGCTTGCCGGAGAAACCCAAAATCGTTTTGGGCGCCGACCACGCGGGTTTCGCGCTAAAGGAGAAGGTCCGCGAATACCTGACCAGCAAGGGGCTGGAGGTCGATGATCAAGGCCCCAAGACGCCCGATCCGGTGGACTACCCCGACTTCGCCGAGAAGGTTGCGACGCGTGTAGCCGCGAAAGAAGCCGATTACGGCGTGTTGATGTGCGGCACGGGACTGGGCGTAGCCATGGCTGCCAACAAGGTTCCGGGCATTCGCGCCGCAACCTGCAACGACACGCTCTCGGCACACTTCGCGCGCGCCCACAACAATGCCAACGTCCTTGCTCTGGGCGGCCGCCTGCTTGACAACGCCACCGCCCGGAAAATTCTCGACGTGTGGCTCGCGACGCCGTTCGAAGGCGGGCGCCACGGCCGCCGCGTCGAGAAGATCGCCGCCATCGATCAAAAACATCATTCGGAGAAAACGGAATGAGTCCTTCCCTGCCCTTCCGGCTAAGACCGCTTGCCGACGTGGATCCGGAAATCGCCCGCGCCATCGACAGTGAAGTTGACCGCCAGGCGCGCACGCTGGAGCTGATCGCCTCGGAAAATTTCGTCAGCGAGGCGGTGCTTCAGGCGCTCGGCTCGGTGATGACCAACAAATACGCCGAAGGCCTGCCCGGCAAGCGCTACTACGGCGGGTGCGAATTCGTGGACGTGGCCGAGTCGCTCGCCATCGAGCGCGCGAAGAAATTGTTCAACGCCGAGCACGCGAACGTCCAGGCGCACTCCGGCAGCCAGGCCAATCAGGCCGTCTACGTGACCGTTTTGAAGCCGGGCGACACGATGCTCGGCATGCGCCTGGCCCACGGCGGGCACCTCACGCACGGCCACCCACTCAACTTCTCCGGACGGATGTACAAGATTGTTTCCTACGGCGTAAACAAAGAAACAGAAACCCTCGACTACGACGAGCTCGAGCGCCTGGCGATGGAACATCGCCCGAAGCTCATCGTCGCGGGCGCGAGCGCCTATCCTCGCGTGATTGACTTCGAGCGCTTCGCGGCCATTGCCAGGAAGGCTGAAGCGCTGCTGATGGTGGACATGGCGCATATCGCGGGACTGGTGGCCGCGGGCCTCCACCCCAGTCCCATCCCGCACGCCGATTTCGTTACCACGACCACGCACAAAACACTGCGCGGCCCGCGTGGCGGCGCGGTCTTCTGCAAGGCGCAGTTCGCGAAAGAACTCGACAAGACCGTCTTCCCCTGCTTGCAGGGCGGGCCGCTCATGCACGTCATCGCCGCCAAGGCCGTCTGCTTCCAGGAAGCGTTGCAGCCGGAATTCCGCGAGTATCAGAAGCAGATTGTCCTGAACGCCAAGGTCCTTGCTCAAGCACTCGCCGACGGAGGCTTCCGGATCGTCTCCGGCGGCACCGATACGCACCTGATGCTGGTGGACGTGATCTCGAAGAAAGTCACCGGCAGGGACGCGCAGGCGGCGCTCGAACGCGCCGGCATCACCGTCAACAAGAATGCCATCCCCTTCGACACCAATCCCCCCGCCATCGCCAGCGGCATCCGCGTGGGCACTCCCGCCGTCACCAGCCGGGGCATGCAGGAGCCGCAGATGCAGCTCATCGCCCACTGGATCTCAGAGGTCCTGAACAACCTGGAAAATCAATCGGTGATCGCCCGGGTGCGGAGTGAAGTTGAGGCACTGACCGAGAAGTTCCCTCTCTACGAAAACCGCCGCGTGGCAGTGGCGAGGATATGACGAGGTAAACCTATGCGCCAGGTTGTGATCTATCCCGGCGAGGATGGTTATTGGGTCGCCGAGTGCCCCAGCCTGCCGGGGTGCATAAGTCAGGGCAAGACCAGGGAAGAAGCCACACAGAACGTCAAGGAAGCAATTCAAGGCTATATTGCACCACTTCAAGAGGATGGCCTGCCAAACCCAGTAGTTCAGCCGGGGGCGAGCGCCGCCACCGAGCTTGCCCGGGGAGAGGGCCCTAGCTCAAGCGGGTCTCCAAGACAATCCATCTGTAAGCCTTGACACGAAAAAACGGACATGCGTAGAATGGTCTCTCTGGGCTATCCCCCACAACAGAATCCAAAGCGAGGAGAGCACCATGTCACTACGCATCAATGACACCGCCCCAGACTTCGTTGCCGAAACCACTCAAGGGACCATCAAATTCCACGAGTGGATCGGCGACGGCTGGGCGATTTTGTTTTCGCACCCGAAAGATTTTACTCCGGTGTGCACCACGGAACTCGGCTATATGGCGGGTCTCGAGCCCGAATTTCAGAAGCGAAATACCAAGATTATCGGGTTGAGCGTGGACCCGGTGACCAATCACAGCAAGTGGTCGGCGGATATCGAAGAGACGCAGGGCCACAAGGTGAACTACCCGATGATCGGCGACCCGCAGCTCAAGATCGCCAAGCTCTATGGCATGCTGCCCGCCGAAGCCGGCGAAACCTGCGAGGGCCGCACTCCCGCGGACAATTCCACCGTGCGCACGGTATTCGTGATCGGGCCGGACAAGAAGATCAAGCTGATGCTCAGCTACCCGATGAGCACGGGCCGCAACTTCGACGAAGTCCTGCGGGTCATCGATTCCATGCAGCTCACGGCCAAGCACAAAGTGGCCACGCCGGTGAACTGGAAGCAAGGGGATGATGTCATCATCCTGACGTCGGTATCGGAGGAAGAAGCGAAACAGAAATATCCCGGCGGATGGAAGACTCTCAAGCCTTATCTTCGCGTCGTCCCCCAACCCAAGTAGGTCCACCACCGCGTGTGGCGCATGCATTGCCGCGTCGCCCGCATGCCAAAAAGCGGCATGTAGGCACCACCCGCGGAAGAAGTAAGACGAATACTCAAAGGCCTGGCAGGGAGTCGATCGGTTCGTCCTTGGCGGTCGGCGCACGGTTCTGCTTCGTCCATCGAATCACGCCAGTTTGATCGGTGAAATAACTGACCCTGCCTTTTTGCCACTTCATCGGGCGCGCGACCAGCGTGTATGTCCTGATTGCGGCGTCCTTATCTTTCGCTCCCGGCTTGTAAGTGAATGTGTACCCATGCGCCTCGCCCCGCGCTAGTTCGTTTGTAATTAAACCAGCGTGCGCCGCCGACGGTTCAGTCCCGGACGGGCCCTCTCCCAGAGCCAGGAGATTCGCACTGTACCCTGTTTTGTAGATCGAGGCGTAGGTGACTTCTGCTGTGTTGACCGTCCTCGTGTCGCCCAGCCCGTATTGTTCTTCACCTGACACTGCGCTCGTTTTCTGTTGCGCCGTGGCGCCTGCAGCCAGAAAAGTTGTCGCCAAAAACGCTGCGACTTTCAAAAGGTGTTGAGTGGAATTCATAACCGGCCCTCCTTGGTACCGTTTACTCTGTTCGCAAAATCTCTTGCGCGGCAGTGTAACCGCTCTGGACAGCGCCTTCAATCGTGGCGGGCAAGCCCGTTGCCGTCCAATCCCCGGCCAGATAGAGCCCGCGCACGGGGCTCAGGGCCTGCGGCCGCAACTCCTCCACACCCACGCACGGTGAAAACGTCGCGAACCGCTCCTTGATGACGAGCGAGTGGAGGACTTCTGCCGCGCGGCTCTCAGGGAAAAGCTCAGCGAGATCCCGGATCGCCACCGAAAGCAGCTCCTCCTTGGAGCGCGTGATGTGCTCGTGCGCGCCGCTCAGAACCAGCGAAACACCGTTCTGGCCCGAGCCGGGAATCTTGCCGCGGTTGAACAGCCACTGGATGGTTGTGCCCCGCAAGCCGACGAAATCGAGGTCGGTAATCGCGCGGTCAAACCAGAGGTTGATGGAAATGACGGGGGCGGGCCGCAGCGCGAGAATGTTGGTGAAATACGGCTCCGAGCGCAGCAGGTCACCGGGCAAAAGCCGGACGAATTCAAACCACGACACGGCGCTTACCACGGCCGCGGCTTCGATCTTTTCGTCGTTGGAAGGCTGTACCCCTTCGCAAACCCCCTGGACAATGCGCAGCGCCTTGATGCCCTGCCCCGTATCAATCCGCCCGCCCCGCGCTTCGATATAGGCGCGCGCCGCATCCGTGTAGCAGTCGCTCAAACCCACGCGGGGGATCGCGAGGCGGGAATCCGCGGGCGAGGTGAATAGCGCCAGGCGCAGAACGCGCGCGAAGATTGTGGCCGCCGCGCGACGCGGGTTTTCGTTGAGCGCGGCAATCGAGAGCAAGTCCCAGAAGCCGCGGCGCAACTTTTCCGACTGGCCCATGGCGCTGAGCCATTCCTCGACGGTCATCCGCTCAAGAGCGTCACGCGAATCTTCTCCCGCGCTGAGCGACCGGCCCAGGCGGAACACTTCGCGCTTCTCGCGCCAACTGAAACTGTCCGAGCACAGCACGCCCGCCAGCAGGTGCCAGGGCGACGCCAGTCCGAGGCACTCGAGCGTGGTCAGCTTTCCCGGCGGCTCGAGAAAGTGCACTCGCAGTCGCGGCTGCAGCGCGATGCGGTCGAGTGTGCCAATCTCCTCAAGAAAGCGCAGCGTCGCGTGGTAGCAGCCCATCAGAAGGTGCTGGCCATTGTCCACCACAGAGCCGGATCGAGAATCGACAAACGAGCGCGCGCGCCCGCCGAGATGCGGCTTCTGCTCGAGCAGGCGCACGCGTCGCCCGGACTTCGCCAATGCCACGCCCGCCGCCAGGCCCGCGAAACCGCCACCGATGATGAGAACTTCGTCCATTTTGGATTTTAGATTTTGGATTCCCGGTTAAGAGGCCGGACGTCCCAAGCGGGAATTGTCCAGGCTCGATCCGCCAGAAATAAGCACTGCCATTCGCACAGAAGTCGGGGATTCGGTCGGGTTGTTTCCAAAATCCAAAATCATTACCTAAACCACTCCCGACCCATATAGACCGACATCGCCGTCCAGAATTTGAGCGGGCGCGAGATGCGCACGCGCTCGCCGAAGACGTTGTAGCGCCGCGCGCGGATGCGGCCCAGGACGCGCCAATAGATTGCCCCCATGATTTCTGCGGCCACCATTGCGCGGCGGTCTTCCGGGGCAAGACATTCGCGGGCGCGGTCGAAATAGCTGCTTGCGCGGTCGCATTCGAATTGCATCAATTCGATGAAGGGGTCGGAGTACCGGCCCTCCGTGATCTCCGCCGGACGGATCCCGAAGCGGTCCAGATCTTCCTGCGGCAGGTAGAGTCGCCCGCGCCGCGCGTCGCTTTCGAGGTCGCGCAGGATGTTGACCACTTGCAGCGCCTTGCCGAGATTCATCGCATACTCGCGCGCACTCGGATTGCGGTAGCCGAAGATCTCAATCGAAATCAATCCGATCGTCGAGGCAACTCGGTAGCAGTAGAGCAAGAGTTCCTCGAAAGTTTTGTAGCGGATTCCATTTAGGTCCATTTCGAGGCCGAGGATGAAGTCTTCGAATGGTTGGCGCGGAATCTTGAAACGTTGGATGCTCTTGGCAAGCGCCTGCAACTCCGGAGTTACTCCTCGGCCGGCAAAGCATTCGTCGAGCGCGCCGCGATACTCGGCAATCTCCTTGCCCGACTCTTCGCGCGTCAAACTGCCGTCGGTGATGTCGTCGCCTCGCCGCGCGAAATGGTAAACGGCTTCGATGGCACGCCGCTTCTCGGCCGGCAGAAATACAAATGAATAATAGAAGTTCGTCGCGCGGGCGTTGGTGAGGTGGCGGGTTTTGAGAGGAAGGGTCATCGCAAGCAGTAACGTGGACTGGCGACGTAGGGCCGCCCCTTGGGGCGGCCCAGGCCAGGGCAAGCTCCGGCCCTACACCTTGCAGCAGCGCGCCCTCAAATACAGCCGCGCAAAATCCCACTTACTCAGCGTCGGCCGGCGGCGGAACACATCGTATCTCACCGCTTCAATCTTCTTGAGAATTGTTGTCCCGCCGAGCCACGTTAACCGAAGTTGCCGCTGCAGTTCGGGCACGACGCGCTCGGGCAACATCCTTCCCTTCTCGAACAATCCCCAAGTCCTCTCGATCTCGAAGGCCATCAGCTTTGACCAGCGCTCGTCGGTCCGATACGCGCGCAGGTCATCGAGCGAGCAACCGAAGCGCGCCAGGTCGTCGAGCGGCAGATAAATGCGGTCGCGGTCGAGATCAACCGCCACATCCTGCCAGAAGTTCGTCAGTTGCAGCGCCGTGCAGATGTGGTCGGACAGCTCAAAGAGCTCGGCGTCGCGAT